>Ga0065721_10051093_pt1 | contig 16314 bp, 13 predicted proteins | sample Mesricmetagenome_FD_59108 | JGI IMG/M metagenome (GOLD analysis project Ga0065721, IMG submission 59108) | Mesophilic microbial community from rice straw/compost enrichment Sample: eDNA_1 v2 (version 2) | ecosystem: Engineered > Solid waste > Grass > Composting > Bioreactor | place: USA: Davis... | reverse complement strand
CCGACAGGACGCCGATGACGCCAACCCAGGTGCTGCGTTCCTTCGCGCGGTCAACGATGTAGTCCATGTGCTTTGCCCCTCCTTTGGGCATAAGAAAAGCCGCCGGGCGGGATGCCGGGCGGCGGGTGACCGTAAATTTGCGGTGACGGCTCAGGCGGTCAGGGACAGGGCGAGGCAGGCGGCCAGCCGGCGGGACCAGCCCAAGCCGTAGGCGTCGAAGCGAGGCAGGCGCCCGTAATGGGCCATGCGCTGCGCGGCGTATTCGGTCAGCAGGTCGAGCGGGCGGCGGCGTTGCACAGCGGCAAGCGTCTTCGGGCCGATCTTCCCATCCGCCTCCACGCCCGCGGCGATCTGGAGGAACTTCGCCGCGGCGCCCTTGCCCTGGTTGACGCAGCAGTCGAAGTGCATGACGGCGACGGCCGGCGGCAGGTTTCCGCATCCGCCGGCCAGCCAGTAATCATTGCGGTAGATGGCGGAGGCCTGCTCCTGCGTCAGGTTGCGGATGTCCAGGTCCGGGTATGCCCGCTTGGAGATCCCGAACCGCGTTAAGCCGCCGGGGTCCTTCGGGTCGTCAGTGATGGTCGCCCCGCCTTCGCGCTCCAGCACGAAGGCTAAGGCCACGTCGAAAGCAGCCATGGGTTCCTCGCATGAAAAAGGCCGCCCGGAGGCGGCCTGTTGGAGTGTTGTCGCGGGTCAGGCGGGCCAGCCGGACGAGATGTCCACCGCCACCGGGTCGTCCGCCGCGGCGATCCGCGCCGCCAGCTCCGCCTCCCGGTCAAAGCACGCCTGGACATGCGCCCGCACCGCGCCGCTGATCGTGATGATCTGCGATCCAGAGAGGGGCACAAAGCCGTCCGACGTCTTCCAGCGCAGGGACGTGGCTGGGTTCATCAGCGCCTCCAGCCGAGCCCCCAGCAGCAGCGTCTTGCTGCGGTCGTCGGTCGCCACCGCAACCCCGTTCACGATGATGCCGCCGGTCTCAACCTCATACCGCTTAGCAGCTAGCGCCGTCAGGGCCGCCGCCTTGGGGTCGGCCGGGGGCTCCGGAGGGGCGGGCGGCGCGGGCTCCGGCTCGATCTCCACAGCGTCCATGCCGCCGGCCCGCGCAATGGCGTCGATCAGCGGATCTTCGGTCGGCGCCGGCACATCGACCGTCAGCTTGTGGGCCTCCAGGGCGGCCACGAATGCCACCACGCGCGCGGTCAGGGCATCCAGGCCGCCATAGGCCGCGATGATGTCTCGGGTCAGCATTGGTTTAGGCTCCCGCGTAGATGATGTGGTTCAGAACTAGGCTCGGCTGCATGTTCTGGCTTCCGCCGGCGCCCTGGTCGGCGGTGCTCAAGCCGTTGTTGACCCACCACTGGCCGCCGGTCTGGATGTTCGTCTGCGTGTTGCCGCCGGTGACGAAGATGCCGCTGTAGGCGTGTGCGTGGATTTGCATCCGCTGGTCACCGCCGCCCGCGCCGAGCGTCGCCCCGGCGATGCCGCTGATCGCCGCCGTGACGCGGGAGGCCGCCGCGCCGCCCATGTCGTCCTTGCCGATGATCGTCCGGCCGCGCAGGTCCGGCAGGGTGAAGGTCGTGGAGCCGTCGCCCGCACCGAAGGTCGTTCCGATCACGGCGAACAGGGCGGCGTAAGCCGTGCGGCTCACGTTCTGCCCGTAGCACAGCAGCCAGCCGGCCGGGGCGGACGCGCCGGCGAACGCCTCCACAACGCCGACCGGAACCACCGGCGCCTTGGCCGCGGCGTTGGCGAGGTCGGCGCGCGCCTGCGGGATGCCGCCGGGCGTCACGCCATCGTGCAGGCGCAGGGCCTTATTGGTGGTGTCGACGGTGACTTCCTTCAGGGCTCCCGTGAACGCGTTGTGTTCCGTGGCTGTGCCGCCGCGGAACTGGAGTTGATCGCCAGCCATTACGTGATGCTCCCAAGGTCAATGGTTGCGCCCGTGCCGTGGGCGAGGTCGATGCGGACGCTGGGCATCCGCTCGTCGAAAAAGGCTCCCGGCTCCGCGAGATCGCCCAGGTTCTTTCCGGCGAGGCTGTACGCCGCCGCCGTTGTGGTGGCCGGCCCCTTCAGAAAGCCGGCAATCGCCGACGCGGCATTGACCGCCGTCGTTGCGCTGGTCCGTGCCTCCGCCGCCGCCGGAACGGCGAGGTCCCGCGCGGCCTCCGCAATGGCTGCCGCCGGCACCGCCTGGTTCCGCGCGATGGATGCCTCCGCCGCGGCGGCGAGCAGTTGCGCCGACACCTGGTCAATGGCCTGCTGGCTCGTCGTGACCGCAAACGCGCCGGCCGCGTCGAAGCCAAGCAGCCGCCCGGCGCGCTCTGACGGCGGCGGCAGGGTCAGGCCGTTGGTGTCGGAGACGGACAGCTTGACGGTGCGGTCTAGCTCCTCCTGCTGCTGCTGGTCGGCCATGGTCAGCAGGTCGAAGCGGTCTTCAACCGTCTCTGCGTAGAAGCCGCCCTGGTTGGTCAGGTCCGTCTCCTGCGTCAGGGGGACGACACGTAGGATCGTGATCTTGGCCCCGACGGGGAGCGGCGCCCCAGCCAGGGGATAGGTGACGGAGCCGCCGAGGTCGGTAAGTCCCACCGAGTAACCGGAGGACAGAGGGGTGTCCACGCCCGAGATGTCGGTGACGATCACCTGAAGGTGGCTCTCTTCGATCACCCGGAAATTGAACGGCCATACGGTCGTCACCCCGTTGCCGTTGGCCGTGACCTTTGATGCTGGAGATGCAACGGTCATCAACATGCTCCCAAAAGAAAGGGCGCCCCGTGATGGAGCCCCTGTCAGTTCAGACTGGTTGGTCCGGTCAGTGCGGCTTCGGCTGCCGGCCGGTGAGGATCCCGCTCAGCACGTCACCAAGCCCCTCCGGCGCAGCGTCACCGGAGGCCACGTCGGCAGCATAGCCCAGCGGCTTTCCGAGTTGTCCGAGCGGCAGGCCGGACAGGACGCCCAGAGCGGTCAGGCTGTCCCGCACCGCCTTGCCCGCGCTGCCGTCTTCGGCCAACGCCTTCCACACGCTGACCGGCGCCCGCACCGTCGTCTCCAGGGTGGAGGCCACGGGCGAGGTGGAGAGCCGGTCGTCGTAGGGAAGGCTGTTCCAGGCGTTCACCGCGGCGATGGTGACCGGCCCGGCAATCGGGACCATGCCGGCCACGTACCGGGCCTGAGCCCCGAAGAACAGCGAGGCCAGATCATCGCCCAGCCCGTCGTCTTCGTCGTCGCCAAGATCGCCCTTGGCGCCGCGCACGATGGCCTCCGCCAGAACCGCGGGGATCATCATGCCGAAGACGTAGAGGTAGGCCAGCCGGCCCATGCCGCCGCGCCATCCCGCTTCCTGCAGGATGACCGCCGCATCTCCGCCCACGAGGTTCGCCTGTGCGTTGAAGTAGCTGTAGAACATGCTGAACATGCGCATGAAGGCCGGTCCGGTTTCGAACCGGGACACGTCCTCCGGAGCGAAGGAACCTTGCGTCTGCCTCACCACGGCGTCCGCCTCAAACACGGCGTCCGCGTCAGACTTGCCTTGTTCCGTCGCCTGTTCGTAGGCCGCCAGCCACACCACGCGGTCGGTGAAGTTCTGGAAGCCGGCCTGGAGGAAGTAGCCGTGCTTCTCACCGAAGCGCCGGACCTTATCCAGGCTGGTCACATCCGTCAGGATGTCTTCGGCCCGCTGCATAAGGTCGAGCGATCCGGCCGACATGCGGTTGCGCATGAAGGACGACTTCCGCTCGATCTCCTCGCTGGCCCCTCCCTTCGCCACCGCCACCAGAGCCCGGCCCAGCCGGCCGGGGCTGACCCGCACCGCCGCGGAGGAGAAGCCGGTGATCTGCTGCGCCGCGTTCAGCACGTTCCCGACCATGGCTTGCAGGCCGGCCCGCTTGCGCAGCGTCCGCCAGAACTTGTCAGCCAGCCGTCCGGCCGCGCCAACGGCGGGAGTCTCCACCGTCTGCCGGGCCGTCCGCTGGAGCCAGGGGGCGAGCATGTCGGACACCACCGTCGGATCCACGCCGTGCATGACGCCGCGGAACTCCCGGTTGATGGCGAACCGACCGCCCTGCTGGATCACCGGCTGAAGGTGGCTGAACTTCAGCACCGCGTCGATGTGCGACGGGATCAGCATCAGGTTCAGTTCCAGCGGCTTGGTGTAGTTCTCCACGCGGCTCTTGGTGAAACCGCGCCCGGTGCTCGGGAACATGCTGGCGTTCTGCTGCGACTTCAGCGCGTCCGCATCGGCCCGCGCGTTGCCCTCGTCCACCTGCATGCGATCCACAATGGCCGGCATGTAGCCGCCCTTGTACTCCCCGAAGGGGGTCTGCACCGGCCGCGCCGTGATCTCAGCGAAGCGGTAGCCATACAGTTTCTTGTGCGCCTTCTGGGCCTCTCCTTTCATGTCCTCGTTCAGATCCCAGAGCGCCTGCACCATGTCGAAGTCCGCTTTGGTCAGGACGCCCTCTCCGGCCAGCCGGCCGATCAGGGCGTTCCAGCCAGCGGGGGACCACTTCCGACCCTCCAGCAGTTTCGCCATGTTGCTTTCGTTGCCGGTGTGCGCGATGGCGTGCAGCAACTCGCCCTTGTTGGCGAAGGTGTAGCCGAGTTCCGGGGCCGCGACCTTGGCGCCCAGAAGCTCCGCCTTGCGCGGCTCGATGATGGTGAGAAGCTGTTCCAGCCGGGCGCGCTTGGCGTCCCGGTAGGCGTTCGCCGCGTCCATCACCGGGCGCACCAGATAGCGCGTGAACGGCCCGTCGGACTTGCCGCCGTCCATCCACCGCGCCCAGGTCTCGACACGCATCAACGCCGCGCGCCAGCCCAGCAGGCCCACCTTCAGCTTGTCGGCTTCGGTGACGGCCGACGTCTCGCCGGGCCGGGCGCCGGTGTCCCGGTCGCCGACCTGCGCCGCCATCTCCTGCACCGCGGTGGCCAACTCGACCTTGCGGCCATCCACTTCGATGGTCTTGGTGGAGATGCCGACCTGGAGGAGGTTGGCCACCGCGTCGTTGAGCGAGCGGAAGTCATTCAGCAGCATGTCCCGGTGCGGCAGAGGCAACGGGGCAAGCGCCGCCTCCATGGCCAGCGACAGCCGGCCCGCCGCGTCCGGATCCTCACGGCGCAGCCGCTCCGCCCAGCCGGGCAGATCGAACCGCGAGAAGTCCAGCCCGTGGCGGGTCAGCAGAGCGCGAGCGGCGTACACATAGTCGATGTCCGTGCCCTTGCTCAGCTTCTCGTCCGACTTCCGGAGGCGGCGGAACCGCTCCAGGATGCCGTCCACCTCGTCGGCCGCCCGCTTGGACTCCAGGGCCATGTAGTGGGCGAGCAACTGCTGCTCCTTGGCCTTGGCTGCCGCTTGGTAGTCGCGCGCCGCAATGGCCTGCTCCACCCGCTTGGCGGCCCGCACCTCCGCCGCCATGTAGCGGCCGAAGGCCGTAGCCTCTTTCACCGGCTTGTCGGAGATCAGCCGCTTGGCCGCCGCGTGAATAGCCTCGACGTCCACCGCCGTGGCTTCCCGCGTCTGCCGGACCGCCGCCGCCTGCGCCCGCCGCTGACCGACGGCGGCCTGCCCGCGAGCATCCGCCATCGCTTCGCCCATCAGCGCGACGTCGCGCGTCTCCGGGGAGGCGTTGGCTTCGGTCTGGATGGCCGTCCGTTCGGCCGCGGTGTCCGCTTCCGCCCGGTAGGCTTCCGCGTCCTTGCCGCCTTCCATCTGCACGGAACGCTCCGCCGCCCGGCGCAGGGCCGCGTCACCGCCTAGCCGCCGCAGCGCCCGCAACTCCGTGGCCAGAACCTTGCCCCGCATCTCGTTGCGGAGCAGGGCCAGGGCCTCTTCGTGCAAGCGCCCGTCGTTCAACAGGTCGCCGTGCAGGTCGGCCATCTGCCGGTCCGTCTCGGCATCGACCACGGCGCGGAGCGGCTGGGCGTTCAGGATCGCCTTGACCATCTCGTCGCCGGAGCCGAAGCCGAACAGCTCCGCCGCCACGTCCGGGTGAACGCCGCCCTCGCGGGCGTAGACGTAGCCCTTGCCGCGGGGCAGAAGCTTCAGCACCTCCTCGCCGTACTGCTCGACCAGAGCCGCCCGGCTCAGCTTCACCTTGCCAGGGAACGGCGTGCCGTCCGGATACTCGCCGCGCTGCAACGCGATCATGGCGGCATAGACCGGGCGGGCGGACACCTCCTCCGCCACCTGCGTGCGCAGGCTTGCCCGCTCCTCCTTCCACCATGTCTCGCGCTGCCGGCGCAGGTCGTCCAGGGCCTTGGCCAGCAGCTTGTTGCCGGCCTCGATCCGGGCGCCTTCCGCCGCCTTGGCGTAGGCGGAGAACTCGGCCTCCGTCATGCCGGCCGCCGCCGCGCTGTCGAACAGCGGGGCGTAGCGGGCCTGCCGGGTCACCGCGGCGATCTCGTCATCCACCGCCAGCATGCGGTCGAACACCCCACGGATCTCCGGGGAGACGTTCACGCGCAGGCTCTTGACCGACCGGTAGAGCGTGACCAGCCACGCGCGGAAGCGGTCGAAGATGCCTTGCAGGTCGGCGGACGGGGCCTTGCCTTCCATCAGGTAGGCTTCAAACCCGCGCGCCCACTGCTCGTGCTGCTCCACGCCGATGGCCGCGCCGTCCTCGACGCCCATCCATTTCAGCGCCGCCGCCCAATCGTCGCGGATTTGCTGTGGCGCGTCCGCCTGCTCCGCCAGATCGCGCATCACCTCTAAAAAGAGGTGCCCGGTCTCGTGTAGCACGGTGGACAGGTCCGCCCGCTCGAACAGGGTGACGATGGTCTGCCCGTCGCCGAACTGGATGCGGCCCCGCTTGCCACGCTTGCCCTGGTCGTACACCGCGCCCTGCGCCGCTTCGGCGATGCGCCCGGTGTTCAGAGCCCGCTTGATGTCGTCGTTGGCCGCGGTCTTGACGTCCACGCCCAACTCGTTCAGCACACGGTCCAGTTCGGCCACGGCCTGTTCCTGGTCCACGCCACGCTCGTCCACCTGCGGTTCGGCATAACGCGGACGTCCGCGCAACTCCTCCTGCATGGCGTCCAGCAGGGCGTTGACGTCCGGCCGCTCGGTCGTGCCCACCGGTCCGAAGTAGCCCGCCTCCCACGCTTTCTCGGCCATGGCGTCCAGGGGGATGCCGTCCTCGCGGATCAGCTTTTTCCGGAACGCCTTGCCCTTGTGCCACGTGTCGGCGTCCTGCGAGCGCAGGTCACCGCCCTCATCGATCACGCCGCCGTTGTTGGCCACGAACTCCAGAAGCGACGGGCCGAACAACTCCGCCTCGCCCTTGCCGCGCTTGGCGCGCAGCCGCTCAATCAGCAGGTCCAGTTCGCCGACGTCGCGCCCCTGAAGGGCGGCCGGCAGTTCCCGGCGCACCTGAAGCCCATAGCGCTCGTACAGGCCGAAGGCGTCGCCGCCGGCCCGCTGCGCCATGGTGCCGAAGAAGGCCCGGTAGACGGCGGCCTCGCGCGCCGCCACGTCCGGCGCCCGGCCGGCCGCGATCAACTGCGCCGACACGTCGTCATAGACGCGCTGCGCCGACGCCGCGCCGGTCTGTTCCGCCTCCAGAGAGGCCGCCGTCTCGGCCGTGGCCTTGTCCAGGGCGCCCGGCAAGGACGCTTCGAACTCGGCCGCCTCGCGCGGGGTGAAGCCGTCCTGCCCGATGCGGATGTCTTCCCGCATCCCCGCATGGTGCTCCGGCGCCAGCTTGGACAGGTAGTCCGCAGCCGGGATCACGACATCACCGCCGACGGCCAGAGCCTCCGACACCTGCGCCATCAGGTCCGGCATCTGCGCTTCCAGCGCGCGCGGGTCGATGCCCGCCGTCTGGAAGTAGGCCACCAGCCGGTCCGCCGGGATGAACACGTTCTCCACCGGCGTGCCTTCGGTCTGCGCCTTCAGCAGGCCGGCGAAGGCCTCCGGATCGCGCTGGGCCAGCTTGGAGCCGTCCGTGGACGCCACCAGAGCGTCAAGCTTGGCTTGGTCCTGCCCGGCCTGCTGCGCCTTGCGGGCGCCGTCCGCCTCCTCCTGCACGCGGCCATGAGCCGTCCCATGCAACGCCGCCGACGCCACCTCGCCGGGGGCGCCGAAGAACTCGCCCAGGAACTCGGCCGCGATCTGTCCGGGCTGCAACTCTTCGCCGGTCCCGAGCTGCGCCGCCGCCTCACCGGCCGCGCCAATGGCACCCTGCGCCACCGCCTGCGCGCCCAACTCCGCCGCCCCGAGCGCCGCGCGCCGCGGCAGGCCAGTCACGGTGTCGCCGACGGTCCGCCCGGCGTGCTTCACCCCGAACTTGGTCCCCTCGCTCGCAGCCTTGCCCAGCAGCGTCCTTCCGGCCAAGCCGCCCGACGCCGCGTCGAAGGCGCCGACGATGGACGCGCGGGCCGCCGCCTTGATGCGCACGCGGTCCAGCACCGCCGGGTCCCGCAGCTTGTCCAGCGTCTCCGGCTTGTTGAGATCCACGCCCTCCGCCGACAGACCGGACACGAGGCTGTTCAGGTACTCCGTCCCGAGCGAGCCAAGCCCCATGCCGGCCACCGGGCCGACCGCCACGGACAGCGCCATGCCCGGCGCCGCCTGCGGCAGGCTTTCGGCCCCGAGTTGCGCGATGACGCCGATGGGGTCAGTCGCGAAGGCTCCAAAGGCGCCCGCCCAGTCACCACCGTCCGCCTTCGACACGAAAGCATCCGCCGCCGGGTTGCGCGGGATCGCACCAACCGTGCGGGTCCGCTCCGCCGCCTCGGTCAGGTTGTCGGAGAAGGCGGCCTGATACTGGTCGCGGAGCGATTGCCGCTCCTCCGCCGACGAGCCGAAATACTGGTCCGTCAGGTCATCCAGTCCCGTCCGCGGGCGGGTCCGCTCGTAGCCTTCGCCGTAGAGCCGGGTGCGCAGGTCGCGCGGGCTGTCGCCGCGGTCGATGGCGTCGAAGACGGTCAGGACCTCACCGGCGTTGACGGCACCCGCCACATCGGCGTTGCGGGCCAACGTGACGGCACCCGAGCGGAGCCGCTGCCCGAGACGGTCCAGCGGCCCGTTGGCGTCCTCATAGGCGCGCACGGCCTGCTCGATGCCAGCGAGGCTGTCCAGATCGTCCGCCGCCACCTTGGCGTTGAACGGGTCGGCCACCCACCCCTTGAGCTTTGGCGACGCCTGCACGGCCTTGTCCCGGTCCTCCAGGACGGCGCGGCGCTCGATGGCGTCGAAGTCCGCTTCCACCGTGTCAGGGGCCAGTCCGTAGCGCTTTCCCAGCAGGCCGGCCTTTGCCGACCGGTCCGGGTAGGCGCCCAGAGATCCGTAGAGGGACGCGCGGGCGGCGGTGTCCGCCTCGTCGCGCATGCCCGCCGCCAGGGCGCGATACGGGTTGTCATCCGCCGGAGCGACGGACGGAGCCGGGGAAGCCCCGGCGCCGGAGGCCATGGAGCGGGCGATGTCGGCGTATTCGTTCACTTCGCACCCATCGTCTTGCGGCGGTACAGTTCGACCACCTCGGTGTCCGTCGGATCGCGGCCCATGGCTTCCTTGAAGCCGGACCGCGCCTTGGACAGTTCAGCCTTCGGGATGTCGGAAACGGTGACGTAAAAGTCCGAGCGGCCGGCGGCCTGCGCCTCGAACTGCCGCGCCCCTTGGTCAAACCACCAACTGCGGGGAAGACGGCCCGCCACCAGCAGCTTGCGCCCGATCTCCAGCATTTCGGCATCGTTCGGCCGGCGCTGCTTTTCCGTGCGGAAGCGGTCAAGCTCCTCGGAAAGCTGGCCCTGGAACATGGCCACCGTGTTCTTTTCGCTCTCCGAGCGCTTGCCGGAGAACTTCAGCCCGGCGGCCTCGCCCTCAGCCCGCAGCAGGGACATTGCCTTTGTGACGCTGGCGGCCTTCTCGGACTCCGCCGCGTCCTTCCGGTTGATGGCCGACTGCATGTTGACGAGCTGCTGCCACTGCGTCTGCGGCAGCTTCTTGATGTACTGGCCAAGGTCCATATCGGCGAAGGCCGCCGGGTCCTGCGACGCCATGCCGGCCAGCCGGTAGTACTCGGCCTGGTTCTCCGGCGTGACCGGCACCGGCTTACCCTGCGCCTTGTGCTCCAGGTAGGTCATGACGCTGCGCTGCGTCTCGCCCGGCAGGCTGGCCCACTTGTCGTTGGGGATCTGCGCCACGGTGGTGATGGACGGATCAATGGCCATCTTCCACACCTCGTCCCGCGACCGGCGCTCCGTCTCACGGATTTGCGCCTCGTGCCGGTTGTAGGCGGTGACCAGACCGCTTTCGACCTGCTGGCGGACGTCCGGATCCTCGATGGTCTTGGCCTGATCCAGCCACGCGGAGAGCGACGGCCGGTCGGCGGAAACCGCCTGCGCCCGGCGCTGCACCTTCTCCACGTAGTCGCGCGTCTCCTTGTAGGGCAGCTTGGCCGCCCACTCGGCGTCCGTCATGCCGCCCTTGCGCGGGTCACCGATGCTGTCCAGCCACTCGCCGACCTTGGTCGGACCGGCGTTGTAGGCGGCAATCGCCAGCGTGCGGTTGCCGTCGAACTTGGTCAGCATCTTCTGGTAATAGGCCTTGCCCAGCGCCTCGTTGTAGGCGGCGTCCGTCTTGAACTTCTGCTCATCCCACGGCAGGCCGGCCGCCTGCGCCGCCTCCGGACCGGTGGCCGGCATGACCTGCCCGACGCCGACGGCGCCCGCGCTCGACGTCAGAGGCTTGCCGTCCTTGCCGAACTGCTTCCCGGCGCTTTCGGCCTGCTTCATCGCGGCCCACGTGGACTCCACGTCCGCCGCGCCGCCGTTGGAGATGTTGGCCACGATGGATTGCGCCGTGGCCTTGGCGACGCTGGTCTTCAGCCCGCGCTCCAGGCTGTCCACGGCGCCGCCCATGATGGAGCCGCGCACCGTCTCGAAATACCGCTGGGCGCCGATGGGGTCGTTGACCATGCGGTTCTGGATCACCTGGACGTGCAGGTCGGATTGCGCCTTCTCCAGCTTCAGCTTCGTGACCGACGAGTCCCAGCCGTTGCGCTCCGCCTGATCCATGATCTCGTTGCGGGCGACAATCAGCGATTGGTTGATGCGTGCCGGGTTGGAGTAGTTGGCCGCGCCGTCGGAGATGGCGTCGGTGATGCGCGCCTCGCTGGCGGTGTCCAGCCACGTCCGCCGCTCGCGGGCGACGTGCCGGCTCATGTCGTCAAGCGTGCTGTTGATGCGGGTCGCGGCCACGCCGTCGAACATGCGTCGCTGATCCGCCGTCAGATCCTTGCCGTAGGTGCCCTTCAGCGCCTCGACCTGCTTCATGGTGTCGGCGTAGCCGTCCACCGCCAGCTTGCCGGTCTTGCCGTAGAACCCCTTCTCCGGGTCGTACAGGATGCCGCGCAGCGCCGTGTTGAAGTTGACGTCCGCCTGCTTGGCCGCCGCCTCGTCGTCCTGCGCCTTCAGCTTCAGGGCCGTGCGCTCGAACTCGTTCCCGAGCTGATCGAGCCGCTGGCCGGCCGCCTGCATGCCCTGCCCGACGCCGGCGCCGAAGTCGGCGGCGGAGACGTCGATGCGCTGATAGGCGTCCGGCGCCGGCCGCGCCGCCACCTGCGGACCATTGTATTGGGCGACACGAGGCATGAATGGTGCTCCTGTCCGATCTTGCGTCTGGGGATTGCGCGTGTAGGATTGGCCTCCCCTATCGATTGGAGAGGCCCATGCGGTTCTTAGGCTTGGTGATCGTCGCGATGTGGCTGATCTACCCGCCAGCTAGGTTCGGATACGAGGGGCTTGGCGCTCAGACGGTGCTCTATTGGCTGCCGTTCTACGTTGCCTTCGGCCTGTTCCTGGAGCGGAAGAAGCTGGCCGGCGTCACGGCCGGAGTGATGCGCATCCCTGTCCACGCGATCATGGGAGCCATCATCATGTTCCCGGCCTACTTCGTCGGGACCGCGCTCGCCTGATCGGCCGCTACACCCCGCCGACCAAGCGCCCATATCCACCGCGGACACCGGACGTGTAGCCCGGCCCCCCGCTGCTTCCGAACTTCGCCCAAGAGCTTGCGGCCTGCCCGGCCCCGGTTAGCAGTGTGGAACCGGCCCCGATTGCACCAGAGGCCTGCGCCGACGAGCCGCGCATCTGGGAAAGCTGGGCGTTGGTCGCGAAGTTTTGCGACTGCACCCGGTAGCCGTAGGCCTCCCGCTCCGCGTTAGACCGGATGGTCAGGGCGTCCAGTTCGCCATACATCGCCGTGTCGCCGAGGATGTCGAGCGGCGAGCCGGAGGAGAGGTCCACGCCGTTCGCCGCCATGGCCGCACGCTGCGAGCCGAGCGCGGACTGCACCTTGAGGCGCTGCTGGCGCTCGGCCTCCTTGCCGCGATCCAGGGCGTCCTTGGCCTGCCATTCGGCCGTCTGCTGATTGTTGCGGTCCACAGCGGCCTGATACTCGGCCTGACTCTTGGCTGCGTTGCCGGACTGGATCGCGCCATAGGCGGAGACGGCCGACGCCGCGATGGTCGCGACAGCAGCCGCAGCAGCGAGCGGAACACACATGCTCACATCCCCATCGTGAAACGGTGAAACGGAACCCCGAACGGGCCGAACGGGGCCGCCGGGTGGATCAGGAAGCCAAGCCACTGAAGCCAGCGGACCGACAGCGCGTTGCGGGCGTCCACGTGGTTCTCCAGGCGCGGGCACAGCGCGAGCATTTCCGCCACATAGGCCCGGTTGCGGCGGAGGAACGGCACGGCATGGCGCTCCAGCCCCTCCGCCCCGAGCATCCACGGCGCCCCGTGCCCGCTCATCAGCGACACCGGCGAGACCCCGAAGACGCACATCGGCACGTCATCGACCAGACCGGCCCAGGCCTTCAGCGACAGGGCCAAAGACAGGCGCAGCGCCTCATCCGGACGATACCGGCCGGAGGCCCACACCTCGTCCGCATCGGCCTGCCGCAGGCGTGGCGCGAGGTCCGCGACATGCTCCGGCGTGGCCGGCACGACATTGATCCTCACGACCCCACCTCCAGCTCCGGGATCAGCGCCAGCACGGTCAGGGGCAGCGGGTCAGTCTGCCGGATGAAGACGGAGCCCTGCGCGTCGTAGCGCGGCGGGACGATGACCCGCACATCGCCGGTGACGAGCGGGATCGGCCCGCCATAGGCCGTCAGGCCCGTCGGCTTCACCTCCACCAACTGGTCCGCCGCGGGTCCGGCCCACAGGCCGCGCGAGTTCTCCACGCGGGCCGTGACGGCGCACACGCGCTTGCGCTTGCCCTGGATGGTCGGCTGCGCCTCGACGTCGAGCGTCTGCATCTCCGCGGTGATCGGCAGGCCGACATGCGCCACGCTGACCGCGTGGGGGAGCGTCACGGCGCCTCCGGCCACCACCTGCCGGGGGAACACGTTGCCGTCGCCCAGGATCGCGACCGTCTGCCCCTCCAGATGCCCGAGGCCGGAAAGCGTCTTGGTCGGCGCCCCGGCGTAGGACAGCCCGCAGTCCACGAAGAAGCAGCCCTTCACGTCGTCGAACTGCCGGGTGTGCAGCCGCTCGACGTAACGCTTGGTCACACCGTTGATGGTGCGGCGCACGACGAAGTAGACGGCATCCTCCGCGCCTTCCGAGACGACGGCGACGCTTTCGAAAACCCCGCCCACCGTGTCGTGCCGGGTCCAGGCCCACACCTGCTGTTCCCGCTCGTAGGTCAGGCACAGCAGAGCCCCGTCGGAGCGGACCGCCCAGACCAGAGAGTAAGGCGCCTGTGCGTAGGCCCATTCGGCGATCTGCTGGCCGCGAAACAAGTGGTTGGCCAGGATCGACAGATCGTTCCCGGTGTAGCTGTCGCTCTCGAACGTGTAGCCCAGATCGCGGACGATGGCGCCCTTGTCCTGGACGAACAGGCAGGTATTCCCGATGACCAGCGGCGGGACGATGCTGGCCCCGCGGTAGCCCTGCGGCTTGATGCGGATGGCGCCCGGCCCGATGGCGTCGGCCTGACTGCCGGAGTCGATGGTGAACTCTCCGCCGGCCGTCAGGGCGATCAGGCTGGTCAGCGGCACCAGATGCCGGATGGCGTTGACCTGCCGGGACGCGATGGTGACGGTCACCGCGTCGTCGTCCTTGGTCGGGGTGGAGACGTTCATGTTCCGGTAGGAGCCGGAAGCCGTCATCCAGATCGTTTGCGGGTTGGCCACGCTGTTGGCGAATACGCGCCGCTGCTCGTAGAAGGTTGCCGTGCTTGGGTAGTTGCCGGAGCCGTCGAACGGGTTGCGCGCCTCCGGCGGCGTGTCCGTCTCGTCCGGCTCGATGTTGTTGTCCTTGAAGGACGTCCCCTCCGACGTGCCGACGAAGCCGAACAGGCCGTTGCCCATCTTGTAGACGTGATACCGCTTGGCCCCTGGCACCACCGACCAACTCACCGTGTTGTAGTTGTCCCGGTACTCCACCGGGCCGTCGGACGGCTGATGCGTGTAGCGGCCCAGCGAGTAATTCGTGACGGAGGCCTCCGCCGACGCCACGCTTTCCTCCATCGTGCCGTCCGCGACGGCGGTGATCTTGTAGCGGTACGTCTCCGTCGGCAGTTCCGTGTAACTCGTGAACGGCGTGGCGGACACTGAGGCCGGCGGCGTGATGGACGGGGTGAACGCAATGTCCGAGAACGCCCACGCGGCATGGCCAGTGCGGCGCAATTCGCGCGGCGGATGGAGCCCGTGCACGAGCGTCATGACGTCGGCGGACTGGACATAGGCCAGCGTCGGCAGGTCTGCTTCGGGATAGGGCGATGCGATCTCATAGACCGCGCCGGGGGAGGCCTCGACGTACCCGCCGTCCATGATGACGCGCAGCGTGTTGTGCCCGAACTCCAGGACGTAGGTTTGATCGGTGTTGAAGGCGAAGGGGATCAAGCGGCTGCGGCGGTTGCTGTCCTTCACCTCCCCGATGAATTCGGTTCCCGGCCGGTTCGACACGCCCCCGTGCGCGTGCGCGAAGAAATTGCGGCAGAGCTTCAGGCCCACGGCGTACTTGGCGAGATCCACACGGGCGTGCAGGGACGGCGCCAGTTCGCCGCCGGCGAAACTCGGCTGGATGATGGATTGCGACATGTCAGCCCCTCGCAGCGATCCACAGGGCGTCCGGCGTCTCGTCCGGCGCGTCGGCGTTGGCGTCGTTGACCGCCGCCGTGTTGATGGCGGATTGCCACATCTGCGCGCAGCGCTGATGCAGGCTTTCCTTGCCGGTCAGGGGGATGGCCAATTCCGCGCCAAGCCCCCAAGACAGGGCCGAGGCGAAGGACGGCGGGAACAGCGCCGGGTCCGTGATGCGGGCGGTGTAGACCAGCGTCGCGCCGTCGGTGTCGGCGAGCAGGTCCCGACCTTCGATCCGGAAGGAGGCGCGGCGCTCCGTGCGCGTCCCCGTCTCCAGGAAGCGCGGGGCGATGCAGTCCGACGGCAACGCGTAGCGATGGGACCAACCCCCCGGTGGCGTGCCGAGATCAGCGAGCGCCACCCGCTTGCGGGCGAAGACCCAATCATGAGCTTCCAGCGTCGCGTCGCGAGCCTGGTCGAACAGCAGCTTGCAGTGCAGCGCCTCCGTGCTGGCCTCGTTCAGGGAGGTGATGGAGCTGCGCGTGCCGATGCGGCTCAGCGCCATGTTGCTGATCGAGACGACGGAGGCGGGCATTTCTCACTCCTGAAATGGGAAGGGCGCCGAAGCGCCCCGCCCTGTCACTTCGCGGCCGGGCCACCCTTGGCGTGGGCCGGCTTCTCGGCCTCGACCTTGGCCATCCACTCATCCGAGAACTGCTTCTCGTCGGTGATGGCGAAGGTCTCGCCGCGCTCGATGATGCGGCCACCGAAGTAGCCGCGCTGGGTCGCCTTGACCTGCATGCGTCACCCGTTGGTCTGGATGCCGGGGACGGCGCCTGCGGTGATCTTGCCGGCCGTGGCGTTGGAGCCGCCCACCGTATAGTTCAGGCGCACGTAGCGCTCGTCGGTGCCGCGGGGGAAGGCATCGATGCTGAACTGCTTGCCGGCCGTCAGGTTGGCCGCAGCGATGGCACCGGTGGTGGCCACCGTCTTCGGCGAGGAGAACGCGGCGTTGTCGTCCACCTGCACGTCGATGGTCAGGCTGGTCAGGGTGGCGAAGGTCTCGACCACCTGGAGCAGCAGAGGCACCTTGCAGCCCTTGCCGAGGTCGCGGGGCAGGGCGGCGGCGGCGCCATAGACGGTGCCGGCGGCGCCGAGGTCGATCACGTTGGTGGAGGCCGCCGTGGCGGTGATCGCCTGGGCGTCCGACAGAAGGGACTGCTTATCGAGGATCATCGGGTCTTACTCCGGAGAGAGGCGGGGGAGGGGCGTGGTCGTTAGACCAC
>Ga0065721_10051086_pt1 | contig 16319 bp, 15 predicted proteins | sample Mesricmetagenome_FD_59108 | JGI IMG/M metagenome (GOLD analysis project Ga0065721, IMG submission 59108) | Mesophilic microbial community from rice straw/compost enrichment Sample: eDNA_1 v2 (version 2) | ecosystem: Engineered > Solid waste > Grass > Composting > Bioreactor | place: USA: Davis... | reverse complement strand
GTTGAGCACGCCATGGGCCTCGGGGCTGAGCGCGCCCATGCTCATGCCGGGGGTGAGGAAGCGCTTGCGGATCTCGTTGACGCTCTCGACCTCGTCGAGGTTGACCGGTCGCTCGGTGGAACGCAGGTCGAGAAGGTCGCGCAGCTGGATGGTCGGCATGCGGCGCATGCCTTCGGAGAAAGCCTTGAAGGTCGCGTAGTCTCCAGTCTCGCAGGCCCGCTGCAGCGTATGGATCATCCGCGCCTCGAAGGCGTGGGCCTCGCCCGAACGCCGCGCCTTGTAGAAGCCGCCGACCGGCAGGGAGATCGCCGCGGCGTCCCATGCCTTGCGGTGCAGCTCGACGGCCTTGGCCTCCAGGCCGGCGAGGCCGATGCCGGAAATCCGCGAGGGCATGCCCGGGAAGAACTCCGCCACCAGGGCGCGCGAAAGGCCCAGGGCCTCGAAGTTGTATCCGCCCCGATAGGAGGAGATCACCGCGATGCCCATCTTGGCGATGATCTTCAGGAGCCCGCCCTCGATCGCATGCTTGTAGTTCAGGCACACGTCGCGGAGGCTGAGATCGCCGGTCAGGCCGCGCTCCATGCGGTCCTGGAAGCTCTCCTGCGCGAGGTAGGCGTTGACCGCCGTCGCGCCGACGCCGACCAGCACCGCGAAATAGTGGGTGTCCAGGCACTCGGCCGATCGCACGATGATCGAGACGTAGGAACGCAGGCCCTTAGCGACCAGCGAGGAGTGCACGCCGCCGGTGGCCAGGATCATCGGCAGGGCGACGCGATCGGGCCCGCTGGCCTCGTCGGTCAGCACGATGGTGGCGCAGCCGCGCAGGGCGGCGTCCTCGGCCTCGGCGCGGATGCGGTCGAGGTTGGCGCGCAGGGCGTCGCCCGGCCGGCTCTCGGCCGCCGGAATCGGCATGGTGCAGTCGATCGTGGCGACGTTCTTCTCGCCGATGAATTCGACGATCCGTTGGTACATGCCGGTGGTCAGCACCGGGCTTTCCAGTACGAAGACGTCGGTCTGGGCCTCGTCCTGGGCCAGGATGTTGCCGAGGTTCTTGAACCTCGTCTTCAGGCTCATCACCGAGGTTTCCCGCAGGGAGTCGATCGGCGGATTGGTCACCTGGCTGAAGTTCTGCCGGAAGAAGTGCGACAGCGGCCGATATTGGTCGGAGAGCACCGCCAGCGGGGTGTCGTCGCCCATCGAGCCGACGGCTTCCTTCCCGTCCTCCACCATGGGCGCGAGGATGAGTTCGATATCCTCCAGGCTGAGCCCGGCGGCGACCTGGCGGCGCGTCAGCTCTTCGCGGCCGTAGGCGCGGGGTTCGGGCCCCGGCGCGATCTTCTTCTCCAGATCGACCATGTTGCCGAGCCATTGGTCGTACGGATGACGCTGGGCGAGGTGATCGATGATCTCGTCCTCGCCATAGAGGCGGCCTTCGGCGAGATCGACGGCGATCATGCGGCCGGCCGAGATGTGCGCCTTCTTCACGATGCGGGATTCTTCGACCCGGCACATGCCCGCTTCCGAGCCCATGATCAGCAGGCCATCGCTCGTATAGGCGACACGAAGCGGGCGAAGACCGTTGCGGTCCTTGCCGGCCACGACCCAACGGCCGTCGCTGGCGCAGACCGCGGCAGGACCATCCCATGGCTCCATCACTGCATTGCAATAGGCGTAGAGGGCCTTGTGCGCCGGCGAGATCTGCTCGTCCGAGCGCGCATTCCAGGCTTCGGGGATCAACAGGGCCTTCGCCATGGGCGCATCGCGGCCCGCCCGCACCAACACCTCGAAGGTGTTGTCGAGCGCCATGGAGTCCGAACCGTGCGGGTCCTGGATGACCGGCTTCACGTCGTCGCCCATCTCGCCGAAGGCGTCCGCCGCCATCCGGATCTCGTGGGACTTCATCCAGTTGACGTTGCCCTTCTTGGTGTTGATCTCGCCATTGTGGGCGAGCATCCGGAAGGGCTGGGCCAGGCGCCACTCGGGGAAGGTGTTGGTGGAGTAGCGCTGGTGGAAGATCGCCACGGCGGCGGCGAAACGCTCGTCGCGCAGGTCGGGATAGAACTCGTCGATATGCTCGGCGAGGAACATGCCCTTGTAGATCAGCTGCCGCGCCGAGAACGAGCAGAGATAGAAGTGCTGGATGCCTGCGGCGGCCACGCGCTTCTCGATCCGCTTGCGGCAAAGGAAGAGCGCCCGCTCCAGCGCCTCGCCCGAGAGGCCGGGTGGCGGCGACAGCATGATCTGCTCGATTTCGGGCCGCGTGGCGTTGGCCTTTTCGCCGATGACGGCGGTGTTCACCGGCACCTGCCGCCAGCCATAGATATAGAAGCCGAACCGCAGCGCCTCCGCCTCGACGATGGTTCGGGCCGCTTCCTGCGCAGAGAGGTCGTTGCGCGGCAGGAAGACCTGACCGACCGCGATGGGGCCGGGCCGCAGCTCATGGCCGATCCGCGCGACCTGGTCGGCGAAGAAGTCCTGCGGAACCGAAAGCAGGACGCCGGCGCCGTCGCCCGTCTTGCCATCGGCGTCCACCGCACCGCGGTGCCAGACGGACTTCAACGCCCGGATCGCCAGCTCCACCACCTCCCGACGCGGCTTGCCGTCTACCGCGCAGACGAGGCCGACGCCGCACGCGTCGCGCTCGTCGGCGGGGGAGTAGGCGTGGGCGGCGGTGAGGCGTTCGCGATTGGCGAGGTAGCGCTCCATTTCACCGCCGCTCGTTCCGGCGGGGACGCAAGGCCAGGTGAGGTTCTGCTGAAGCCGTGCTGCTTGGAGGCTGTCCCCGCCTTCGTGGCCGCGAGCGGGTTGGTGCGGTTCGCTCATCGTCGTCACTCCGCGGCCAGCAGCGCGCGCTGCGAAAGATAGGTGTGGATGGCGTCCGCGGCGTCGCGGCCGTCACGGATGGCCCAGACCACCAGGGAGGCGCCGCGGACGATGTCGCCGGCGGCGAAAACGCCCTCCAGGTTGGTCTGCATGGTCCTGAAGTCCGCCTTCAGCGTCCCCCAGCGTGAGACGCCGAGGTCCGGCGCGCCGAACAGGTTCGGCAGGTCCTCCGGATCGAAACCGAGCGCCTTGATCACGAGGTCCGCCGGGAGGTCGAACTCGCCCCCTTCGACCGCTTCAGGCGCTTGGCGACCGCTTGCGTCCGGCGCGCCCAGCCGCATGCGCGCGGCGCGCAGACCGCTCGCCCGCTCCGCCTCGCCGAGCACCGCCTTTGGCGCGGCGAGCCATTCGAAGACGACGCCCTCCTCCTCGGCATGGGCCACTTCGCGCGCCGAACCAGGCATGTTCGCGCGGTCTCGGCGGTAGAGGCAGGTGACCGACTTGGCGCCCTGGCGAACTGCGGTGCGCACGCAATCCATGGCCGTGTCGCCGCCACCGACCACCACGACGTCGCGGCCGGCCGCGTTCAGCTCTCCGCTCGCATAGGCGGGCACCTCGTCGCCCAAGCCGACGCGGTTGGACGCGATCAGATAGTCCAACGCCGCAGTGACCCCGGCCGACCCCGCGCCAGGCGCGGCGAGCTCACGGGCGGCGTAGACCCCGGTCGCGACCAGCACAGCGTCATGAGCCGCGCGCAACTGCGCCAGCGAAGCGTCCCGTCCCACTTCGAAGGAAAGCCGGAACTCCACGCCCCCTTCGGCCAGGCGCCGCGTCCGCCGCTCGACGACCTCCTTCTCCAGCTTGAATCCGGGGATGCCGTAGATCAGCAGACCGCCCGCGCGGTCGTGCCTGTCATAGACGGTCACCTCGTAGCCGGCTTCGCGCAGGCGCTCGGCGGCGGCCAAGCCCGCCGGCCCGGCGCCGATGATTCCCACAGACTGGCCTCGCGCGGCGCCGGCCACGAGCGGCCGAACCCAGCCTTCTTCCCAGGCCTTGTCGGTCAGATAGCGCTCCACCGCCCCGATGGTCACGGTGCCGTGGCCGGACTGCTCGATGGTGCACGAGCCCTCGCACAGACGATCCTGCGGGCAGATGCGGCCGCAGATCTCCGGCATGGAATTGGTCGCCTGAGAAAGGGCGTAGGCTTCCTGCAGCCGGCCTTCGGCCGTCATCCGCAGCCAATCGGGGATATTGTTGTGGAGCGGGCAATGCGTCTGACAGAAGGGCACCCCGCATTGCGAACAGCGCGAAGCCTGCTCGGCCGCCTTCGCGTCGATGAAGTCCGCATAGATTTCGTGGAAGTCGCCGGAACGGGCGCCCGCCGCCCGCTTTTGCGGCGTGGTTCGCTCCACCGTCGTGAATTTCAGCATCCTCTCGGCCATGCCGCAAAACCTCCACGCCCGCATGTCAGGCGAAGGCCTCCATAGCGGTCGAACAGGTCGGGTGAAATATGATCGTACTGAAAATTGACAAAATGAATCTGCCGGCCCGCATGGGCCGCGCCCGCCCGGCTGCGACCGCGGCCAGATAGTCTACTTTTGGGATGAACCTGAAATTTACCCTGTTCGCCCCCTTCCTTTCCCAATCTCACAACATGGAGTCGCCAGTGTCGGACTGGATCGCCGCCGTCATCCTCGGGCTCGTCGAAGGCTTGACGGAGTTCATACCGGTCTCGTCCACCGGCCATCTGTTGCTGACGAAGAAGTTGCTCGGGTTGCCGAACGGCTTCTGGGACACCTTCAGCGTCATGATCCAGTTGGGCGCCATCCTGGCTGTGGTGGTGCTCTACTTCCAAAGGCTGTGGGGGGTGTTCATCCGCCTGCCGAGCGATCCGAAGGCGCGCTGGTTCGCCGCCAGCGTCATCCTGTCGGTCCTTCCCTCGATGGCGGTGGCCTTCGTGGCTCACGACTTCATCAAGACCGTGCTTTTCGAGAGCATCGGCCTCATCTGCGTCATGCTGATCCTCGGCGGGATCGTCCTGTTGGCCGTCGATCGCTGGGCCCCTCAGCCCAGGGAGGACGATGCGATGAATCTCTCCTGGAAGCGGGCGCTCGGCATGGGCTTCTGCCAGATCCTGGCCATGGTGCCGGGCGTGTCGCGCTCGGGCGCGACCATCGTCGGCGGCGTGCTGATCGGGGTCGACCGGCGCGCGGCGGCCGAGTTCTCGTTCTTCATGGCCATACCGACCATGGTCGGGGCGTTCGTCCTCGACTTCTGGGAGAACAAGGACGTGCTGACCAGCGACAATCTCGGCGTGATCGCCGTCGGCTTCGTGGTCAGCTTCGTCTCAGGCCTTATCGTCGTGAAGACGATGCTCGACTTCATCAACCGCTTCGGGCTGGCTCCCTACGGCTGGTGGCGGATCGCCGCGGGCCTCATCGGCCTCGGCGTCCTTTACTTCCACTGATCAGGCCGCGGTGACCGCCTGGTCGGCGAACTGGCCGCCCTTGCGGAAGCGATAGAGATAGGTCGGCAGCTCCGCCTCGACCGTCATGGGAGAGGCCACGCCGAGCTCGGCCAGACCCGGCAGCGCCGGATCGACGATATTGTCGCGCTTGAGCAACTCCACCTGGTCGGCGGTGATGGGGGGCGTGACGGTGAGCAGCGCCAAGGGCTGGCACAGACGGCCCAAAATCCGGGCGACGCCGAACGGAAGCGGAAGCAGGATCCGCCGACGTTCCGTCTCGGCCAGCACCAGCTCGAGCACCTGGCGCATGGTGAAGACGCCCGGCCCACCGAGCTCGTAGGTGCGTCCCTCAGTGGCGGGATCCATGACTGCGCTAGCCACGGCGCGCGCGACGTCGCTGACATAGACCGGCTGGACGCGCGTATCGCCGCCGACCACCGGGAGCACCGGGCTCACCAGCGTCATTTCGGCGAACTTCTCGAACAGGCCATCGCCCTGGCCGAACACGAAGGACGGCCGCAGGATCACGGCTTGCGGGAACGCCGCACGCACCGCCTCTTCGCCCTCGCCCTTGGTGCGGGCGTATTCGGACGATGAGCCGGCGTCGGCGCCGATCGCCGAGATATGGACCAGACGCGACAGGCCCAGATCCCGCGCCGCGCTGGCGACATGGGCCGCGCCGTCCACGTGCACGGTCTTGAACTTCTGCTGGCCGGCTTCGAACATCACGCCCACCAGGTTGACGCAGGCCTGGGCGCCTTCCATGGCCCGGCGAACCGAAGCCTCGTTCCGAACATTGGCCTGAACCACCTCGACCTGGCCGACATCGCCCATCAGCCGCATGGTGTGGGCCAGGTGCGGCTGGCGCACGGCGACGCGGATGCGAAGCCCCTGGCGAGCCAGAGCCCTGACGACCTGGGTCCCGATGAAGCCCGATCCGCCGAAGACCGTGACCAGATCCTGCATGCCGTGCGTCCGCGTATAGAAAACAAAGTGGGTCCGAAGCCGCTCCCGATAGACGAAGCCGCCGGCCGCCGCAACGTGAGTCACATATATGCGAAGGAGGGCGTTGACCGGGCGGAGGCGGCGCCCTAAGAGACGCGCCTCGCGCGATCCGATGGATCGGGCCCAGGTGGCGGAATTGGTAGACGCGCTGGCTTCAGGTGCCAGTGGCCGAAAGGTCGTGGAGGTTCGAGTCCTCTCCTGGGCACCACCCCTCTCCCAAGCTATAGAGGGGGCAAACTAGAGTTCGGAGCGTGAGGCCCTTGGCCAATTACCTGCATATCGGCGATCTTCCGGATGGCCTGTTCGCGAACGCCGAGGCCGTCGCGGTGGACTCCGAGACCATGGGCCTGGGGCTTGGACGCGACCCGCTCTGCGTTGTCCAGCTTTCCGACGGCAAGGGCGATGCGCACATCGTCCAACTCAAGCGGCCCGGATACGACGCGCCGAATCTGAAGCGCGTTCTGACCGATCCGACGATCCTCAAGATCTTTCATTTCGGCCGCTTCGACATCGCCATGTTCCACCTGCACCTCAAGGTGACCACGGCGCCGGTCTATTGCACCAAGATCGCCTCCAAGCTGGCGCGGACCTATACCGACCGGCACGGCCTGAAGGACGTCAGCCGCGAACTGCTCGGCGTCGAGATGTCCAAGGCGCAGCAGAGCTCCGACTGGGGCGCGGCGACGCTCAGCGAGGACCAGCTCGCCTACGCCGCCTCCGACGTGCTGCACCTCCACGCCCTGCGCGAAAAGCTCGACGCGATGCTGACCCGCGAGGGACGCGACGGACTGGCGCGCGCCTGCTTCGACTTCCTTCCCCATCGGGCCCTTCTGGACGTGAGGGGTTGGGAAGAGGTCGACATCTTCGCCCATTCTTGAGGCGCCGATGAGCCTCGCCGCACCCGTGCGCACCGACGCCCGCGGCGATGTCCGGCGCTGGCGGCGGCGCTCGCTGCTGATCCGCCGGCTGCGCGTGATCCTACCTGGGCTGATCGGGCTTATCCTGCTTTCGATGCTCGGCTTCGTCCTGCACACGACATTGCTGGGCCGTGACAACTCCAAGGCCGAGCCGGACGCGCCGATCGAACTGGTGAACCCGCGCTTCGTCGGAAAGGACGACAAGGGCCGCGCCTTCGTGCTCACCGCGGCCGCGGCCGTCCGGGACGAGAACGACTACCAACGCGTCCTGCTGGACCGGCCGGCGCTGATCCTCGACGCCGAGGGGGTCAATCCGACGCGCGTGACCGCCAAGTCGGGAGTCTATAACGAGGACCGCAAGATGCTGAACCTGGACGGCGGCGTTAAGATGAGCGGCGGCGACGTCACCTTCGACACGGCCAGCTCGATCTTTAACACGGCCACCGGCGAATTGGAGGGCCAGGGACAGATCGCCGGCGCCTCCCAGCTTGGCGAAATCACTGCGAAGTCCTATGGCGTGTACGACAAAGGCGAGCGTCTTGTGTTCAAGGGCGGGGTGCGCGGACGCATCGATTCGAAGTAGAGCTTTACACTCGACCTTTCGCACCGGGCGTCCCAAATGGGCTTCATGAGAATGAGCGGGCTGGAAATGACGAAGCTGGCGGCCTTGGCGGTCTTGATGTTGGCCGCGGGGCCCGCGGCGGCTCAGATCGCCCAGAGCTCGGACGCGCCGGTGGATATCACCGCCGACTCGCTCGAGGTCGTGAACAACCAGTGCATGTCGATCTGGAGCGGATCGGCCGAGGCGCTGCAGGACCGCACCCGGCTGCGCGCTGACGTGCTGAAGACCTATTCCAAGAAAGGCCCGGCCAAGTCCGGCGGCCAAAGCACCTCCTGCGGCGCGCTGGAGCGGATGGAGGCGGTCGGGAACGTCTATTATGTCACGCCGCAACAGAAGGTCCGCGGCGACCACGCGACCTATGACGTGACCTCGGAAAAGATCGTGATCACCGGCGATGTCGTCGCCGTCTCGGGCCAGAACGTGATCCGCGGCAGCCGTCTGGTCGTCAACGTCCAGACCGGCGACGCCCAGATGGAGGCCGGCTCCAAGGCGGGCAAGACCCGTCCGCGCGCCGTGATCTATCCCAAGGAAGAGTCCGGCCAGCCCTCGGCCCGGAGATAGGGGTTCCCTTGACGGTTGAAGCTGACGAGTCGCTGCCCGGCCTGGCGGGCGAAGGATTGGTCGTCGACAACATCGGCAAGTCCTTCCGCAAACGCCCGGTGGTGAAGGGCGTCTCGCTGCGTCTCGCGCGGGGCGAGGTCGCCGGCCTGCTGGGTCCGAACGGCGCAGGCAAGACGACCTGCTTCTACATGATCACCGGCCTTATTCCGGTGGACTACGGCTCCATCTTCCTGGACGGCGAGAACATCACACGCCAGCCGATGTACCAGCGCGCCCGCATGGGCGTGGGATACCTGCCCCAGGAAACCTCGATCTTCCGCGGCATGACGGTGGAGGAGAACGTCATGGCGGTGGTCGAGCTGCGCGAGCGCAGCCAAGCCCGCGCCCGGGCGACGGTCACCGAACTCCTGCAGGAGCTGCGCATCGAGCACCTGCGCTCTGCGCCCGCCATCTCCCTCTCGGGCGGCGAGCGCCGCCGCGTGGAGATCGCCCGCGCCTTGGCCAGCGAGCCCTCCTTCATGCTGCTGGACGAACCCTTCGCCGGCATCGACCCGCTCGCCATCGCCGACATCCGCGAGGTGATCACCTATCTGAAGGGCCGTGGCATCGGCATCCTGATCACCGACCACAATGTCCGCGAGACCCTGGACATCATCGACCGCGCCTCGATCATCCACGCCGGTGAGGTGCTGTTCGAAGGCACGCCGGACGAAATCGTCGACAATCCGGACGTCCGCCGCGTCTATCTCGGCGAGCGCTTCGGCTAGGCCTCCGCGGCGGCGACGCTCTCATGATACCGGCGATGCGCGGCCTCCACGGCCGCCCGCCAGCGCGCGCGGAGCATGGAGGGGCGCTCCGGATATCGCTCTTCCAGAAACTCCGCCGAGACCACGCGATCGGTGCGGAAGTTGCGGAAGTCGGCCCGCAGCTCGCACCAGCCGACCAGCAGGCGGACCGTTTCGTGGTAGCCGACGGTGATCGGCCAGATCACCCGCTGGGTCTGCCGATCCTGCTCGTCGCGATAGTCGAGCGCGATCTTGCGGCCGCTGCGGATCGCCGAGCGCACCAGGGCCATGTCCAGGCGGTCGGGCTCCTGGGATTTCCATGCCGGCACGGCGCGGCCGGCGGGCTCCAGGACATAGGGGCGCAGGCGGTCTGGGACCGAAGCGCCGATCTTGGCGATCAGGTCCTGCGCGGCTCTGGCCAATGAGGGATCGCCGCGGCTCATGACCCATTGGGCGCCCAGCACCGCGGCTTCGATCTCGTCGGGGGTGAGCATCAGCGGCGGAAGGTCGAAGCCCTGATCCAATACATAGCCCATCCCGGCCTCGCCGCGGATCGGAACGCGCTGACCAATGAGGGTGGCTATGTCCCGATAGACGGTGCGCTTCGAGGTCTCCAGTTCCTCGGCGATGCTGTCGGCCGTAATGGGCGCGCGGGCCCGGCGCATGATCTGGATGATCTGAAACAGGCGGTCGGCGCGTCGCATGGAGATCCGCTTCATGGGGAAGAGCATCGGCCGGCGATGCTGACAGCATGGTGGCAGCAGGCGAGCGTTAAGCCAACCGGGTTCTTTCAGGAGGGAGAGAGTCCATGATCACGCTCTATGGATTTGGCGAGAACTTCGGCCTTCCGGAAGCCAGCCCCTACGTCATCAAGACCGAGGTTCATCTGCGGATGGCCGGCCTCACCTACGTGAAGGAAACCTCGGCTCCCCAGTTCGCGCCCAAGGGCCAGTTGCCCTGGATCGAAGACGAAGGCGAGGCCATCGCCGACAGCCACTTCATCCGACTGCACCTGGAGCGCAAATACGGTGTCGATTTCGACGAGGGCCTGGGCGCCGCCGAGCGCGCACAGGCCTGGGCGATCGAGCGGATGATCGAAAACCACTTCGGTTGGACGGTGGTCCACTCGCGATGGCTGATCCCCGAGAACTTCGCCAAGGGGCCTGCGCATTTCTTCGACTCCGCGCCGCCGCAGATGCGTGATCGCCTCCGCGCCGACGCGCAACGGAAAATAGCCGACGGCCTCCGCGCGGTGGGGATCGGCCGTCATGCCGAGACGGAGATGTTAGCCCTGGGCGTCCGGTCCCTCTCGGCCCTGGCCGCGCTGCTTGGCGACAAGCCGTTCCTGATGGGGCCACGGCCGACGAGCGTCGACGCGGTCGCCTTCGGCATGCTGGCCGCCCTGCTGACGCGGTACTTCGACGCGCCCCTTCGCCGCCGCGCGCTCAGCTTCGAAAAGCTGACCGCCTATGTGGATCGCATGATGGGCGGGGTCTATCCAGACTTCGACTGGAAGCCGCTCAGCCCCAAAAACGAAAGTGTCGCGGCCTGATCGTCAAAGCTTGACCTTGCGGTTAACGATTCAGTTGGGACGCGCGCGCTAACCTCGCCAGCAAGAAACAGGCCAGGAGGCGGGGTTGGCGCTCGGCGCGCGTCTTGAAGTTCGGCAGGGACAGGGGCTGGTCATCACGCCCCAGCTGCAGCAGGCGATCAAGCTGCTGCAGCTCTCGAATCTTGAGCTCGAGGCCTATGTCGAAGGCGAGCTGGAGCGTAACCCGCTCCTGCAGCGCGACGATCGCGATTCGGAACCCGAACGGGAAGAGCCGGTCCGCGAGGCCGAAGACTTCGCGGCCGACCAGATCTCAGATCACGCCGCAGCCGCCGAAATGGACGTGGCCCATGACCAGGCCGCTCCCGGCGAACATGCGACTGGCGACGCCGAAGGCGCGGCCAATGCGGGTGGGGCCATCGACTGGTCGCGGGCGGGCAAGGGCGGAAGCTTCGAAGACACCGACGACTTCGAAGGCCGCCTGACGCGGGAAAAGACCCTCTCCGAGCATCTGCACGACCAGCTGGCCGTAGCCGGACTGCCCGCCGGGCAAGCCGCGATCGCCGCCGTCCTGATCGACGGGGTGGACGAAGGCGGCTATCTGCGCTGCGACCTTGAGGAAACAGCCGAGCGTCTGGGCTGCGAGCTCGCCGTCGTGGAGCAGGTTCTGGTCGTTCTGCAGGGCTTCGAGCCCACCGGAGTGTTCGCGCGCGACGTCCGCGAGTGCCTGATGCTGCAGCTCAAGGATCTCAACCGCTGCGATCCGGCCATGATGGCCATGCTGGACAATCTCGACCTGCTGGCCCGCCGCGACATGGCCGGCCTCCGCCGCGCCTGCGGCGTGGACGATGATGATCTGCGGGAGATGATCGCCGAAATCCGCGGTCTGACCCCGCGTCCCGGCGCGGCCTTTGGCGGCGAGCCGAGCCAGCCCGTCGCCCCCGACGTCTTCGTCCGCGAGGGCGCTGGCGGCCTGTGGCACGTGGAGCTCAACACCGACACCTTGCCGCGGGTTCTAGTCGACCAGCGGTATCACGCCCGAATTTCGGGCGGCGCGCGGACGGATCAGGAAAAGACCTTCGTGGCCGACTGCATGGCCAGCGCCAACTGGCTGGTCAAAAGCCTGGATCAGCGCGCCAAGACCATATTGAAGGTCGCCAGCGAGATCGTGCGCCAGCAGGACGGCTTCCTCGCCTTCGGCGTCGAGCACCTGCGTCCGCTGAACCTGAAGACCGTCGCCGACGCCATCGGCATGCATGAATCGACGGTCAGCCGCGTCACCTCGAACAAGTACATCGCCACGCCGCGCGGCCTTTTCGAGATGAAGTTCTTCTTCACCTCCTCCATCGCCTCGACCTCCGGCGGCGAAGCCCATTCGGCCGAGAGCGTGCGGCACAAGATCAAGCAGCTCATCGACAGCGAACAGGCCGAAGCCCAGGTCCATTCCGACGACCGGATCGTCGAAATCCTCAAGGAGACCGGGGTCGACATCGCCCGCCGCACGGTGGCCAAGTATCGTGAGGCCATGCGCATCCCCTCGTCCGTCGAGCGGCGACGCATGCTTCGGGAAATGGCCTAGCCGCGCCTTGCGGCGTAGATCGCCTGTTCAAGGGCCCGGGCGAAATCGGCGCGCTCCACCGGGCTGAGCGCCGCGGCCACGCTGGCGTGCCGCCCGGACATGGCGAGACGCACGCCATGCACCACCTGGTCCTCGTCGACCTCCAGCGCCACCCGGGTGAAGGCGGTCGGGCTTTCCCAGACGACTTCAGCGGACTTCGGCGTCTCGCGCACCACGCGGACTTCGCGGGAGGTCACCCGAACCCGCTCCACGCGCTTGGCCGCCGCATAGCTGGCGAGGAAGGCCGCAATCACCGCGACCACGTCGAGCCCGAGGAACACGGGAACGAAGGTCGCCCCCATGGAGATGAACACCGCCGCCGCCGCGCAATTGAAGAAGGTGACCACGCTGATCAGCACCACGAAGCCGCGCTGCGACAGCGAACGGTTGGGGGTGATCACGGCGTCCATGTAGACGAGGCCATCCATACTGAGCAGCCAATCTAATCCGGAAATCGGCCGTGCAAAGCCTCTTGCTCTTGGCGCGCGGCCCGCGGCGGGCGATGTTCCCGGCCCCATGGCCAAGCCCGTCACCAAAAAGCGCGTGAGCGCCGCCGAAAAGGCGCGCATCGCCGAACTCTTCCGCCGCTTCGAAGAGCTCGAGGACGATCCGCGGACCGAACTCGAATACGACAGCCCCTACACGCTCGTGGTCGCGGTCGCCCTTTCGGCCCAGGCGACGGACGTCTCCGTCAACAAGGCCACGGCCAAGCTCTTCCAGGTCGCCGACACGCCGGAGAAGATGCTCGAGTTGGGCGAGGAGGGCCTCATTCCCTACATCGCCTCCATCGGCCTCTACCGCACCAAGGCCAAGAACGTCATCGCGGCGGCGCGGATCATCATGGAGAAGCATGGCGGACAGGTTCCCCTGAACCGCGAGGATCTCATGGCCCTCCCCGGGGTCGGCCGGAAGACCGCCAGCGTCGTGCTCAACGAACTGCGGATCGAGCCCGCCATCGCCGTCGACACCCACGTCTTCCGTGTCTCGCACCGGCTCAAGCTCTCCAGCGGCAAGACACCCGACCAGGTGGAGGCCGATCTGATGGCGATCGTGCCCGAGCCCTATCTGACCCGCGCGCATCACTGGCTGATCCTGCACGGCCGCTACACCTGCACGGCGCGCCGGCCGAAGTGTCCGGAGTGCCCTGTGGCCGATCTCTGCCCGTCCCGCAGGTTGTTCATGGCCGCCTGATTGCGCCGGCCGGCGCGCGCAGCTTATCTGCGGGCATGGCCAATCACTTGCCGCTCAACGCCTTGCGCGTCTTCGAGGCCTGCGCCCGGCACGGCAGCTTCCTCGCCGCCTCGGAAGAGCTCGCCATCACCCCCGGCGCGGTGTCGCGGCAGATCAAGGCGCTCGAGGCCGAGCTCGAAGTGCGGCTCTTCGACCGCTTCAACCGCGCCGTGCGCCTGACCGAGGCCGGAGAACAGCTGGCGACCGGCGTCAGCCAGGGCCTCTCAACGCTTCAGTCGGCGGTCGACGCGGTCCGGTCCCGCCGCGATGCGCCGCTCGTGGTGACAGTCTTGCATTCGCTCGCCGCCCGCTGGCTGGTGCCGCGCCTCTACGACTTCCAGGCGCGCTATCCGGACGTGGAGATCCTGGTCTCGGCCTCGGACGCGCCCAAGGATCTCGCGCGCGACAATGTCGACGTCGCGATCCGCCTCGGTCGCGGCCCCTATCCCGGCCTGCACGTCACCCACCTGTTCGATACGGTGCTGGTGCCGGTGTGCAGTCCAGGGCTGGTGCGCAAGTACGGACCATTCGAGCACCCGAACGATCTGGCCCGCACGGTTCTCCTGCACGACGTCAACATGATCGCCGGAGAGCCGGAGTGGTCGGACTGGCTGGCCGCGGCGGGGGCGACCAAGGTCAACCCGCACCGGGGCCCGCGCTTCTCCAACACCTATCTTTCCATCGAGGCGGCGCTCTCCGACCGGGGCGTGGCGCTCGCCGACGAAGCCATGGTCATCGACGACCTGAAGAGCGGCCGCCTGGTCCAGCCGTTCGAGCTCACCCTGCCGAGCACCCTCGCCCAGTGGGTCCTCTCCCTGCCGGAAAAGGCCGACCAACCCAATATCCGCCGCTTCCGCGCCTGGCTCCTGGAGCAGGCTCGGAAGGATGGCTTGGCCCCTTCGGTTGACAAGGGATCAACTGAACAGCCCTAAGCTCGTTTGTCAGAGCGCGCAGTTTTTGGGATTTTCACGGGCGTTCACCGATGTAGGAGCCTCCCCGTGACCTGCACCTATGATCACTCGATAGAGCTTTCGCACAGCGACCTGCTACGCGACCTGGTTCTCGTCCTCGCCCTGGCCGTGATCGCCGCCCCACTGGCGGTCATCGCTCTCGGCGCGGCTTGACGAGCCGGGGCCGGCCCCCCTCCCCCCGCCGGCCCCGATACTCGCCGAATTCAGGTGATCCGCTTGGCGCTGGGCGGGTCGCTGCTCGGGAAACTTTCTTCCACCGCCTCGTCGATCAGCGCTTCCTGCCGATCCTCGGCCTGCTTAGCTTTTTCGGCCAATTGGTCCGGCTTTTCGTTCTCGCCCAGCGGCTTGGCCGGACGCGCATGCGGCGCTTCGCACTTGTGGTCGGACATCTGGGGCTTGCCCTCCACCGCAGCGTCCGCCGCGGCCCCGCCAGAGCCGGAAATGATGGAGCGCTCAGCTGGCTTGGCCTTGTCGCGCTTCAGGATACCCATATCGATCCTCCAGATTGCCTAGGATCAACTCATGGGATCGGCCGCGGTTGCCCTGCGGCCTTCGCTGCGTTGCCCCGAACGGGCTTTGGCTGTAGGACGCAAGGCCAATTTCCGCTAAGGCCGCCTCAATCCCCACATGACCGAGCTCTACGACGTCGCCGCCATCGGCAACGCCATCGTCGACGTGATCGCGCCGGCGACCGATGAATTCCTTGTCCAGCAAGGCATGGACAAGGGCGCCATGATGCTGGTCGACGAGACCCGCAGCGCCGCGATCTACAAGGCCATGGCGCCCGGGATCGAAGCGTCCGGCGGCTCGGCGGGCAACACCGTGGCGGGCCTCGCCTCCTTCGGCGGACGCGGCGCCTTCCTTGGCAAGGTGGCCGACGACCAACTCGGCAAGGTCTTCGCCCACGACATGCGCGCGATCGGCGCCTATTTCGACACCCCGCCGCTGGTGAACGGCAAGGCGACCGCCGTCTCCATGATCAATGTGACGCCGGACGGCGAGCGGACCATGTCCACCTTCCTCGGCGCCTCAACCGAGTTCACCTCCGAGGACATCGACCCGGCGGTGATCGAGGCGGCCAAGATCGTCTATCTGGAAGGCTATCTCTTCGACGCCGAAGCCGCCCGTCGCGCTTTCGCCAAGGCCGCCGGTCTCGCCCACGGCGCCGGGCGGATGATCGCGCTGACCCTCTCCGACAGCTTCGTCGTCGACCGCCATCGCGAAGGATTGCTCGCCTTCCTGGAGACCCAGGTGGACCTGGTCTTCGCCAATGCTTCGGAGGTCACCTCGCTCTTCCAGACCGACGACTTCGACGCCGCGGTCGACGCCCTCCGCTCCAAGGTGAAGATCGCCGCCGTCACCCACAGCGAGAAGGGCTCGGTGATCGCCGCGGCGGGGGAGACCTTCGAAGTTTCCGCCTTCCCGGTCGAGAAAGTCGTGGACACGACCGGCGCAGGCGACCAATACGCAGCCGGGTTCATGTACGGCCTCGCCACGGGCCGGCCGCTCAATGTCTGCGGCCAGCTCGGCTCCCTGGCGGCGGCCGAGGTGATCTCGCACTATGGCCCGCGCCCCTTGGTCAGCTTGAAGGACCTGGCGGCGTCCAAAGGACTCTAGAGGATGGCCCGCACCGCGGAAGTGGTCCGCAACACCAAGGAGACCCAGATCAGCGTGCGCGTCGATCTGGATGGCTCCGGCGTTTCCGATGTCGAGACTGGCGTCGGCTTCTTCGACCACATGCTGGACAGTTTCGCCCGCCACGGCGGGGTCG
>Ga0065721_10005112_pt1 | contig 16322 bp, 14 predicted proteins | sample Mesricmetagenome_FD_59108 | JGI IMG/M metagenome (GOLD analysis project Ga0065721, IMG submission 59108) | Mesophilic microbial community from rice straw/compost enrichment Sample: eDNA_1 v2 (version 2) | ecosystem: Engineered > Solid waste > Grass > Composting > Bioreactor | place: USA: Davis... | reverse complement strand
CAATATCGCGGCATACAATCCCGTCCCTTCGGGAAGCGCGCCGGCGTTCCGGCCCGACGATCCGGCCGGTTCAGGGCGCAACGGGAAGGCACCGGCGTTTTATCCTCCCGATGCAAGAACGGTGGCGATGACGGACAGGTTGGTCGCGGCCGCCCGGCAGCAGATGGAGGGCGTGTTTCCCGAATTGCGGCGCACCACATCCGCCGTGGACGCCACGCATCCGCCATCGGAGAAGCCCGCTGCCGCGATGCCTTCGGCAGACCTGTCGACGAATGACGCCGGGGCGAGCCGGTCTCGCCGCAGCGGGCAGCACGGCTCGAACGCGGCGCGCTGCCGTAGCGGAAACCTGCTCGCGGAGGCGAGGCAGAACATGCCGACGAGGCGCGGGGTCGCGCTGGAGATACTGCGGCGAGCCGGCCTCGACCCGGAAAAGGAATATGCCTTCTCCGATCCCGTCGTCATCGGCATCGGCGGCGCCACCGTCAAGGGTAAGCAGCGCCTGGTCGACCTTTACATGGAAAAGCAGATCCGGTCCGTGCCCTTCTTCAGCCGCGACTTTCCCCAGGAGCTGAAAGACCTTCCGGATCTGGACGCCCGTTTCGAAGAAGCATTCTCGGAGCATATCGTCGAGCAAGCCGCGAATGCGACCGCCAGGATGATGGACAGGCTGTCGGCAGCCGGAATGGATGTCGACACGACGAAAGCCTCCGTTCTGTCCTTCGATGTGAGGCGGATGGGTTGGGAGCACGGCGGGCTGAGACCTGGGGTATCCGTCGAGCACGCCTCTCGCGGGTATCTGCTGAAGGTGGAGAGCGGAGCCGAACCGTCGTTTTTCGCCGTCGTGCCGGGCGATCCCGAGTTGATCCTGCGCATGCCCGGGGATGACGCGGGTCAGAAGAAATGGCTCTCGGGCCGCATCTGCCAGTTCTTCGAAGAGCCTGTGGATCTCAGGCATCCGCTCAACGAATACGTCCTGAAGGACATCGACAGCGACGTCACGCTGCGTGAAGCCGTTGCGGAAAGCAGCCTGCGTATCTTCGAGGACCTGCTGCTCCCGCTCAAGAACCAGGCTTTCGGTGAGACGGCCTATGAGCAGTTCGTCCATGCCGCGCGCGGCGGTACCATTCCCGGCTATGACGCGGTGCACGAATGGAAGCAAGGGAACCACAAGACCGCCGTTGCGCTCGGGGTTCTCGATGCGGCCCCTCCCGTCTTCGACGTGGTGGGTAAGCTGCGCCTGCCCGCGACCGCGGCCAAGACGATCGGCAACCAGGCCGACACCCTGATCCAGATCGGAAAAGGCGCCAAGCGCCTGAAGAGCACGGCGGGCAGGATGGGGGACGCCGATCAGGTCGTGGATGCCGCCAAGGCAGGGCGGCTCGCGGACCAGGGAGGCGCCGTGGCGAAGGCCNCGGGAATGGCGTCGCCCGCTCTCGANGTCGAACGGCACCTGAAGCGGCGGCTCGAGGTCACGAAGCGCGGCCACAGATATTTCGTCAGGTTGCGGGGCGACAAGAGCGGTGTAGCNCCCGGTTCCACGGGCGTATCGGGGGCGCGGAACGCGNACCTCGCGCGCATCTTGCGGGAGACCTACGAAGAAGCGGGGAAGATGCGNCGGGGCAGCGGCCGCGTGCTGAGCGCGGACGAGATCGCCCGCATCATCGACCGGCGCGCCGACAGACCCATTCCCGACCGGCTCTACAGAGGCCAGACCGGATCAGGCATCACGAGCTCGTTCGACTGGACCGGAAAAGATGCACAGGACCGGTATCTTGCCGCCATCATCGAACATGCCGGAAGCTATGGCGGCACCGAGCAAGGCAAGGTGCCCTCCCTCACGATGACCGAGATGACGGCGGAATACTTTGCCCGGGGCAGGCCCGAAGCCAAGGTATGGCTCATCGACACCAGGCACGGCCCCGGGGATTTCCGGACGATCGAGGACATCCTGAAGAACGACGGCCCCAGGCTGGTCCGCGACGGCAAAATCTCGAAGCAGGTCCTGGCCAAGGCTGTCGGCCTGACCGTCACCAACCAGTGGGAGGACGAAGTCTTCTATGTCCGCGGCAGCATCCCGGCCGACTGGACACGGTTGCGGGGCCCGAAGCCGCTGCCCCGCCCCATAGCGGACGCGCGGCAGCGCGGCGCCAATCCCCCTTCGATGGCGGCTGCCGGCGCGGTGGACGGAGGTGCGCAGCACCTTCCGTCGGTCAGGAGCATCGCCAGCTTCCTCGAGGTGCCGGGCAACTGGAACGCGGCAGCAGGAGACTATGCACCGACGGCGGTCGCCAATGCGCTGCGCCGGGAGCTGGTGCTGCGCGGCTATCCCGCGAGCGGGCAGAGCCTGTCCGTGGTACCGAACGGTCCGGTGTCGGGGCCTGCGATCGAGCTCGCCTATTCGCCCAACCACTACGATGCCTATATCGGGGGCAACCTGCACCGGATCCGCGGGGATGGCGACTGCCTCTTCCGCGCCGTGCTCGCGGGCATGAACCAGAACAGGGCCGTCACGAACGAGGCGGTGGCCGGGCTGCGACGGCTCGCGGCGCAGGAAATACGCGACAATCCCGGCCTTTACGTGCCCTTCGCAGGACGGCCGTAGCGGGCGAAGCCGCCCTCAGCCGGCGGCCCCCGCGATCATGCCGAGGCGCAAGGCCGCCGCCCGGCGATGGCCTTCGAGGCCTTCGCTGCGGCTCTGGCGGCAAGCGGGCGGCGCGACCGCCGCCACGCCGCGCTCGTCGAGCCACTGATGGGTGGCGACCTTGACATAGGAGCCGACCCAGAGCCCGCCGGTGTAGCGCCCGGCGCCCATCGTGGGCAAGGTGTGGTTGGTGCCGCAGCACTTGTCCGAATAGACGACGCTCGCGAGCGGCCCGATGAAGAGCGAGCCGTAGTTGGAGAGCTTCTTCGCGGTGGCATGCGGATCGGCCGTGTGCACCTGAAGGTGCTCGGCGGCGATGAGGTCGGAATAGGCGATCATCGCCTCTTCGTTGACGGCGACGGCGATCTCGCCGTTGTCACGCCAGGCGGGACCGGCGACGGCGGCGGTCGGCAGGTCGGCGAGTTGGCGCTCGACCTCGGCGAGCACCGCTTCCGCGAGCCGGCACGAGGTGGTGATCAGGCCGACACGCGTGCGCACGTCGTGCTCGGCCTGGGCCAGGAGGTCGGTGGCGATCATGGCGGGATCGCCCGTCTCGTCGGCGAGCACGTAGATCTCGCTTGGACCCGCGAGCTGGTCGATGCCGACGGGGCCGAAGACCTGGCGCTTGGCCTCGTTCACATAGGCGTTGCCGGGGCCGACGATCTTGTCGGCGGCAGGGACCGTCTCGGTGCCGAAGGCCATGGCGGCGATGGCCTGGGCGCCGCCGACACGGAAGATGCGGTCCGCGCCGGAAAGATGGCAGCCGGCGATCATGGCCGGATGGGCCGTGGGCGGCAGGCAGGCGATCACCTCCGCGCAACCCGCGACCTTGGCCGGCACGATGGTCATCACCGGCGCCGACAGGAGCGGATAGCGCCCGCCCGGGACATAGGCCCCGATCCGCCGGATGGGGATGATGCGATGGCCGAGGTGGAGGCCCGGCAGCGCCTCCACCTCGAGCGGCAGCAGCGTGGCGAGCTGGGCCTCGGCGAAAGCGCGCACGCGCTCGATGGCGAATTCCGTGTCCTTGCGGGTCTCACGGTCGAGGCCGGCAAGCGCCTCGGCGCGCTCGGCCTCGCTCACCTCGAAGCGCTCGGGCACCATGCCGTCGAAGGTCGCGGAATAGGTGCGCAGCGCCGCATCCCCGTCAGCTCGCACAGCATCGAGGACCTGCCGGACGGTTGCTTCGACTGCGCGTCCGTCGGGCCCCTCGGCCTGCTTCGGCGCCTTCACGTGAACCAAGCTCGCACGGAGCTCTGACGGCAGGTCGGGCATCGCTCACCTCTCGCAACTGGCTTGCGCGACCATCCGGGAAGGCAGGCCCGCACTCAACGCCCCCGAGGGGCCTTGTTCAGGATTCTGAACATCCTTAGGCTCACCGGACCCATTGCAACCGGACCGCCATGCCGCAGATCGGATCGCACCTGAAGGAACTGCGCCGCCGGCGCGACCTGAGCGTGCGCGAGCTCGCGCTGCGCTCGGGCATCTCCCATTCGGCCATCTCGCTCATCGAACGTGACCGCATGAGCCCGTCGGTCGACACGCTGAGCGCCATCCTCGACGCGCTCGGCACGACGCTGCCGGGCTTCTTCGCGGACCTGTACTCCAGCGTTCCCCATTCGCCCTTCTACGCCGCGCACGAATGGGTGGAGATCGGCAAGGCCGCGACCATTTCCTATCGCATGGTGGGCATCAACCATCCCAACCGGCAGATCCTGATGCTGCACGAGACCTATGCCCGCGGGGCGGATTCGGGCGAGGCCTTCTCCCACTCCGCCCAGGAGGCCGGCATGGTGACGCGCGGGGCTGTCGAGCTCACGGTGGGCGGCGAGAGCCGCGTGCTGCACCAGGGCGACGGCTATTATTTCGACAGCCGCCTGCCGCACCGCTTCCGCAACGTCTGCGATGGGGAGAGCGAGATCGTGAGCGCCGTCACGCCGCCGACCTATTAGAAGCCCGGCCGTGCTGTTGACCCGCCGCGCCAACGTGGTGATTATCGTCACCACCAAGCGGTCGAGAGCTTTCAAGTTCCCCGAAATATGCTTGCCTTCGGGGATAACAACAGAGGGGAAAGTCATGCGATCGGTGAGGACATTCGCGCTCGTCGGCTGCCTGTCGGCCGTCGTCGGCGCATGGGGGGTCATCGGGGCTGAGGCGCGCGACCTGACGGTCGTGTCCTGGGGCGGCAATTACCAGGACGCCCAGCGCAAGATCTATTTCGAGCCCTTCGCGAAGCAGAGCGGAAAGCCGCTGCTCGACGAGAGCTGGGACGGCGGCATCGGCGTCATCGCCGCCAAGGTCAAGGCGGGCGTGCCGAACTGGGATGTGGTGCAGGTCGAATCCGAGGAGCTCGCCCTCGGCTGCGCCGACGGCTTCTATGAGCAGCTCGACTGGGAAAAGCTCGGCGGCAAGGACAAGTTCCTGCCGGCGGCCGTGAACGACTGCGGCGTCGGCGCCATCGTCTGGAGCACGGCGCTCAGTTACGATGCGGACAAGCTGAAGGAGGCGCCGGCCTCCTGGGCCGACTTCTGGGATGTGCAGAAGTTCCCCGGCAAGCGCGGCCTCAGGCGCGGGCCGAAATACGCGCTCGAATTCGCGCTCATGGCGGACGGCGTCGCCCCCGCCGATGTCTACAAGGAGCTCGCGACGCCCGCCGGCGTTGACCGCGCTTTCAAGAAGCTCGATGCGCTCAAGCCGCACATCGTGTGGTGGGAATCGGGCGCGCAGCCGCTGCAGCTCCTCGCTTCCGGCGAGGTGGTGATGACGAGCGCCTACAACGGGCGGATCTCCGGCATCAACAAGGCCGAGGGCAAGAACTTCAAGGTCGTCTGGCCGGGCAGCATCTACGCCATCGACAGCTGGGTGATCCTGAAGGACAGCCCGAACAAGGACGCCGCGATGGACTTCATCGCCTTCGCGAGCGCGCCCGAGAACCAGGTGAAGCTGCCCGAATACATCGCCTACGGCCTGCCCAACAAGGAAGCGGCCGGCGCCGTCCCGGCCAATCTCCAGGCGGACCTGCCGACCGCGCCGGACAATCTTGCCCAGGCGGTCCCGCTCGATGCCGATTTCTGGGTGGACAACATCGAGGAGCTCAACAAGCGCTTCAACGCATGGCTGGCCCAGTGACGGCAGCCGGCTGACCGCGCCGGGACGGACGCCGCCGTCCGCCCGGGCTTCCTTCTCGTTTCGGACCGCCCGGCGGCGCGCGCCGCACGCCGTCGGGCCCTCGGCGTCAGGCGGACCTATGGATGCGTTCATCGAATTTCAGCGTGTAACCAAGAATTTCGGAGCCGTCACAGTCGTCGACCGCCTCGACCTTCAGATCGCCAAGGGCGAGTTCCTCAGCCTCCTTGGCCCTTCCGGCTCGGGCAAGACCACCATCCTGATGATGCTCGCGGGCTTCGAGCGCCCGACGAGCGGTTCGATCCTCCTCGCCGACAGGCCCATCACCCATCTGCCGCCCCACCGCCGGCAGATGGGCGTGGTGTTCCAGAACTACGCCCTCTTTCCTCACATGAGCGTGGCGGAGAACGTCGCCTTCCCGCTCGAGATGCAGCGCGTGCCGCGCGCCGAGATCACCCGGCGCGTGGAGCGGGCGCTCGACATGGTGCGGCTCAGCGCCCTCAAGGACCGCAAGCCGTCGCAGCTCTCCGGCGGCCAGCAGCAGCGCGTGGCGCTGACCCGCGCCCTCGTCTTCGAGCCGGACGTCATTCTCATGGACGAGCCGCTCGGCGCCCTCGACAAGCAGTTGCGCGAGCACATGCAGCTCGAGATCCGCGACCTGCACCGGCGTCTCGGGCTCACCATCGTCTTCGTCACCCACGACCAGTCGGAGGCGCTGACGATGTCGGACCGCATCGCCGTCTTCAACGCCGGCAAGGTCGAGCAGATCGACACGCCGCAGGCGGTCTACGACCATCCGCGCACCCGCTTCGTGGCCGAGTTCATCGGCGAGACCAATCTCGTCGAGGGCAAGGTCGTGGAGGCCGGGGCGCAGCAGGCCGTGGTGCGCGTGGGCGAGGCCGCGCTCAACGTTTCGGGACACGTCTCCCCCGGCCGCGACGTGTCGCTGTCGCTGCGCCCGGAGCGCATCCGGCTCGGCAAGGAGCCGGTCGCGGCCAACGCCCTCATCGTCACGGTCGCGGACTGCATCTATCACGGCGATCACATGCGCCTCGTGCTGAAGAGCGGGCCGCTCGAGTTGGTGGCGCGGGCCGAGCGGCTGGCCGGCGACTGGGCGGTGGGCACCGAGACCGTCGCCTCCTTCGACCCGCAGGACTGCACGGTGCTCGCTTCATGAGCCGCCCCTCGGTCCGGGACAGGTCGCGGGCGTTCGTGCTCGTCGCGCCGCTCATCCTCTTCCTCGCCCTCTTCTTCGTCTGGCCGCTGTGGACCATGGTGACCGCGTCCGTCGTCGACGATGCGGTGACGAAGGTCCTGCCGCGCACCGCCGTCGCCATGGCCGACTGGGATGGGAGCGACCTGCCGCCGCCGGCCGTGCACGGCGCGCTCGCGGAGGACCTGCGCGCCGCGGAGGACCAGCAGGCCCTGGGGGAGGCGGTGCGCCGGCTGAACAGCGCCGTCTCCGGTTTCCGGACGCTCCTCAGCCGCACCACGACGGCGGCGCGCGAGGCGGACGACCCGGCCGCGCTCGATTTTGCCGCCGTCGACCCGCGCTGGAACGAGCCGCGCTTCTGGCGCGCCATCAAGGAGGCGGTGCCGCCCTATACGGACCGCAACCTGCTCGCCGCGCTCGACCTCAGGCGCGACGCCGGAGGAAGCATCGTCGCAGAGGAGCCGGGCGCGGCGGCGAACCGCATCATCATGCTGCGGACCTTCGTGATCGCCGGCTCGGTAACGCTCGCCTGCGCAGCCATCGGCCTGCCCTATGCCATGCTCGCCGCCGCCGCGGGCGGCGTCGTGCGCGCCCTGCTGTTGCTCGCCGTGCTGCTGCCGCTGTGGACCTCGCTCCTCGTGCGCACGGCGGCGTGGTTCATCCTCCTGCAGCAGGAGGGCCTCATCAACCGCACGCTCACCTCGCTCGGCATCATCGATGCGCCGCTGCCGCTCATCTTCAACCGGCTCGGCGTCATCATCGCCATGACCCACGTGCTGCTGCCGTTCATGGTGCTGCCCATCTACAGCGTGCTGATCGCCGTGCCGCGCAACCTGATGCCGGCGGCCGCCTCGCTCGGTGCGGGGCCGCTCCGCGCCTTCTGGCGCGTGCTGCTGCCGCTCGCCATGCCCGGCCTCATGTCGGGCTGCCTGCTCGTCTTCATGGTGGCCATCGGCTACTACATCACGCCCGCGCTCGTCGGTGGCGCCAACGACCAGATGATCTCCTCGGTCATCGCCTTCTATGCCCTCGGCACCGCCAACTGGGGCATGGCGGGGGCCCTCGGCCTCATCCTGCTTGCGGTCACGCTGCTGCTCTACCTCGTCTACGGGCGGCTCTCGCGCTCGCCGCAGCTGCCGGGGGCCTGAGCCATGCTGCGCACGCTCCAGATCATCTTCGGCATCCTCGTCGTCGCCTTCCTGATCCTGCCGATCATCGCCATCCTGCCGCTCGCCTTCACCTCGAGCGTGTTTCTCACCTACCCCATCCCCTCCTATTCGCTGCGCTGGTTCGAGGAGCTCGTGACCGCCGATGTGTGGCGCCTGTCCATCGTCAACAGCCTGATCATCGGCGGCGGCGCGACCCTTCTCTCGACCGTGCTCGGCACACTCGCGGCGCTCGGACTGCGCGGCAGATCCCTGCCCCTCGCCGGCCTCCTGAGGACGCTCTTCCTGCTGCCCATGGTCGTTCCCGCCGTCGTCCTCGGCGTCGGCATGCAGATCTTCCTCGTGCGCCTCGGCCTCGCCAGCACCTATCCTGGCGTCATCATCGCCCACGCGGTGCTGTGCGTGCCCTTCGTCGTGGTGAGCGTCTCGGCGGCGCTGCAGGGCATCGACCCGGCGGTCGAGAAGGCCGCCATGAGCCTCGGCGCGCCGCCCGTCACCGTCTTCCGCCGCGTCACCCTGCCGCTCGCCGTGCCGGGGGTCGTCTCTGGCGCCGTCTTCGCCTTCGCGACTTCCCTCGACGAGGTGGTGATCACGCTCTTCGTGGCCGGCCCCAACCAGCGCACCCTGGCCCGGCAGATGTTTTCCAGCATCCGCGAGAACATCAGCCCGACGGTGGCGGCGGCGGCGCTCCTCCTCATCGTCGGCACGCTGTGCCTCGCCGCCCTCGCTGCCCTTCTGCGCCGCCGCGAGAAACGTGCGGTGGCCGTGCCGTGACGGGCGCCGACCTCGCCGGATATGGGTTCAGAACGCGAGCTGCACCTTCATGGCGCGGGAGCGGTCGCCGGCAAGGGTGAAGGCGGCCACCGCATCCTCGAAGGGCAGCGTCGCGCTGACGAGCGGCTTCACGTCGATGTGGCCGCGCGCCATCATCTCGACCGCGAGCGCGAACTCGTGGTCGAAGCGGAAGGTGCCGCGCAATTCGAGCTCGCGGGCGACGATCATGCTCATCGGCAGGGTCATCTCGCCGCCGATGCCAACCTGCACGACGATGCCGCCGGGATGCATGACGTCGAGCGCGCCGACGAGCGCGGCCTGATTGCCCGAGGCCTCGAACAGCACGTCGAAGCGGCCGTCACCGCCGGCGATGCGCGCGAGCCCCTCCCTGTCGCGCGCGACGTTGACCGCCTCGCTCGCCCCGAGCTCGGCCGCCATGCGCAAGGGCTCGTCCGCGACGTCCGTGACGACCGTCACGGCCGCCCCGGCCTGGCGGGCGGCGAGCAGGCAGAGCGCACCGATGGGGCCGCAGCCGGTGACGAGCACGCGCCGGCCGAGCAGCGGCCCCGCCCGGCGGACGGCGTGCAGGCAGACGGCGAGCGGCTCGGCCATCGCCGCCTCGGCCATCGAGAGATGGTCCGGCACCGGCACGGCCTGGTCGGCACTCACCGTGATGCTCTGGCGGAAGCCGCCCTGCACGTGGGGAAAGCGCATGGCGCTGCCCATGAAGCGCATGTCCGTGCAGTGCTGGCGCAGGCCGCGCTGGCAATAATAGCAGGCGTTGCACGGCCGGCTCGGGTTGACCGCCACCCGCATGCCGGGCACGAGATGCGACACCCCCTCCCCCACCTCGGCGACGACGCCGGCGATCTCGTGGCCGAGCGCCATCGGCTGGCGGATGCGCACCGTGCCGAAGCCGCCGTGGTTGTAGTAGTGCAGGTCCGAACCGCAGATGCCGCCGGCCTTGATGGCGACGCGCACCTCGCCGGCGGCCGGCGCAGCCGGCGCGACTTGCTCGATGCGCAGATCCTTCGGCGCATGGATGACGACACCCTTGATGGACATGGTTTGGCTCGTTCCCCTGTTGCCCGGCGGGCGTGGTGCGGATGCTGATCAGCCGGCCGGCGACGCGGCACGCGTCCGGCGCTTGCCGGGCGTGACCACCTCGTCGAAGGCGCCTTGTTCCAGCTGGCGGATGAGGTTCTCGCCCCAGCGGATGTCCTCCTGGATGGCCCGGCGCGCGCCTTCGGCATCGTGCGCCCTGAGGGCGACGAGCACGTCGTGGTGCTTGTGCTCGCTCTCGCTCAATTCGCGCTTGGGCGTGCGGTCGTGGAAGAGGCGCAGGAAGGGCCCCATCAGCACCCACATGTTCTCGACGATGCCTTCGAGGATCGGCATGTCGGCGATGCGCAGGAGGGCGAAGTGGAAATCGCGGTTGAGGACGCTCGCCTGCGCCGGGTCCGTGCGCGCGGCCTCGATGAAGGCAGCCTGCAGCGCCTCGAGCTCCCCGATCTGTTCCGGCGTGATGACCTCGGCCGCGCGGGCGGCGGCGGTGCCCTCGAGCTGAATGCGGATCGCCTGGATCTCGCGCAACTGGCCGGGGTCGAGCCGCGGCACGTGAATGGAGGTCGCCGCGCGCATTTCCAGAGCCCGCTCGCTGACGAGGCGGAAGATAGCCTCGCGCACGGGCGTGATCGAGGTGCCGAACTGCTCCGCGACCGAGGCGATCGTCAGCCGCTCGCCGGGCGACAGGAGGCCGTCCATCAGCGCGCGGCGCAGCTGCGCGTAGAGCTGGGCGGAGAGGTTTTCCTTGGCGACGGGCTTTACCAGCATGGGCGGCCTTTCGACGATGCTCCCGCTTCAGTCGGGCATCTCGACCAGTTCGATCATAATGCCGTTCGGATCGCGCATATAAAGGCCGCGCAGGCCCTTGGCGATGCCCTCGGTGATCTCGGCGATATCGCCCTGCAGCGTCCCGCCCCGGGCGAGGATGTCGGCGCGCAGCGCCGCGACGTCCGGCACGCGCAAGCAGATGTGCGCCGCCCCCGGCTGGTTGGCGGCGGGCCGCACCGGCTCGCCCCTCGGGCTGACGAACTCGATGAACTCGATATGCGTGCCGAGGCCGTAGAGGTGGACGAGGCGCACGTCCGCGCCGGCCACGCCCATGAAGCGGCCGATCCACGGCTCGCGGCGCGTGCCGATGGGCTGGGCCTCGAAGCCGAGCGCTTCCCAGAAGGCGATCGATTCCTCGAGCGAATGGGTGATGAAGCCGGTGTGGTCGTAGGTGGCGGTTCTCTCGGCGAGGCTCATCGGATCGTCTCGGTGCGGGTGGCAAAGGCGGTGAGGCGCTCGAAGTCGAGCGCGGTGCTCGCGCCGGGCGTGTCGGGAGCGAGGATGTGGCCGTCCTCGACGACGGGTTGGTCCACATGCAGCCGGTCGATCGGGTCGGCGCCGACCTCCGGCAGGATCATCTCGACGCAGGTGACAGTGCGGTGGGCGAATCCGAGATGCGCGTGCAGCGTCGGGAAGACATGGGGGATGACCCCGCGGTCGTGGACATGGGCGAGCGCCACCGCCTCCAGCGCACCCGCGATGCCGCCGCTGACGGAGGCGTCGATGCGCAGGATGCGGCCCGCCTCGGCGAGGTCGCGGAAGCCGTGGCGGTCGACGACGTCCTCGCCGACGGCGAGCGGCACCGAGAGTCTTTCCTGCAGCGCGGCGATGGCCCGCCACTGGCTCGGCGCGAAGGGATCCTCGATGAAGGCGGCACCGCACTCCTCGGCGATGCGGCAGGTCGGCCAGGCTTCTTCCGGCGTGCGCCAGGACCAGTGCGCGTCGATGCCGAAGGCGACGCCCGCCGGCAGGGCCCGCTGGGCCGCCGTCATCAGGGCCCGGTCGGTCGCCACATCGGTGCCGTCGATCATGATCTTGATGAGCGAAAAGCCCCGGTCGGCGAGGTCGCGGCACTGGTCGGCGATGCGCTCTGGCGTCGCGCCGTAGCCGATGACCGGCATGACCGGCAGGCGGCTGCGCACGCCGCCGAGCACGGCCCACAGCGGCTCGCCGCGCTGGCGGCAATAGCCGTCCCACAGGGCGATGTCGCACAGGCTGACGGCGCGGATATTGACGGGCCGCGCGGCCGGCGTCGCGCCGAGACCCGCCTCGCGCACCGCGCCACGTTCGGCAGCCGAGCGGCCGAGGCAGAGCGGAGCGATGCGCCTGACGATGTCGAACAGCGGCAGGCCGCGCTCGAAGCCGGTGGCATGGCCCTCGCTGCCATCGCTGAAGCGAAGGCGGATGGAGACGTAATCGCGGAACGAGATGGTGTTCGGCCCGAGCGTCACCGGCGCCGGCAGGGACACGCGGCTTTGCAGGAGATCGACGGCGACGACCGTCGCGCGGCCGGATTGTGCGGGGGAAGACACCGTCATGAGGCGCGCTCACATGAAGAGGTTCGGCAGGAACAGCACGATGCCCGGCACGAAGGTGATCAGCAGCAGCACGGCGATGAGCACGAGGAGGAAAGGCCAGGCCTCCCTCACGTAGTCCTCCATCCGCACCCGGGCGATGGACAGCGTGATGAACATCATCGTGCCGATGGGCGGCGTGAAGCCGGCGATGGTGAGGTTGATCGACATCAGGATGCCGAAATGCACGAGGTCGATGCCCATCGCCTTGGCGACGGGCACGAAGAGCGGCGCCATCAGCACCATCGCCGCCCCGCCCTCGAAGAAGAAGCCGATGAAGAGCAGCACGAGGTTGATGACGAGGAGCATCACCCAGGGGCTCGAGATGTGCTCCGTCAGCGCGGCCGAGACCGCGAGCGGGATGCCCTCCCACGTCAGATAGCTGCCGAAGGCCTGGGCGGCGCAGATGATGAACATCACGCCCGCCGTCGCCTCCGCGGATTCAAGGAGGATCGCCGGCAGTTGCGTCCACTTCAGCTGCTTGTAGACGAAGGCGCCGACGAGGACGGCATAGAGCACGCAGATGGCGCCCGCCTCGGTCGGGGTGAAGATGCCGAAGCGCAGGCCGAGCAGCAGGCCGAAGGGCAGGAAGAGGGCCCAGCTCGAATCGAGCACCTGCCGCCCGATCTCGCGCGCCGAGGCCCGCCGGTCGCGCGCGGGCCGGTAGCCGCGCCGGCGCGAGACGACGGAGACGGTGACCATCAGCGCCGCGCACAGGATGAGACCCGGCAGGTATCCGGCGAAGAACATCCGCGCCACGGAGACATCGGCGAGCAGGGCATAGAGGATGAGGATGATGCCGGGCGGTATGATGGGCGTGATGCAGGACGAGGCCGCCGTCACCACCGTCGAGAAGCCCTTGTCATAGCCGAGGCGGGTCATCTCCGGCACCAGCATCTTGGTCTGCATGGCGGCGTCCGCGTTGGCGGAGCCGGAAAGGCCGCCCATCATGGCGCTCAGGAGCACGTTGACTTGCGCCATGCCGCCGCGCACGTGGCCGACGATGAGGTTGGCGAGCGTCATCAGCCGCTCGGATATGCCGGAATAGTTGAAGACCACGCCGGCGCAGGTGAAGAAGGGAATGGCGAGATAGGGAAACGACTCCGTCGAGGAGACGAGCGTCTGCACCATGATCTCGATCGGCATCGTCGTGTTGATGAAGGAGAAATAGACGATCGCCGCGATGATGAGCGCGAAGGCGACCGGGATCCTCAGGGCGAAGAGGCCGAACATCACGATGATGGGCAGGAACGGCAGGACGGCCACGGCGCTCTCCTCCGGCTCTTGTCAGCGTTGGTCGAGTGCGCCGGCGTATCGCGCCTCGGCGCCGCGCAGCGCCTCCACGAGGAAGCGCGCCGTATGGAAGGACATGATGAGGAACGACAGCGTCGCCGCCATGTACATGTAGAAGTACGGGAACTCGAGGAAGGACGTGCGCCGCGTCCAGCTGCTGTCCGAGAGGACCCAGCTCAGATAGGTCATGTAGAGGTTGGTGGCGAAGAGCAGGACGAGATTGACCACCGTCACCACGCGCTGCACGGACGCCGGGAACATCTCCACGACGAAATCGACCGCGATGAGCGCCTTCTTCCGGTAGAGCAGGCAGGCGCCGAAGAAGACCGCGTAGGCGAAGCCGAGATAGGCGATCTCCTCCGTGAACAGCAGCGAGGAGCCGAAGAGGTAGCGCAGGATGACGTTGAGCGTCACCATCGCCAGCATCAGCGCGAAGGCGGCTGAACTCACGATCGCTTCGAAGTTGCGGCAGAGGAACATCATCGTCGACGCCTTCGTTGTCGTGCTCTGCGGCGGCGGTTTCCCGGAAAGCGGCCGGGGACGAATCCCCGGCCGAGGTGGCGACGCAAGGTCGCTCCGGGAGTAGCCCTCAGTCGCCGATCGTCTTCAGCATCGCCTCGTGCAGGCCCGGCGTCCATTCGGGGAAAGCCTTGCTGACGTTTGCCGAAGCCTCGATGAAGGCGGTCTTGTCGACGTCGTTGAACTTGACGCCCTCGGCCTCCAGCTTGGCGCGGTACTCCTGCTCCAGCTTGGCGATCTGCGGGGCACGTTCGGCCGGATAGGAGCGGCCGACGGTGTCCAGCGCCATCTTCGCCTTCTCCGGCAGGCTGTCGTAGACCTTCTGCGACATGATGATGGAGGTGCTGGCGACGAGGTGCCCCGTCAGCGAGATATGCTTCTTGGCCTCGTAGAGCTTGGCCGAATAGAGCAGCGACAGCGGCGATTCCGCCCCGTCGGCGACCCCCTGCGACAGAGCGGTGTAGACCTCGCTCCAGGCCGTGTTGGTCGGATTGCCGCCAAGGGTCTTGGCGACCTCGTTCCACATCTTGGTCGGCGCGCAGCGCAGCTTCATGCCGCGGGTGTCGGCGCGCGTCTTCACCTCGCGATCGGAGAGGAGATGGCGCGTGCCGAAATAGACGACCGTGACGATCCGGAGGCCCTTTTCCTGAAGCTGCTTCTCCCAGCCCTTCACGAGCTCCGATTTCCAGGCCCGCTCGATCTGGCTCGGGTCCTTGAACAGATAGGGATGCATGAAGACCGAGAAGTCGGGCACGTAGTTGGCGAGATGGCTCGGGTCCGAATCCTGCAGGATCGGCGCGCCGCGCGAGATCGCCTGGATCATGTCCGTGGTCTTGCCGAGCGTCTCCGTCGGGTAGACCTCGACCTTGAGCGTGCCCTCGGACGCCGCCTCGACTTTCCTCGCGAATTCCTGCCACAGGGGGAAGGTCGGGTCCTGGTTGGAGACGACCATGTTCATGCGCAGGAGCGTGGCGTCGGCGGCAAGAGCCGCCGGGCCGCCGGCTGTGGCGGCGAGCCCGGCGAGGGCAAGAGCCGAGATGCAGCCGCGCAGGCTGGCGCGCCAGCCTTTGGCGCCGTTCATGTCGGTCGTCATGGTGCGTTCCTCCTCTTCATTCGTTGTCTTCGTTTGGTTCCGACGGTGCGGGGCAGCTAAGCCGCCAGCCCGAGATCCACGGATGCGGTCTGGAACAGGGTGGCCGACATGCCGCCGTCGACCATGAGCACGTGGCCGGTGACGAAGGCGGCGGCGGGCGAGGCGAGAAAGACCGCCGGCCCCGCCAGCTCCTCCGGCGCGGCCCAGCGGCCGAGGGGCGTGCGGTCGACGACGAGCTGGTGGAAATGGCCGTCGGCCATGGTCGCCTTGTTGATCTCGGTCTCGACATAGCCGGGGCCGATGGCGTTGACGGTGATGCCGTGGGCGCCGAGCTCGGCGGCGAGCGCCCGCGTGATGCCGACGACGCCGTGCTTGGCCGCCACATAGGAGACGACGCCCGGCCGCGAGCTGATGCCCATCAGCGAGGCCGTGTTGATGATGCGCCCGTAGCCGGCCTTGCGCATGTGGCGCGTCGCCTCGCGGGCGAGCGCATAGAGCGATGTGAGGTTGACGGCGATCACCTTGTCCCAGTCGGCCAGGTCGTGCGTCTCGACCGGCTTGCGGATCAGGATGCCGGCGTTGTTCATCAGGATGTCGAGCCGGCCGTGGCGCGCGGCGATGGCGTCGACAGCGGCGGCACCGGCCGCATGGTCGGTGACGTCGAAGGGCGCGGCCTCGGCCCTGAGGCCGGCGGCGAGGAGCGCATCCCGTGCCGCCTCGGCGGCCGCCGGGCTGATGTCGTTGACGACGACGGTGGCGCCGGCCTCCGCGAAGCCGCGCGCGATGGCGTTGCCGATGCCGCGCCCCGCGCCCGTGACCAGGGCGACCTGGCCGGCGAGCGAGAAGTTGACAGGCGACGGAACGGCGGTCGATGGCGTGCTCATGCCGCGGCCTCCCTCGCCTTCGCCCGCGTCTCCACCGCCTCGACGGCGGCGACGATCTCGACCGGCGCCAGCTGGCGCTCGAAGTGCTTCATGTGCGGCGCGCCAGCCGTCAGCTCGGCAATGAGCGCGATCTCTGCGCCGCCACC
>Ga0065721_10051091_pt1 | contig 16325 bp, 12 predicted proteins | sample Mesricmetagenome_FD_59108 | JGI IMG/M metagenome (GOLD analysis project Ga0065721, IMG submission 59108) | Mesophilic microbial community from rice straw/compost enrichment Sample: eDNA_1 v2 (version 2) | ecosystem: Engineered > Solid waste > Grass > Composting > Bioreactor | place: USA: Davis... | reverse complement strand
CCGCCGCGATCAGATTGCGGGCGGTGCCGCAGGCGACTTCCAGCACGGTGCCGCCCGGCGGCGGATCGAGCCGGGCCAGCATGCGGTCACGGCCGAGCAGATAGGGCCGCCGCGTCAGGTCGTAGACGTGCCGGGTGTGGCGGTACATCCGGTCCATCGCCCGGGCCTGGCCGCCCCGCTCCGCCGCCGTCACGTCAGGCCGCCCGGCGGTAGAGGTGGAAGCCGCCGTAGATCGACGAGCGGTCGCGGGCGGTGAAGGCGCGCGAGGCCTCGGCCTCGTAGGTCCAGGCGCCGCGCACGTCGGCCGGCAGAGCCTCGTCCAGCGGGCTCTCCTCGCCGGCGGTGCGGAAGATCACGCGGGCGCCGGGGCGGGCGGTGCGGGTGATCTGGCGCCAGAGGTCGGTCATCTGGGCGGCGGACATCCAGTCCTGGGCGTCGAGCAGCACGTAGGCGTCGAGCGTCTCCGCGCCCTCGCCGGCCAGATACTCCGTCATCGAGGCGTGCAGCGGGGTGACGCGATCGGCGTTCTCGCGCACGGTCGCATAGTTGTCGCGAGCGAGATACGGCGGCACGGCGCGGCGGATTTCGCGGTCGTAGCCGCGGCCGAAGGCCTGCCAGGCGAAATAGTTGTCCTCGAGCGGGAAATCGCAGGCGAGGCGTTCGAGCCGGCGGCGCAAGAGACCGGCCATGTCGCCGCCCGACGAGGAGTTGAGACAGGCGAACTGCGCCGGCGGGATGCCGAGGCCGTAGAGCGAGACCGGCATGCGGCACATCCAGCGGATCAGCCGGCTGTCGAACACCGGCGCCAGCGTCTCCTCGAAGACGAGGCGCTGCTCCTCGAGGCTCTTTGCGCTCAGCATGCGCCGCGGGTTCTTGCCGTAGGCGCGGGCAAGGAGGTGGACGGTGCCGATGAAGCGGCCGAGCAGGCCGAACTTGTAGACGTTACGGGCGAAGAGGTTGATGCGGCGGCCGCGCAGCGGCTGGCGGCCCTCCCAGTAGGCGCGGGCCTGGTCGTCGAGGCGCTCTTTCAGGAAGCGGTCGTAGCGGGCGGTGTTCTCGCGCTCGTCGGCGTGGCCGAAGAAGCGGAAGAAGGCCTCGTGGTTCGGCAGGTTTTTCACCGCCGCGACCTTGAGCTTGAGCAGCGCGACGTGGGCCGGGTTGAGATCGACGGCGGTGATGCTCTCCGGCGAGGCGGTGAGGTAGCTCATGACGTTGCAGCCGCCGGACGCGATGGTCACCATGCGCTTGCCCGGGCCGAGGCCCAGCGCCGCCATGTCGACGTCGGGGTCTTCCCAGATCTGCGGATAGACGAGGCCGGAGAAGGCCAGGGTGAAGAGCCGCTCCAGTACGCCGCGGCGCGAGGCCAGCGGGTTGGAGTGCACCGCCTGCGACAGTCTCTCGTTCTTCGCCATCACCGCTCGTCCCCTCCGCGGCGGCGAGTCTTCCCGCCTCCACCGCGTCCGGGACAGCAAGCACGCGGCGATGACGGGGCGACGAAGGTTCGATGACGGAGAGACGACGGGGCGACAATCGACCGTCTCATGTCCATTGGCGAACGGAGGTACGCCAGAAAGGTGTGCGAGAAACGCGATAGTTGACGCACGCAGCGTTCTTGTTGCGACAATCAATTCAGTTGCTGAAAAAACGTTTCATCTCGTCGCGACAGACGGCCGCACACGTCTGATCAATAACAAATGCGCGACGACAACTCAGATGCACATCGCCGTCATACTCAAATATCAATACCGACTGCCATGAATGCGACAACAATCCGGGGATATTCGAATGAACGTCGACTTTCATATGTCCGGAACTATTTTCCGCTCGAATTAATGCAATGGGAAAAATGTTGATGTTGGATTCTGAATAAGTCGCCACCAATCGAAAAATCGCAAATATTTCCTCTTTCGAAATTAGAACGTCTGAGATCTCGAAATTGGATTTCGCAACAATTGATGCAGTCGACAATGTGTCGAACCCTGTCGAATGAACGGATACAACACAATTTGCCCTGTCATTCTGATCAAATCCCCGTTCAGAACGCACCGTCAGGCGATCTCTGCCACTCGTCGACGGAATGTGAAACGAGAACGTCAAATCAGAACTCCTGATCCGCCACCTTGAAGCAATCACCCGGTTAGCGCGCAAATCGGGAGTTTGAAACGCCGGGTGCGGACTTGTGAAGCCAATTCGGTCCGCTCCCGGCGTTCATCGTCACATCATCCCGAGCAGTCTCGGCAGCCCCAGCGAGATCGCCGGAACGTAGGTGATCAGCATCAGGAAGATCAGCATCGTCACCAGCCAGGGCGTCACCGCGACGGTGAGTTCGGTGATGCCCATCTTGGTGATGCCGGAGGCGACGTAGAGGTTGAGGCCGACCGGCGGCGTGCACATGCCGATTTCCATGTTGACGACGATCATGATGCCGAAGTGCACCGGGTCGATGCCGAGCTTCACCGCGACGGGGAAGAGGATCGGCGCCATGATCAGCACGATCGACGACGGCTCCATGAAGTTGCCGGCGATGAGCAGGATGATGTTGACCGCGATCAGGAACATCCACCACGACAGACCGGTGTCGACCATCCACTCGCCGAGCGCCTGCGGGATGTTCTCGTGGGTGAGCAGGAAGGAGAACAGCACCGCGTTGGTGATGATGTAGAGCAGCATCGCCGACATGTTGGCCGAGGCCAGCAGCACTTTCGGCACCCCCGACAGCGGCATGTCCCTGTAGACGAAGACCGCGACGACGAAGGCGTAGACGGCGCTCATCGCCGCGGCCTCGGTCGGGGTGAAGACGCCCGAGTAGATGCCGCCCATGACGATGACGATCAGGGCGAGGCCCCAGAAGGCACGGCGGAAGGCGCTCCAGCGTTCGGCGAAGCTCGCCTTCGGCAGGCGCGGATAGTCGTTCTTCCAGGCCCGGTACCAGGTGGTGAAGCCGAGCATCGAGGCGAGGATCAGGCCCGGGATCACGCCGGCGATGAACAGCGCGCCGACCGAGGCCGAGGAGACGACCTCGCCGTCCGGCCCGGTCGCCAGCATGCCGGAGGTCGAGACCGCGTACATCACCATCACGATCGACGGCGGGATCAGGATGCCGAGGCCGCCCGAAGTGGCGATGACGCCGGCACCGAAGCGTTCAGGGAAGCCCTGGCGCGCCATCGCCGGCAGGATGATCGAGCCGATGGCGACGACGGTGGCCGGCGAGGAGCCGGAGACGGCGGCGAACAGGGCGCAGGCGACGACACCGGCGAGGGCGAGGCCGCCGTACCAGTGGCCGACCATCGCCGAGGCGAAATTGATCATCCGCCGGGCGACGCCGCCGTGGGTGAGGAAGTTGCCGGCGAGGATGAAGAACGGGATCGCCATGATCTCGAACTTCTCGATGCCGGTGAACAGCTTGAGGGCCACGGTGTCGATCGGCACCGCCGTCATCGTGAAGAGGAAGGCGAGGACGGTGAGGCCGAGGGCGATGGAGACCGGCATGCCGGTCAGCATGAGGGCGATGAGCCCGCCGAAGATCATTGCGGCATTCATGGCTCAGAGATCCTTCGGGCGCAGGTCGCTGTGGGCGATGGCGGCGGCGTCGGCGTCCTCGTCGACGCCGTCGACGTGGCCGTGGTCGTGGTGGGGCAGTTCGCCGGTTCGGGCGAATTGGACCGCGACCTGCAGGAAGCGGAAGCACATCAGGTAGGAGCCGAGCGGGATGGCGAGATAGACGATCCAGATCGGGATCTCGAGATCGACCGCCGTCGACGAGGTCTGCGCCATGTGCCAGACGAAGTCGGCGCCTAGGGTGCCGATGATGCCGGTGAAGAGGGCGCCGGCGAGCAGGCCGAACAGCACGAACATCTTGCGCTTGCGCGGCTCGAGGCTGTTGATCAGCACGTCGATGCCGACGTGGATGCCGGTGCGCACGCCGTAAGCGGCGCCGAATTTCGCCATCCACACGAAGAGGATGATGCAGAGTTCCTGGGCCCAGACGAGGTTGACCTGGCGCATGGTCATGTAGGCCGCCCGGGCCGCGTCGGACAGCCAGGCGATGTCGTTTGCGCGGCCGTAGCCGATCAGTCCGGCGACGAAGGTGAGCGAGTAGCGGTGGGCGACGGCGACGAAGATGAGCACGGTCGCGGCGGCGATCAGCGTCGCGATCAGGACCTCTTCGAGGCGGTCGAGCAGGCGGAGCATGGGTCGGCCCCCTGTCGGTGATGTCGGGAATTTGCTGGTGATTTGGGGAAGGCGCCGGGGCGCCCCCTCATCCGCCCTTCGGGCACCTTCTCCCGCGAGGGGAGAAGGGGTCGGGGAGGTGATTCAATTGTTCGATCGCCGGGCCGTATCTGCGGCGCTTCTGGAAAAGCAGGGCGCTCGCAAAGTCCGCCGATTCCCTTCTCCCCTTGCGGGAGAAGGTGCCCGAAGGGCGGATGAGGGGTGGCGCCGGCCAAAGACCCCCCGCCACGTCCCCGCCCTCCGGGCTCTCGCCTCACATCGCGCCGGTTTCGGCCTTCACCTTGGCGATCAGCTCGGCGCCGATGCGGTCGGCCATTTCGTCGTGGACCGGCGCCAGGGTCTTCACCCACTCGGCGCGCTCCTCGTCGGTCAACTCGTGGAACTCGGTGGTGCCGGCCGCCTTCATGGCTTCGAGCGCCGCGTCGTTCTCGTCCTTGGCGATGCCGTTGGCGTATTCGGTCGCCTCCAGCATGGCCTTGTCGAGCTGCGAGCGGACGTCGGCCGGCAGGTCGTCCCAGAACTTCTTGTTCACGATCACCGCATAGCCGAGGTAGCCGTGGTTGGAGATCGTCGCGTGCTTCTGCACCTCGTGCATCTTCTGGGTGTACATGTTCGACGGCGGGTTCTCGGTGCCGTCGACGACGCCGGTCTGCAGCGCCTGATAGACTTCCGAGAAGGCCATGACCTGCGGCACGGCGCCGAGGGCGTTCATCTCCGCTTCCAGCACCTTGGACGACTGGATGCGCATCTTGAGGCCGAGGAAGTCGTCGGGCGTGCGCAGCGGCGAGTTGGCGCTCATGATCTTGAAGCCGTTGTCCCAGTAGGCGAGACCGGAAATTCCCTTGTCCTCGAGCTTGGCGAAAAGCTCCTTGCCGATGTCGCCGTAGGTCACCTTGTGGAGCGCGTCGTAGTCCGGGAAGATGTACGGCAGGTCGAAGACCTCGAAATCGCGGACGCCGAGCGGGCCGAATTTCGCCAGCGAAGGCGCGAGGATCTGGACGGCGCCGAGCTGCAGGGCCTCCATCTCCTCCTTGTCCTTGTAGAGCTGGGAGTTCGGGTAGACCTCGACCTTGACGGCCCCGTTCGTATACTGCTCGGCGAGTTCCTTGAACTTGTCGGCGCCCTTGCCCTTCGGCGTGCCGGGGGCGACGACGTGGCTGAACTTGATGACGATCGGATCGGCGGCGAAGGCCGGGCCGGCGGCGAGGCCCGCGGCGAGCGCGAGGCCGAGACCGGCGAGAGCCGCGGTGGCGGCACGACGGGTGATCTTCATTGTCTTCCTCCCTCGGGGCGCCGGAAGCGCCCGGACGAAATGCTCCGGGCCGGCGCGGAAATTCGTTCGACAGGTCATCCTCGCGGCCGGCCGACGGAGCGGCGACGGGGCGAGGTGCAGGACCGCGGCTCCTTCCTTCCGCGTTCCTGTGCTAGCTAATAGAAAAGCTCGGGGCGGCTCGGCTATTGTGGATATCCGCAACGACGGGCCGGAAGAGCCGCGACGAGGGGGAGGACGAAGTGCCTGTGCGGCAGCATCAGCTCGGGCTCGACGACGTTCGCGCGCTGGCGCCGGTGCGCGGAGTGCGCGAAGTCTGGCTCGCCCTGATGCCGGTGATCGCGATCGTGCTGCTGGTCGCGCTGACCGGCGCCCTGCTCTACGTCGTCGGCCAGGACGAGGCCGAGCGCGAGCACACCCGCTTGATCTCCGACGCGCTCTGGGTCGAGCAGACCCTGCGCTTCCAGCTCGCCACCGACGAGGACACCGTCAGCCGCCTCGCCCTCGACGCCGCCCGCGGCCCGGCCGGCGTCGTCGCCATCGCCGACAAGGCCCGCGTCCACGTCGCCAACAACCCGGAGGTGCTGGCGCTGGCCTGGTTCGACGACGACGGACGCATGGCCGGCGGGGTGCCGAACCTGCCGCGCGAGGCCACGGTGCCGGCGGCGGTGGCCCGTGTGCTCGGCATGACCCGCTTCTCGGCCCGGCCGATCTACGGCGACCTGCGCGAGAGCGCCGACGGCTCCACCGTGGTCGACATGGCGGTGGCGGCCGGTCCGCGGGCCGGCGCCGTGGTGGCGACGATCTCGCTCGACGCCCTCGTCGCCCGCCACGTGCCCTGGTGGATCGGCGAACGCTACGCGGTGCGCCTCGTCGACGCCTCCGGCGAAATTCTCGTCGAGAAGTCGCGGGTCGAGCCGCTCGACCCCGCCCGCCAGCACCAGATCAGCTTCGACCCGCCGCTGCGCGGCCTCGCCTTAGCGATCGCGCCCTATCGCTCGTCGACCGACAGCTCCTCGCGGGTGCTCGTCGCCGCGATCCTCGGCCTCGCCCTGCTCGCGGTGTCGTCGCTGATCGTGCTGCAGCGCCACGTCGCAAGGCGCCGGCGGGTCGAGCAGCAGCTTCACGCCGAAACCGCCTTCCGCCGGGCGATGGAGGAGAGCCTGACCATCGGCATGCGCGCCCGCGCCCACGACGGGCGCATCCTCTACGTCAACGCCGCTTTCGCCCGCATGGTCGGCCACCCGGTCGAGACGCTGATCGGCCACCGGCCGCCGATGCCCTACTGGACCGAGGACCGCCTCGCCGAGACCATGGCCCGCCACGCCGCGCTCAACCGCAGCACGCCGGAACCGCAGAGCTTCGAGACCCGGTTCCGCCGGCCCGACGGCAGCGAGTTCGACGTTCTCGTCTACGAGGCGCCGCTGGTCGACGGCGACGGCCACCACCGCGGCTGGATGGGCTCGATCATCGACATCACCGACCGCAAGGCCGCCGCCGAACTCGCCCGCGGCCAGGCCGAGAGCCTCGCGCGCACCGGCCGCCTCGTCACGCTCGGCGAGATGGCCTCGACCCTCGCCCACGAACTCAACCAGCCGCTCGCCGCCATCGCCAGCTACGCCGCCGGCTCGATCAACATGCTGGAGAACGAGCGGGCCGAGCGCGGCCCGGTGATCGCGGCGCTGCGCAAGCTCGCCGTCCAGGCCGACCGCGCCGGCCAGATCATCCGCCGCATCCAGGACTTCGTGCGAAAGCGCGAGCCGCGCTTCGCGCAGACGGCGATCGAGTCGCTGGTCGAGGACGTCGTCGCCTTCATCAGCGTCGACCTGCGCAATGCGCGGGTGCGGATCGAGACGGCGATCGAGCCGGGCCTGCCGCCGCTGTCGGCCGACCGCATCCTGATCGAGCAGCTGCTCATCAACCTGATCCGCAACGGCGCCGAGGCGATGGCGCAGGTCCCCGACGCCGACCGCCGCCTCGACGTCTCGGCGCGGCGGGTCGGCGGCGAGGTGGTCGTCGCCGTCGCCGACCGCGGCTGCGGCATCGACGCCGAGATCGCGCCGCGCCTGTTCGACGCCTTCGTCTCCTCCAAGGCCGAAGGCATGGGCATGGGCCTCAACATCTGCCGCTCGATCGTCGAGCTCCACGGCGGCCGCCTCGCCCACACGGCCCGGCCCGGCGGCGGCACCGTCTTCACCGTCGCCCTGCCCGTCCGCCAGGTCGAGGTCGCCGCATGACCGCCCTTCCCCCCGAAACCACGGACGAGCGGATCGTCCACGTCGTCGACGACGACGAGGCGATCCGCGATTCGCTCGGCTTCCTGTTCTGCTCGCGCGGTCTGACGACGCGGGAATGGCCGAGCGGCGAGGCCTTCCTCGCCGGAGCGGCCGCGGAGGATTGCTGCTGCGTCGTCATGGACATGCGGATGGGCGGCCTCAGCGGCCTCGAGACCTTCGCCCGGATGAAGGCGGCGGGCGGCGACGTTCCGGTGATCTTCCTCACCGGCCACGGCGACGTTCCGGTCGCGGTCGAGGCGCTGAAAAAGGGTGCCTTCGACTTCGTCGAAAAACCGTTCAACGACAATGCTCTGGTCGACGTCGTTCTCGCCGCGCTCGAAGAGGCCGCCAGCAAGCGGTCGCTGTCGGCCGGGCGCGGGGCGGTGGAGGTGCGGCTGCGGACGCTGACGCCGCGCGAGGTCGAGGTGCTGCGCCTGCTGCTCGACGGCCGGCTGAACAAGCAGATCGCCGACGATCTCGGCGTCTCGATGCGCACCGTCGAAGTCCACCGCGCCCGGGTCTTCACCAAGATGGGGGTGCGCAACGCGGTGGAACTCACCCGTCTGCTGCCCGATTTCGCGTGAGACGAGCGGACGGGCTTGCGAAGTTGAGTCGCTTTTCCGGTTCAAGTCGTTGGTTTTGCGACGTCGGCCGATCGATGTGGCGCGTAGTCGGCGGGATTTTCCCGAACCGGGATTGGCAAAAGGAATAGACACGTCGACCCGGAAGATGCCGAACCGCCATCCGGTAGCCGGCTCTAGGCCATCCCTTTCCGGTTCGGGCACCCTTCCATGGGCCTCACCGCCGTCATTCCCGCGAAAGCGGGAATCCAGCCATCCGCGTCGGATGCCCTTGCGAATGAGGGCAAAACTCCGCCGCCCCAAGATACTCGCCGGCCGTTCCCCTGCCGCCTGCTGGATTCGCGCTTTCGCGGGAATGACGGCGGATAGGGCTGGGAAAACGATTTCGGAAAGGTCGGAGAGAGGTCGGTCCAAGTGCGCGCCGGCATTGTCTCCCTTCGACTCCCTCCCGCTCGGCGAGGCCATTGGGTCGCCGGGTCGAGCCCGGCGATGACGGGAGAGAGGCAGAGATTGCTGACGGCCGACGAATTCGCCGAGCCGAACAGCAGTGCTCCAGGCGAGCGATGACGATCGAGAGCTGAAACGTCGGGGGCCGCACGCCCGGACCTGCTCGGGGATCCCGCGTTCCAAGAAACCGGCGAACCGATGGCGGTCGCCGCAGTTACGCCCACATCCGGGCCTCAGGATCGCCACGCGGCTCTGCGGCCGTCCCCTTCGTGGAGAGTTTCCATGCGCGTCGCGCCCGTCCTCCTTCTCGCCCTCGCCCTCGCCGGCTGCCAGACCGTCAACAGCCGCGAGGCGGCCGAGCAGCGCATGCTGTCCTATCAGGGTCTCGGCGAACGCCAACTCGTCGAGCAGTTGGGTCCGCCCGACAACGTCTACGTCGGCGGCGGCAAGCGGTACCTGACGTGGTATTCGGCGAAGACCCAGGTCCGGCCGCCCTACACCTATTCGATGCGCGGTCCCGAACGTCCCTGGTGGGTCCTGCCGCACGAGGTCGACGACCGCCGCATCACACGGACCTGCAAGACGACGCTGATTCTGGAGCGGGGCAAGGTGACGGGCTGGAACCTGCAGGGCGACGGCTGCTGACACACTCGCCCGGCGGTGGCGAGGCGACCGATCACCGGGTGGACGCAAGATTGGCCTCCGCCCACTCCACGATCCGGCTCGTATTCATGGCGCCGGCCGTGCGCGCGACGACGCGCCCGCCGCTCGCCAGCAGCAGGGTCGGGATCGAGCGGATCTCCAGCCTGGCCGAGACCGTCGGCGCGGTGTCGGAGTTGAACTTCAGCAACCGGAAGCGCGGCTCGAGCCGCTCCGCCGCCGCCTCGAAGGCCGGAGCCATCATCCGGCACGGCCCGCACCACGGCGCCCAGACGTCGACGAGCAGCGGCACCTCGCTGAAGGCGATCTGACGCTCGAAGCCGGCCTCGTCGACCTCCAGCGCGTGGCCGGTGAAGAACGGCTCCCGGCACTTTCCGCAGCGCGCCTCCGCCGCCGGCTTCTCGGGCGGCAGGCGGTTCTTCTGGCCGCAGTGACTACAGACGATCTGACGCGCGGTCATCGCCCGAACCAATCCTCCCCTCAGGTCCGCAGCACCCTGTAGATCGCCGGGATCACCAGCACCGTCAGCAGCGTCGAGGAGGCGAGGCCGAACAGCAGGGAGATGGCGAGGCCCTGGAAGATCGGGTCGGTGAGGATCACCGCCGCGCCGATCATCGCCGCCAGCGCCGTCAGCAGGATCGGCTTGAAGCGGATGGCGCCGGCCTCGATCAACGTCTCGGTCAGCGGAACGTCGTCGCGGCGGGCGTGGCGGATGAAGTCGACCAGCAGGATCGAGTTGCGCACGATGATGCCGGCGAGGGCGATGAAGCCGATCATCGACGTCGCCGTGAACGGCGCCGCGAACAGGACGTGGCCGCCGAGGATGCCGATGAAGGTCAGCGGGATCGGCGTCAGGATGACGAGCGGCACCTTGAACGAGCCGAACTGGGCGACGACGAGGATGTAGATGCCGAGCATCGCCACCATGAAGGCGGCTCCCATGTCGCGGAAGGTGACCCAGGTCACCTCCCACTCGCCGTCCCAGAGCAGCACCGGATGGTCGCGCTCGTGCGGCTGGCCGTGGAGGGCGATCACCGGCTTCGGCAGGTCGCCCCAGTCCATGGCGTCGATCGCATCCTGGACCGCGAGCATGCCGTAGAGCGGAGCCTCGAAGTCTCCCGCGAGTTCCGCCGTCACCATCTCGGCGTCGAGGCCGTTGTGGCGGAACACCGGGTAGGACGCGGTCTCGCGGTCGATGCGCAGGACGTCGCCGAGTTCGACCACGCCGCGGGCGCCGGGCAGCACGTTGGCCGGGATCGGGGTGGAGAGCATGCGCTCGTCAAGCACCTTCTCGCCCTTCGGCCGCTCCAGCACGATCGGGATCGGCTGACGGCCGCCGCCGCGATGGGAATAGCCGACGGTGGTGGAGCCGCCGAGGATCGCCATCGTGTCGAAGACATCGCCCTCCTCGACGCCGAAGAACTCGACGTCGTCGGGCGAGATGCGGGCGCGCAGGCGCGGCGCCGGCACGCCGAAGCTGTTGTCGACGTCGACGACGAAGGGCACCGAACGGAACGCCTCCTCGACCCTGGTCGCGACGGCGCGGCGCGTTTCGGCGTCCGGTCCGTAGATCTCGGCGAGCAGCGTCGCCATCACCGGCGGGCCGGGCGGCGGCTCGACCACCTTCAGCGAGGTGCCCTCGGGCACGGCGACCGCCGCGAGGCGGCGGCGCAGGTCGAGGGCGATCGCATGGCTCGACCGATCCCGTTCGCCCTTCGGCGTCAGATTGACCTGGACGTCGCCCATCTGCGGCATCGCCCGCAGGTAGGAGTGGCGGACGAGGCCGTTGAAGTTGAAGGGCGCGGCGGCGGCGGCGTGGGTCTGGACCGACACGACCTCGGGCAGGTCGAGGGCGACGCGGGCGACGTCCTGCACCACCGCGTCGGTCGCCTCCACCGGGGAGCCCTCGGGCAGGTCGACGGTGACGGACAGCTCCGACTTGTTGTCGAAGGGCAGCAGCTTGACCGTGACGTCCTTCGTGTAGAACAGCCCGAGCGAGCCGAGCGTTGCGACGCCGACGAGGACGAGGAAGATCCAGCTCCGCGTCTTGGAGCCGAGGACCGGCCGGGCGACGGCGGCGTAGGCGCGGCCGAGCGGGCCGCCGCCATGGGCGTCGGCGTGGTCGTGGAGCGGCGCCTTGCCGGCGAATTTCAGCATCAGCCAGGGCGTCACCGTCACCGCGACGAAGAAGGAGAAGATCATCGCGGCGGAGGCGTTGGCCGGGATCGGGCTCATGTAGGGCCCCATCATCCCCGACACGAACATCATCGGCAGCAGGGCGGCGACGACCGTGAGGGTGGCGACGATGGTCGGGTTGCCGACCTCCGCCACCGCCTCGATCGCCGACTGCCGGCGATCGGCCCCGCCCGCCATGCCCCAGTGCCGGGCGATGTTCTCGATGACGACGATGGCGTCGTCGACGAGGATGCCGATCGAGAAGATCAGGGCGAACAGCGAGACCCGGTTGAGGGTGTAGCCCATCATTGACGCGGCGAAGAGCGTGAGCAGAATCGTCACCGGGATGACGATCGCCACCACCAGCGCCTCGCGCCGGCCGATCGCGAAGAAGACGAGGGCGATGATCGACAGCGTGGCGAGGCCGAGGTGGAACAGCAGTTCGTTGGCCTTCTCGTCGGCGGTCTCGCCGTAGTCGCGCGTCACCTCGACGTGCATCGACGAGGGAACGAGGCTTCCTTCCAGCGCCTCGACCCGCTCGAGGATGCGCTCGGCGACGGTGACGGCGTTGGCGCCCGCCCGCTTGGCGAGGGCGAGCGTCACGGCCGGAACGCGGCGCAGATCGCCGTCGTCATCGCGGGTGACGGTCGAGACCCGAAGATCGGAGGTGTCGGCGACATAGGAGACGTCGGCGACGTCGCGCACATAGACCGGACGGCCGTCGCGGGTGGTGACGAGGAGATCGCCGATCTCGTCGGGCGCGGCCAGCGTCCGGCCGGCGAGGAGCTCGATCTGGCGCCCGTCCTCCCGCACGAGCCCGGTCGAGAAGGCGCGGTTGGCGGCGGTGACCTTGCCGGAGAGCTGCTGCAGGGTGACGCCGTAGAGCGCCAGCCGCTCGGGATCGGGGGCGACGCGGATCGCGTCCGCCGCCTCGCCGACGATGTAGGTGAGGCCGACGTCGTCGATGGTGGCGAGGTCGACCTGCAATTCGCGGGCGATCCGCGACAGATCGGCCGCGCCGACGCCATCGTCCGCCTCGGCGGGCGTCAGGGTCAGGGTGAGAATCGCGACGTCGTCGATTCCGCGGCCGACGACGAGCGGCTCGGGAATGCCGACGGGGATCGCCGTCAGGTTGGCGCGGATCCGGTCGTGGACGCGCAGCACCGCCGAATCGGCCGAGGTGCCGACCTTGAAGCGTGCGGTGACGACGACCGTGTCGTCCGACGTCTGCGAATAGACGTGCTCGACGTCGTTGATCGCCTTGACGAGGGTTTCGAGCGGTTCGGTGACGAGCTTGACCGCGTCCTCGGCGGCGAGACCACTGGCCGAGACGCGGATGTCGACCATCGGCACCGAGATCTGCGGTTCCTCCTCGCGCGGAAGCGTCGCGAGCGCGACGAGGCCGAGCGCGAAGGAGGCGAGGAGGAACAGCGGCGTCAGCGGCGAGGTGATGAAGGCGCGGGTCAGGCCGCCGGCGATGCCGAGAGGTTGCGGCTTCATGGCTGGACGGCCCCGCCGGCGGCGGCATCGGGGATGACGATCTCGGCGCCGGCGGCGAGACCGGTGAGGATCTCCACCACGCGCTCGCCGCCCAGCGTGAGACGGCGGCCGGTGACGACGGCACGTTCGCTCTCACCCTCCCCGGCCTTGACGGTGACGAGGTCGATGCCGGCGCGGGTGGCGACGGCGACCTCGGGGACGAGCAGGGCCTTCCGGCTGCCGATCGGGACGCGGACCAGCAGGCGGGCATCGACGAATTCGGTATCGAGGCCGGCGACCTCGACGTCGGCGACGACGCGGCCGTTCTCGATCTGCGGGTAGATCCTGGCGAGCCGGCCCTCGACCGGTCCCGCCTGGGTGCCGATCTCGAGCGGGGCGCCCTGCTTCAGCATGCGGGCATGACGCTCGGGAATGGCGAGGCGCAGGAAGAAGCCGCCGCCGGCGACGGTCGCGACCGATTCGCCCGCCATCACCACGGCGCCGCGGGTGACGGGAACAACGATCACCCGTCCGCTCGCCGGCGCCAGCACGTCGCCCTCGGCGGCCTGCTGGACGACGACCTGGCGCTGGGCCTGCGTGGAGGCGAGCTGGTTTCGGGCGACGTCGACCGTCGTGCGGAGCTGGTCGAGCTGCTGGCTGGAGACGATGCCGCGCTTCAGCAGGGTCTCGCCGCGGCCAAGTTCGGTCTCGGCATTGTCGAGCTGCGATTTCAGCGCCCGGATCTGGGCGTCGAGCGCGGCGATCTGGAAGTCGATCTTCTCGTCGCGGACCCGCGCCAGCACGTCGCCGGCAGCGACCTCGTCGCCTTCTGTGACCGAAAGGTCGACCAGCGTGCCGCCGAGCCGCGCCCGGGCCGGGATGCTGTCGCGGGCCTCGACCCGGCCGTAGACCGCCTTCCACTCCGGCAGGTCGACCGGGGCGACCACGAGGGTCTCGGCGTGCAGCGTCGCCGCCGACCCGGCGAACAGGATGGCGGCGAGGAGAAGGCGGCCGTGACCGCGGCGGCGAGGACCCATGATGCGTATCCTCAGAAGGCGGTGCCGGGCTTGACGCCGAGCTTTTTCAGGACCATGGCGGCCGGACAGAAGCCGGTGAAGGCCGACTGCAGCATGTTGACGCCGACGAACACCGTCAGCCAGACGAAGGCCGGGGACACGGTGAGCGTGAGCGCGACCGAGAGCAGGATCATGGCGCCGGCGAAGGCGAGGATGATGCGATCGAGGGACATGACGGATCTCCGGGTGATCAGATATTTTAGTATTTACGCATATATTCACTTTTCGTCAAGAGCCGGTGATCGTGAATGGTCGCAGGTTCGGTGTTCGCCGTCCTTGACGCATCTCATCGAGCGGTCCTCGGTGGGCACCGGCACGCTGCGGCGGCGCGCGACGCGGGAATCCAGCGGTCGGCAGGGGAACGGCGGCGATGGCGGCGGGGCGCCGGGGGTTCGGAAGCCGCTCGCGAGGTTCACCTCCGCGGATGGCTGGATTCCCGCGTTCGCGGGAATGACGGTGGAGAGGCTCCCGGAAGGTGCCCGCCGCGCCCGTTCCCTCGCGATCCGGGTGCCGCCGTGAGCCACGCCCGTCGCCGCCGCCGTTCAGGAGAAGGCGGGGAGAGTTCGGGTCAAACGTATGCCGGCATGAGGCGCGACGGTCCGGCGCGAATGGCGTTCCATTCGGCCGGCATCCGTGAATATTAGTATTTACTGATTTATAAATACATGGTCTGTTGTCCCGGAAGCGGATGGCAGTCCCGTCCGGGAATCGTTTTGGAACCGCGGGCGTCGGCCCGCCGGAGGACGTCGGATGAACAACGTCGGATCGCTCGACCGCATGCTGCGGATTCTCGCCGGTCTCGTCTTGCTCGCGGTGGCGCTGCTGCCCCCGCTCGCCAACATGTCGATCATCGCCGGTCTCGGCCCGTGGAAATGGGCGCTGGTCGTCGTCGGCGTGGTGATGCTGGCGACCGGCCTCACCCGCAGCTGCCCGGCCTACACGCTGCTCGGCGTGCGGACGAACGGGCGCAGGTAACCCCTTCCCGGCGCCCCGCCCCGGCGGGCGCCGGGCCGTCGTTCCGCACCCCGTAACCGTGCGGAACGGCAGACCCTGTTCCGGCCGGTCGCCCCACCGGCCGGAACAGGCGCTTCCGGCGGTGGCGGCCCGCGCCGTCGCGCTCTTCTCGTCAGGAACCGAAAGCCGACAGGCGGCGACCGAGGCCGCCGAGCGCCTCCGCCGTCACGTTGGCGAAGGCGAAGCGCAGGTGGTCGTCCTGACCGGGACCGAACCAGCTGCCCGGCAGGGCGATGACGCCGGCCCGCCTCGCGAGATCCTCGGCGACGGCGATCGCCGGCCCGGCCGCCGGATGGCGGACGTAGGCGAAATAGGCGCCGATCGAGGAGATCTCCCAGCCCGGCGCCCCGGCGAGTTCGCCGCGGAAGGCCGCCGCCCTGCGGCCGAGTTCGTCGCGATTGGCCTCGCGGTAGCCGACGAGACCGGCGATGGTTTCGGCGAGCGCGATCTGGCCGACGCGCGGCGCGCAGATCTGCATGCTGTCGAGCACCTTGGCCGCCTCGGCGACGAAGCCGGTGCCGGCGACCAGCGCACCGAGCCGGTAGCCCGGGATCGCGTAGGCCTTGGAGAAGCTGTAGAGTTGCACGAAGTTGCGCCGCCAGCCGCCGCCCGCAAAGAGATCGTGCGGCGCACCGCCGGGGGGAAGGAAGTCGCGGTAAGTCTCGTCGACCACCAGCGTGACGCCGGCCTCGTCGGCGAGGCACTTGAAGGCGGCGATGGACGCCGGCGGATAGATCGCCCCGGTCGGATTGTTGGGCGAGACCAGCACGATCGCCCGCGTCTTCGCCGAAAGCCGCGCGCGGGCGTCGGCGACGTCGGGCACGAAGCCGGCTTGCGCCCGGCAGGGCAGCGGCACCGCGACGATGCCGAGCATGTCCAGCGTCATCTGGTGATTGAAATACCATGGTGCCGGCAGGATCACTTCGTCGCCGGCCCGGGCGAGCGCGATCATCGCCGCGAAGAAGGCCTCGTTGCAGCCGGCGGTGATCGCGACGTCGCCCTCCCCCGGCCCGGTTCCCGCGATGCCGTAGAGGCGGTCCATGTCGGCGACGAGCGCCCGGCGCAGGGCGGGGTCGCCGACGATCGGGCCGTAGGCGGCGGTGGCCCCGTCCCCGGC
>Ga0065721_10000130_pt1 | contig 16326 bp, 13 predicted proteins | sample Mesricmetagenome_FD_59108 | JGI IMG/M metagenome (GOLD analysis project Ga0065721, IMG submission 59108) | Mesophilic microbial community from rice straw/compost enrichment Sample: eDNA_1 v2 (version 2) | ecosystem: Engineered > Solid waste > Grass > Composting > Bioreactor | place: USA: Davis... | reverse complement strand
GATGGGATCAGAGCACCCGCAGCGCCAGCGGCGAGGTGTCGCCGGTCTCGGCGTACTCGACCTCGCCGTAGAGGTCGTGCTCGTCGCTGCCCATGATCCGCACGTCGACGAACTCGCCCGGCTGCAGGCCNGCATCGCGGCCGTCCTGGATCTGCACGGTGCCGTCGATCTCCGGCGCATCGGCCATGGAGCGNGCGATCGCCAGCTCGCCGTCAAGGAAGTCCACCAGGCAGCGCTGCACGGTGCCGACCTTGGCTTCCAGGCGCGCGGCCGAGATCTCGCCCTGGCGCTCCATGAAGCGGGCCAGGCGTTCCTGCTTGACCTCTTCCGGCACCGCGCCAGGCAGGTCGTTGGCGGCCGCGCCTTCCACCGGCGAATAGGCGAACGCACCGACGCGATCGAGCTGGGCCTCGTCGAGGAAATCCAGCAGCTCCTCGAACTCCTGTTCGGTCTCGCCGGGGAAGCCGACGATGAAGGTCGAACGGATGGTCAGCTCGGGACAGATCGCGCGCCAGCGCTGGATCCGCTCCAGGGTCTTGTCGACCGCGCCGGGGCGCTTCATCAGCCTGAGGATNCGCGGGCTGGCGTGCTGGAACGGGATGTCCAGGTACGGCAGCACCTTGCCCTCGGCCATCAGCGGGATGACGTCGTCCACGTGCGGATACGGGTAGACGTAGTGCAGGCGGGTCCAGGCGTCCAGCTCGGACAGGCCCTCGCACAGCGCCTTCATCCGGGTGGCGTANTCNNNNCCGCGCCAGGTGCNCGGCGCGTANTTCAGGTCCACGCCGTAGGCCGAGGTGTCCTGCGACACCACCAGCAGCTCGCGCACGCCGCCCTTGACCAGGCGCTCGGCCTCGCGCAGCACCTCGTCCACCGGACGCGACGCCAGGTCGCCGCGCATGGACGGGATGATGCAGAAGCTGCAGCGGTGGTTGCAGCCTTCGGAAATCTTCAGGTACGCGTAGTGGTGCGGGGTGAGCTTCAACCCGTAGTCCGGGACCAGGTCCAGGAACGGGTCGTGCTTCGGCGGCAGCGCCGCGTGCACCGCTTCCATCACGCTGGTGTAGTCCTGCGGGCCGGACACGGACAGCACGTCCGGGTACTGCTCGCGGATCAGCTCGGACTTCTTGCCCAGGCAGCCGGTGACGATGACCTTGCCGTTCTCGTTCATCGCCTCGCCGATGGCGTCCAGCGATTCGGCCACGGCCGAGTCGATGAAGCCGCAGGTGTTGACCACCACCACGTCGGCGTCGTCGTAGGTCGGGACGATGTCGTAACCCTCCACCCGCAGCTGGGTGAGGATGCGCTCGGAATCGACCAGCGCCTTCGGGCAGCCGAGGCTGACGAAGCCGACCTTGGGGTTTTGCACGGACATGGGGAACTCGGGGAGACGGACGGACGCTGCACCGCGGGCGGTGCGCAGGGCGCGCGATTATACCCGGCCCGCCGCGCCGCTTCCGGTCGCCCGGCCCGGCGCGGCTGCCGCAGCAGACGCGGCCGGAACGCCCTCCGGCCGCATAATGGCGCCCCCCACCCGAGGATGACGCCATGGGCCAATGGATCCAGCTCGATACCCCCCCGCGGCCAGGTCGCGACCTGGCAGGCTGGCCCGCCGACCGCGCCACGCGGAGGCCTGGTGGTGATCCAGGAGATCTTCGGGGTCAACCCGCACATGCGCGCGGTGGCCGAGGACTTCGTGTCCGAGGGCTACGCCGTGCTGGTGCCGTCGTTCTTCGACCCGGTCGAGCGCGGGGTGGAGCTGGGCTACGACGAGGCCGGCTACGCCCATGGCCGCAAGCTGGCCGGGGAACTGGGCTTCGACGCGGCCGTGCAGATCCTCGACGCCGCCGCGCGGCGGCTGCGGCGCTACCTGGCCGCGTTCAACGAGCCGCGTGGGGGCGTGGGCACGGTCGGCTACTGCTGGGGCGGCACCCTGGCCATGCTCGGCGCGCTGAGGCTGGGCCTGCCCTCGGTCAGCTACTACGGCGCGCGCAACACCGCCTTCCTCGACGACCCGGCCCTGGTCGACGCGCCCAGGGCGCCGGTGATGTTCCACTTCGGCGAGCAGGACCCGTCGATCCCGCCCGAGGCGGTCGAGCAGCACCGGTTGAAGCTGCCGACGATGCAGGTCCACACCTACCCCGCCGGCCACGCCTTCAATCGCGACGTGGACCCGAAGGCCTACGACAAGCCCAGCGCGCGCCTGGCGCGCGAGCGCACCCTGGCCTTCTTCGCGGAGCACCTGGAGTGAGCGCGGCGTTCGAGCTGGATCCGCGCCTGGCCGGGGACAGCGTGTTCGTCGCCGACGGTCCGCTGTCGCAGGTGCGGCTGATGGACGACACCCGCTTCCCCTGGCTGCTGCTGGTGCCGCGGGTGGCGGGCGTGACCGAGTGGATCGACCTGGACGGCAACCAGCAGCGCCTGCTGCTGGCCGAGATCAACCGCGCCTCGCAGGTCCTGCGTGCGACCCCCGGGGTGGCCAAGCTCAATATNGGCGCCCTTGGCAACGTGGTTTCGCAGCTGCACGTGCACCTGGTCGGCCGCCATCCGGGCGACCCGGCCTGGCCGGGACCGGTCTGGGGCAGCGGCAGCGCCGTGCGGCACGCCCCGGAGGCGCTGGCGGCAGCTGCCGCGGAGTGGCGTTCGCGGCTAGGATAGGCGCCCTTTCCACAGCCGGTTACGTCCATGGGTTCCAACCTGTTCGCCGCCCTCGTCCTGATCGTCGTGGGCCTGTTCTTCCTGGCCCGCAACCTGGGGTGGATCAACACCGGGATCGGCGCGCTGCTCGCCACCTGGTGGCCCGTGGGCCTGGTGGTGATCGGCGTGGCCATGCTCCTGCGACGCAAGTAAGGCCCCGGCGCGATGACGGGCCGCCAGGCAAACGCCTGACGACTGTCACCTGACTGGAGCGGTCCGGCGACGCAGGATTTGCGGCACCCACACCGGAGAAGCCGCCATGCACTGCCGCCGCACCGCCAGCGCCGTGATCCTGATCGGTCTCGGCACCCTGTTCCTGCTGGACAACCTGGGCGTGGGCATCGACGCCGCACGCCTGCTTGCGACCTGGTGGCCGGTGCTGCTGATCGCCCTCGGCATCGCCCGCCTGCTTCCGGCACCGCAAGGAACCGCCCGCTCCTGCTGAGCATGGGGTCAAACGAAAAAAGGGCGCGGTATCCCCGCGCCCTTTTCCTTTGGTGATTCCTGGCCTTGCCTGGGTACCCGGCCCTCAGGTCCGCGGCAGGGTGACGCCGGTCTGGCCCTGGTACTTGCCGCCGCGGTCCCGGTACGAGGTCTCGCACACGTCGTCGGCGTCGGACTGGAAGAACAGCATCTGCGCCACGCCCTCGTTGGCGTAGATGCGCGCCGGCAGCGGCGTGGTGTTGGAGAACTCCAGGGTCACGTGCCCTTCCCACTCCGGTTCCAGCGGGGTCACGTTGACGATGATGCCGCAGCGGGCATAGGTGCTCTTGCCCAGGCACACCACCAGCACGTCGCGCGGGATGCGGAAATACTCCACCGTGCGCGCCAGGGCGAAGGAATTGGGCGGGATGATGCACTCGTCGCCGACCACGTCCACGAAGCTCTTCGGGTCGAAGTGCTTGGGGTCGACGATGGTCGAGTTGATGTTGGTGAACACCTTGAATTCGCGCGAGCAGCGCACGTCGTAGCCATAGCTCGATGTGCCGTAACTGACGATGCGCTTGCCGTCGGCCTGCTTCACCTGGCCTGGCTCGAACGGGTCGATCATGCCGTGCTGTTCGGCCATGCGCCGGATCCAGCGGTCGCTCTTGATGCTCATGCAGTGGTTTCCTGGGGCGATGCCCGTGAACGCGCGATTGTAGGGTGCGGCCCGCGGCGGTGCGACCCCGCGGCGACATGGCCGCGGGTCGCGACGCTGGCCGCTCAGGCCAGGGTGGAGGCGATCGGGATCGATGCGCGCGGGCGGCGGGCCAGCTCGGTGGCCATGGCCTGCGCGGCCGCCAGGTAGGCCAGGGCCGGCGCCGACTCCGGCGCCGCGGCCACCACCGGCGCGCCGGCGTCGCCCTGCTCGCGGATTCGCAGGTCCAACGGCAGCGAGCCCAGCAGCGGCACCCCGTAGCGTTCGGCCATGGCCTGCGCTCCGCCCTGGCCGAACACGTGCTCGGAATGGCCGCAGTTGCTGCATACGTGCACGGCCATGTTCTCGACGATGCCCAGCACCGGCACTTCGACCTTGTTGAACATGGACACCGCCTTGCGCGCGTCCAGCGTGGCGATCTCCTGCGGCGTGGTCACCACCACCGCGCCTGCCACCGGGATCTTCTGCGCCAGGGTCAGCTGGATGTCGCCGGTACCCGGCGGCAGGTCCACCACCAGGTAGTCCAGGTCGCCCCACAGGGTGTCGGTGAACAGCTGCATCAGCGCCGAGGTGGCCATCGGACCGCGCCAGATCATCGGCGTGTCCTGGTCCACCAGCAGGCCGATGGACATGGCCTCGATCCCGAACGCGCGCATCGGCTCGATCGACTTGCCGTCCGGGCTCTCGGGCCGGCCGGACAGGCCCAGCATCGCCGGCACGCTGGGGCCGTAGACGTCGGCGTCCAGCACGCCCACGCGCGCGCCGAGCTTCTGCAGCGCCAGGGCCAGGTTCACCGCGGTGGTGGACTTGCCNACCCCGCCCTTGCCGGAACCGATCGCGATCACGTTGCGGATGCGCGGATGCGGAGAAAGGCTGCCCTGCACGGCGTGCGCGGCGATCCGGGGGCGCAACGCNAACGATTCCAGCGCCTCGCCGCGCGCCGCCAGTGCGGCCTCGGCACGCACACGTACTTGCCCGGCCCATTCAGCAGAAAACGTGAAACCGGTCGTGCCCTGGACCGTCGCGCCGCGGTCCCCGCGCCCCACCTCCCAGCGCATGGCCGGCGCGGCCAGAGGCCGCCCGTCGGCAGGATCTTCAATGGCATCAAGGATTTGCAGCAGGGGGGAGACAGGAGTCATGAGCTTTGTTCGCTGGACGAGAAAGTTATTTATGCAACTGATGCGTCAGTAATTAAAACCGTGTTAGCGTCGCGCAAGGGCTCGATTCATTTTGCCCCGGTTCAGGAAAGTGGAGCATCGCGAGTAGGAAAGAGCAGCACAAAAAAACTCAAAAGGACCCAGAGATGAAGCACACACCCGAGCGCAATCTCCTGAGCAAGGCGCTGTTTGCCGCCATGATCATGCCGCTGGCCGCCTCTGCCTTCGCCCAGGAAGCCCCCCAGGCTTCGGACCAGACCGAAAGCACCCCATCCGCCGGCGCCACCAGCCTCGACCGGGTCACGGTCACCGGCTCGCGCATCAAGCGCGTCGAGATCGAGGGCCCGGCTCCGGTCACCGTCATTACCGCCGACGACATCGAGAAGCAGGGATTCTCGACGGTATACGACGCGCTGAACACCCTTACCGAATTCACCGGTTCGGTCCAGAACGAGCTCAACCAGAACGGCTTCACCCCGAACGCCAGCTTCCTGAACCTGCGCGGCCTCGGCCCGGGTTACCAGCTGGTCCTGGTCAACGGCCGCCGCACGGCCGACTACCCGCTGCCCTACAACAGCCAGTCCAATGCGGTGAACCTGGCGAACATCCCGACCTCGGCCGTCGAGCGCATCGAAGTGCTGTCCGGCGGCGCCTCGGCGATCTACGGCTCCGACGCCGTGGCCGGCGTGGTCAACGTCATCCTCAAGACGAACTACGAGGGCGACCTGCTGACCGCCCGTGCCGGCACCACCACCCGGGGCGGCGGCGACAGCGGCCGGCTGCAGTGGATCGGCGGCAAGGTCGGCCAGCGCTGGAGCCTGACCTACGCGGCCGAATACCTGGCCCGCGAGGAGATCTTCGCCTCGCAGCGCGACTTCATGGATTCCTACCGCGACGACCCCTCGGTGGATCCGGAGGACGCCGTCGCGACGATCGGCATCCGCATGCGCGACCGCCTGGTCGGCACCGGCCTGGCTTCGTACATCTACCCGCAGGGGGAAACCGCGGCCTCCACCTGCGCCCGCTTCAGCGAGTTCGAGCTCGAGACGCGCGGCACCTGCGGCTACTTCGGCTATCCGGCCACCCAGCAGATCCGCAACTCCGACGAGAACCTCACCGCCTACCTGTACGGCACCTACGACTTCGACAACGGCATGCAGGGCTTCGCCCAGCTGAGCGCGGCCCAGGCCGATGCCAAGATCGCCTCGTCCACGCAGTTCTGGCAGTCGCCGCTGGTGTACGACGCCAACCTCGACACCATCGTCGACACCCAGCGCATCTTCACCCCCTCGGAACTGGGCGGCCTGGGCGCGCAGCAGACCGAGGTCCGCGAGCGCTCGTTCGACGTGGCCGTCGGCCTGCGCGGCGTGGCCTTCGGCGACCGCTTCGACTGGGACCTGACGTTCTCCCACGCGCGCTACAGCCTGACCGTCGACCAGCCACGCTTCCTGGCCAACCGGATCAACGAGTACTTCATGGGCCCGGAGACCGGCCTGCTTGATCCCTACTTCGGCGCCTACCCGGTCGTGAGCTTCGACATCGACCGCTACTTCTCGCCGCTGGGCCCGGACACCTACCGCTCGCTCACCACCACCGTGAAGACCGACGCGGATGCGGAGGTCTCGCAGGGCACCTTCGTGCTGTCGGGCGACCTGTTCGACCTGCCGGCCGGCCCGGTGGGCATGGCCGCGGTGATCGAGGCCGCGCGCCAGAGCTACGACCTCGACAACGACCCGCGCATCGCGCCGAACTACGACGGCCCGGACCCGATCTACAACCTCACCGGNACCGGCGGTGGCGGCGAGCGCGACCGCTATGCACTGGGCGTCGAGTTCAGCCTGCCGATCTTCTCCACCCTCAAGGCCAACCTCGCNGGGCGCTACGACAAGTACGACGACGTGACCAACGTCAATGGCGCCTTTACCTGGTCGGTGGGCCTGGAGTACCGCCCGGTCGACAGCCTGCTGCTCCGCGGCAGCCACGCCACCAGCTTCCGCGCCCCGGACATGCACTACGTGTTCGCCGAGGAATCGGGCTTCTTCATCACGGTGCTGGACGAGTACCGCTGCCGCCGCGATGGCCTCGACCCGACCACGACCAACGGCGGCTGCGGCTCCAACACGCCCTACACCTATAGCGTCTTCGCCACCCGCCAGGGCAGCAAGGAACTGGAGGAGGAGAAGGGCGAGTCCTCGACCATCGGCGTGGTCTGGGACATCACCGACGGCATGTCGGTGAGCCTGGACGCGTACCGCATCAAGCTCGAGGGCGCGGTCAGCGACATCGCCCCGGCCTACCTGATGCGCGAGGAGGCGGCGTGCCTGCTGGGCAGCGACCGGGCCGGCGCCCCCGTCGACCCGAACTCGGCGTCCTGCGCGTTCTTCACCGGGCTGGTCGACCGCCTGGGCGTGGACCAGATCAACGACGACGAGATCGACACCTACCTGTCGTATCCGTTCAACCAGTCCATGCTGGAGACCTCCGGCGTCGACGCGCGGTTCCGCTACCGCCTCGATACCGACCGCCTGGGCCAGTTCAACTTCCTGGCCGGCTGGACCCATGTCCTGAAGATGGAAGAGCAGGAGTTCCCGGGCGACGAGATCCGCAACCTGCGCGACCACATGCAGTTCTTCAACTTCCGCAGCCGCGCCAGCTGGGAGGTGAACTGGGAAATCGACGACTGGCAGTTCAACGTCAACGGCTACCGCTGGGGCTCCCTGCCCAACTGGGCCGAGACGCACCGCATCGCGCCGTACATCATCTGGAACGCGCGGTTCGAGAAGAAGATCACCGAGAAGGCCAGCCTGGGCCTGAGCGTGAACAACCTGTTCGACAAGCTGCACCCGAACGACGACACATTCGACTCGTATCCGTTCTTCTGGCGCGCCTACAGCCCGATCGGACGCGAGGTGTTCGCGACGTTCGCCTACCGCTTCCGGTAACCGGGACGGGCACGGGACCCGGCGGCCACGCCGGGTCCCCTCGCCTGCCTGCTAATCTTCCAGCTCCGCGAGGAACGCGGGGCACGCATCCCAGGGAACGACCATGCGCAATATCCTGAAACTGCTGCTGGCAGCGGGGGCCTGTATGGCGGCCTCCCAGGCGCCAGCCGAAACCCTCCAGTCCGTCCGCGATTTCGTGGATCGCCCGGCCTACGGGGTGACCAAGATATCGCCCAACGGGGAATACCTCGCCATCACCGTCGACAAGGGCGACCAGGATGTCCTGGCCGTCCTGCGCACCAGCGACCTGAGCCTGGTCAAGGTCAACCAGCTTCCGGGCGGCCGCAGCGTCGGCGACTTCTACTGGACCAGNCCCGAGCGCCTGCTGTTCAACGCGGTGGACAAGATCGGCGGCTACGCGGCACCGCGGCAGACCGGCGAATGGTTCGCGGTCAATGCGGACGGCAGCCAGCCGCGACCGCTCATCTTCCACGGCACCCGCGATGCCACCCAGCGCGGCAAGACCGTCGCGGGAGAGTACTTCACCCTGCTGGACAGCCTGCGCCAGGACGACCAGTACGTGATCATGGAGACGCTCTCGGAGCGCTCGGCCGAGGGCGCCGGCTCCGAGGTGGTCCGGCTCGACACCCAGACCGGGAGGCGGCTGCGCCTGGCGCGGGCGCCCAAGGAGAACTGCTCCATCACCCTGGACTCCCGCAAGGAGCCGCGGTTCGCCATCTGCTCCTCCAGCAAGGACGAAAGCGGCGAGTACGACGAGCGCAGCGAGCTGTACCGCCTGGAAGGCGGCAGCTGGAAGCTGCTCAACGCCTCCGCGTCCGACGGCAAGCACCTGTCGGTCACCCATGTCACGCGCGACGGCACGGTGTACGCCGAGCAGGACGATGGCAAGGCGCCGCCGGCCATCGGCACGCTGGACCTCGAGACCGGCACGTTCACCCCGCTGTTCCAGGACAAGGTCGCCGAGGTCTCCGACTTCATCTGGTCCACCGACGACACCCGGCTGATCGGCGTGGTCACCGACGCCGGCGCGCCGGTGGTCAAGCTGATCGACGAGGGCCATCCGGACGCGCAGCTCTATGCCTCGCTGGCGTCCGCCTTCGACGGCCAGATGGTCCGCTTCTCCAGCTTCACCGAGGACGGGCGCAAGATCATCGTTTCGGTGTACAGCGACCGCAATCCCGGCGAGCTGTACCTCTACGACCGCGACACCGGCAAGGCCCGNTTCCTGATGAAGCGCATGCCGCAACTGGATCCGGCCAGGATGGCCTCGGTCAAGCCGTTCTCCTTCACCGCCCGCGACGGCATGACGGTCCATGGCTTCCTCACCATCCCCCACGGCTCCGACGGCCGCAACCTGCCGCTGATCGTCAATCCGCACGGCGGCCCGATCGGCCCGCGCGACGACTGGCGCTTCAACCCCGAGGCGCAGCTGTTCGCCAGCCGCGGCTATGCGGTGCTGCAGGTGAACTTCCGCGGCTCCGGCGGCCATGGCCGCGCGTTCCGCAACGCAGGCCACCGGCAGTGGGGCCAGGGCATCCAGAACGACATCATCGACGCCACCAACTGGGCGGTCCAGAACGGCTACGCCGACAGGAACCGCATGTGCATCTACGGCGGCAGCTTCGGCGGCTACTCGGCGCTGATGGCGCCGATCCGCGCCCCGGGCCTGTTCAAGTGCGCGTTCGGCTACGTCGGCGTGTACGACATCGACATGATGTTCAAGAAGGGCGACATCCCGCAGCGCGAGTCGGGCCTGCGCTACCTGCGCCGCACCCATGGCACGGACTCGAAGTCCTGGGCGGAGAACTCGCCGGCCCGCCGCGCAGCGGANGTGGGGATCCCCGTGTACCTGGCCGCCGGCGCGCGCGACATGCGCGCGGTCCCGGAGCAGACCGAGCTGATGGCCAAGGCGCTGAAGGCCGCGGGCAACCCGCCGGAGGGGATGATCATCCAGTCCGGCGAAATGCACGGCTTCTACGACGTGGACAACCGGGTCAAGCTGTACACGACCATGCTGGAGTTCTTCGACCGGCACATCGGCAGGCAGTAGGAACGGCGACGGCGGCAGGTTTCCTGCCGCCGTCCTCATCGCCCCCATCGGGGTCCCGCCCGACACGGAAGACAAGGCAACCGATGAATATCCGTACCGCCATCTGCCTGCTCGCGCTCGCCGGCGCGATCCAGGCCACACCCCTGCTGGCCAGCCCACCCGACCCCACCGAGGACAGGATGATGATGGGGGCCGGTTTCCTCGCCGCGCACCCCGACCTGCGCTACCGCCTGCTCGGCCTGGAGGAGTTCCGCAAGGGCAACCACGAGGAAGCCTTCCGCTTCTTCCTGCGCGCCGCGTTCTACGCCGACAAGCCCTCCCAGGGCATGGTCGCGGAGATGTACTGGAACGGCCAGGGCGTCGCCCGCGACCCGGCCCTGGCCTACGCCTGGATGGACCTGGCCGCCGAGCGCGGCTACGAGGGTTTCCTCGGCCTGCGCGAGCGCTACTGGAACGCCCTGGACGAACGGGAGCGCGAGCGCGCGGTCGCCGAAGGCCGTGACGTGTACGCCCGGTACGGCGACGCCGCCGCGCGGCCGCGCCTGGCCACGGTGCTCCGGCGCGAGCGCAGCCAGGTCACTGGCAGCCGCACCGGCTTCGCCGGCAACGTGCAGATCTATGTGCCCGGACCCGACGGTTACCAGCCGATCGACGGCTCGAAGTTCTACGACGAGCGCTACTGGGATCCGGACAAGTACCTGGCCTGGCACGACAGCATCTGGATGAAGCCCAGGATCGGCAAGGTCAGCGTGGGCGAGCTCGAAGCCGTGCCTGGCTCCCGCGTCCCGGAGGTGGAACCGCAAGTCGACGCCGAGGAACCGCAGACGCCGGAACGCGACGAGAGCGGCCTCGGATCCAGGCCCGGAGCCTGACCTGCGGGCCGCGGGCATGCCCGCGTAGTGGATGGAAGATGCCGGCCGCACGGCCGGCGCTTGCTTCCCGCCGCAACAAGCCATGCGCAGCCTTCGACGCCTGCGCGCCTGCCTCCCGTTTGGTGCCGCGTCGCGGGACAGGCAACAGTCCTTCGGTCCAGGGCCGCGGTCGTGCAGCACGCCAGGCTGCAGGACGACTTCGCAGGNACGCACGCGCCCTGACGGTCCCAGGGTTCCCACTTCTCCCGCCGGCGGCCGGCCACACCTGTCGCGCCGCGCCCGGGCATGGCTTGTCNGGGCTACGCGCCGTGCTGCCCTCCCTCCTTTGGGAGAGGGTGCGGGGGCGAAGGCCGCAAAGCTTCGCGACGCGCGAAGTGGCCTGCACCCGGCCCGCGGTTGGGACATGCACCGACATGCGGCGAGCGCGCTGACTGAATGACTCAGCTGAAGCACCGTGGCCATCGGCCGCATTGATCGGACTCGGTCCCTCCTGCCGCGAACGATCACGAAACTCCTTCTCCCGCGGGGCCCGAGGGGCAATCCGGCGCCCGCGCATTGTCCTGAAATCCGATCCAGCCAGGATGGCTGAATAGCCTAATTGCCATTAGGTACGCATACGTATGCGTCATGCAGTGGGCCAATCCAACCGCCCGGGGCGATAGTTAAAAACTTGTTCCAGCGCCTTAACCACATGTTAAGTTCGGGACGCAACTGTTGATCTGGGCAACCAATCCGCTCTTGCCAATCGCCCCACCGGCTGCAGGCATCGCAGCGCGACGGGGCGACGAACGTCCCTTTTTTCTGGAATTCGAAATGACGCCCCACGCTTCCACCTTCAAGCCGAGCCTGCTGAGCCGGGCAGTGCTCAGTGCCCTCCTGATCCCCGCCTCCGCGGTGGCCCTGGCCCAGGAGTCCGATTCGGACCGCGTCCGCGATCTCAACGCGGTCACCGTCACCGGCTCGCTGATCCCGCAGACCGAAATCGAGACCGCCACCCCGGTGATGGTCATCTCGGCCGAAGACATCCAGATGCGTGGCTTCCAGAGCGTCGCCGACGTACTGCAGCAGGCGAGCTTTGCCACCGGTGGCATCCAGGGCGGCCAGGTCAGCGCCTCGTTCACCCAGGGCGCCGAAGCCGCCAGCATGTTCGGCCTGGATCCGGGCTACACCAAGTACCTGATCAACGGCCGCCCGATGGCCAGCTACCCGGCCCTGTACAACGGCTCGGACGTCTTCAACAACATCAGCGGCATCCCNGTCGCGCTGATCGAGCGCATCGAGATCCTGCCCGGTGGCCAGTCGTCGCTGTACGGCTCCGACGCCATCGCCGGCGTGGTCAACGTCATCCTCAAGAAGAACGTCGACAAGGGCGAGTTCTCGATCCGCGGCGGCGCCTTCAGCGAGGGCGGCGGCAACAGCCTGCGCCTGACCTTCGCCGACAACTTCTCGGCGATGGACGGCCGCCTGAACTCGCTGCTGGGCATCCAGGTGGACGACCGCGCCCCGGTCTGGGGCTACCAGCGCGACCTGTCGCGCCAGTACAACCAGAACGGCTACAGCGCCCCGGTCGCCGCCCGCGACTTCGTGGTCATCGACGCGCTGACCAGCGACTACGTGTTCGCCGATCCGAACGATTGCGCCAACACCACCGGCAATTTCAAGGGCACGACCCAGAAGCACACCCGCGCCGGCTACGGCAGCTACTGCGGTTCGTTCATCAGCCCCGGCTACCGCACCATCCGCAACGGCAAGGAGTCGGCGCAGGTCTACTCCTACACCACCTTCGACGTCAGCGACACCACCCAGGTGTACGCCGAGGTGATGGGCCTGTACGAGGAGTCCGAGTACTCGTCCGGCTCGAACTACGCCTGGTGGGGCACCAGCTCCACGTTCGGTGCCTACTACGACCCGGCCTACCCGGACACCCTGCTCAACCTGCAGCGCGCCTTCGCCCCCGAGGACATCGGCGGCAAGGGTTACCGCGACATCATGAGCACGGATACCAACAAGGCCCTGACCGTGACCCTGGGCGCCAACGGCCAGCTGGGCGACTGGGACTACAGCGCCTACGTGTCGCGCGCCGAATACCGCCTCACCGAGCATTCGTGGGTGCGCTTCCGCGACAAGATCGACAACTACTTCCTGGACCGCGTGCTGGGTCCGGAGCAGGGCCTGGATCCGATCTACGGCGCCTACCCGGTGTTCACCCCGGACTACGCGGCGTTCTACAGCAGCATTGATCCGGCCGACTTCCGCAGCTTCACCGGCTTCGTCGACACCAAGTCGCGCACCTGGGACAACCTGGCCCACGTCCAGTTCAGCAACACCTCGCTGTTCTCGCTGCCGGGCGGCGACGCCGGCTTCGCGATCGTGGCCGAGGTCGGCAACGAGGGCTGGGACTACAGCCCCGACTCGCGCATGATCGAGGATCCGGAAACCCTGGTCTCCGAGATCTGGGGCATGACCGCGGTCAGCGGCGCCGGCCACCGCAGCCGCTACGCCGTGACCTCCGAGCTGCGCATGCCGCTGCTGGAGTCGCTGACCGTCTCCGCCTCGGGCCGCTACGACGCCTTCGACATCGCCGGCAACACGGTCGACAAGCCGACCTGGAGCATCGGCGTGGAATACCGCCCGGTCGAAAGCCTGCTGCTGCGCGGCAAGGTCGGCACCGCGTTCCGCGCGCCGTCCCTGGCCGATGCGTTCCAGGGCCTGAGCGGCTACTACAACTCCACCGTCGACTACTACCGCTGCAGCCTGGACGGCTACCTGCCGGGCGACACCGACGACTGTTCCTGGGACAACGAGTCCTACTTCGGCCAGTCCTCCGGCAACCCGGACCTGAAGCCGATCGAGGCCGACGTGTGGAACGCCGGCGTGGTGTGGTCGCCGACCGCCAAGCTGTCGTTCGCGGTCGACTACTACAGCTGGAAGATCGAGAACGAAGTCGACTCGATCAACGACAACGACCTGATGCGCGGCGAGTACTACTGCCGCACCGGCGCCGCCGGTTCGCCGGTCGCCAGCTGCGACGACATCCTGTCGTGGGTCGGTCGCGACGCCAACGGCAAGCTCGTCTCGCTGTACACCCCGAAGGTGAACATCGCCCGGCAGGAGCTGGAAGTGGTGACGGCCAGCGCGAACTACATGCTGGACATCGGCCGTTTCGGCAGCCTGANCTTCTCCAGCAACTACACCAGCAAGGTGAGCCACGAGCTGGAGCCGACCCCGGGTGCCGGCACCATCGACCTGCTGCGTGACCCGTACGCCATGTGGTACTACGACTCCTACGCCAAGACCCGCGTCGATGCCTCGATCGCCTGGGCGAAGGACGACTGGACCACCACCCTGTACGCGAACCGCATCGGCTCGACCCCGAACTACCTCGCGTATGCGGGCGAGGGCTACGACTACGTCCACTCCAGCGGCGCCAAGGCCGGCAAGTGGGGCCCGTACGTCACCTACAACGCCAGCGTCAACTGGCGTGCCACGGATGACCTGGCCTTCTCGCTGATGGTGAACAACCTCACCAACAAGATGCCCGACCACCAGGCCAGCAACTACCCCGGCACCAGCAGCACGCCGTGGAACAACTACTACTACGACATCCTGGGTCGTGCCGTGTACCTGGAAGCGAAGTACAGCTTCGGCAAGTAAGCCGCCCCCTGGGGTTGCGAACAGGAGCCCGGCCTCGGCCGGGCTCTTTTTTGTTGCGGCCGCCCGTGACCATCCGCCGCCGAATGGTATATAGAAGCCGCATCGACCCAAGTCACGGAGTGCACATGATCAAGCTCAGGCAATCGATCCTCCTCGCGGCCCTGGTGCTGCTCCCGGCGCTGGCCCAGGCCGCCGATCCGGTGGTCGGCCGCTGGAAGACCATCGACGGCGAGACCGGCAAGCCCAAGTCCTACGTGGAGATCACCCAGGCGGCCAACGGCACCCTGAACGGCCGCATCGTCGAGCTGATCAACCCCAGCAAGCCCAACCCGACCTGCGACAAGTGCAAGGACGACCGCAAGGACAAGCCGATCACCGGGATGGAGATCATCCGCGGCATGAAGGCCGAGGGCGGCGGCAAGTACGCCGGCGGCACCATCCTCAAGCCCGACGAGGGCAAGGTCTACAAGTCCAAGATGGCGCTGATCGAGGGCGGCAGGAAGCTGGAGGTGTCCGGCTGCGTGGCCTTCATCTGCAAGTCGCAGGTCTGGGAACGGCAGTAAACCGCCTGCCACCCGACCCGCATGCGATACCACGACCCGGCCCCGGCCGGGTCGCTTCGTTCGGGAGGCCGGGCATGGCTCGGGCCAGCGGCGCACGCATGCGATAATGGCCGGCCCTCCGCGTCCGGTTTCCCCATGTCCCGCTCCACCCTGGTCACCAACGCCCTGCCCTATGCCAACGGCCCGCTGCACCTGGGCCACCTGGTCGGTTACATCCAGGCCGACATCTGGGTCCGGGCCAGGCGCGAGCGCGGCGAAACCGTCCACTACGTCTGCGCGGACGACACCCACGGCACGCCGATCATGCTGGCCGCCGAGAAGGCCGGGGTGACCCCCGAGGCCTTCATCGCCGCCACCAAGGCCAGCCACGAGCGCGACTTCCAGGACTTCGGCGTCCATTTCGACTGGTACCACTCGACCCATTCGGACGAGAACCGGATCCTGACCGAGCGCTTCTACGCCGCCCTGGACGCCCGCGGCAGCATCGAGCGCCGCTCGATCGAGCAGCTCTACGACCCGGTCAAGGCGATGTTCCTGCCCGACCGCTACGTCAAGGGAACCTGCCCCAAGTGCAAGTCCCCGGACCAGTACGGCGACAACTGCGAGGTCTGCGGCGCCACCTACGGACCGACCGACCTGATCGACCCGCGCTCGGCCGTCTCCGGCGCCACCCCGGAGCTGCGCGCCTCCGAGCACTTCTTCTTCAAGCTCGGCCAGTACACCGAAGGCCTGCGCGAGTGGCTGAAGGGCGACGTCGCCCTGCCCGGCGTCAAGGCCAAGCTGGCCGAGTGGATCGACGGCGAAGGCGGCCTGCGCGACTGGGACATCTCCCGCGACGCGCCCTACTTCGGCTTCGAGATCCCCGGCCACCCGGGCAAGTACTTCTACGTGTGGCTGGACGCGCCGATCGGCTACTTCTCCAGCCTGCTGGCCCTGGCCCGCAGCGGCAACAAGCCCGGCTTCGACGAGGCCGCGATGGAAGCGCTGCTGCAGCCCGGCGTGCATGGCGAGCTGCACCACTTCATCGGCAAGGACATCGTCAATTTCCACGGCCTGTTCTGGCCGGCGGNGCTGGAAGGCAACGGCCTACGCAAGCCCGACCGCCTGCACGTCAACGGCTACCTGACCGTGGACGGGGCCAAGATGTCCAAGTCGCGCGGCACCTTCATCATGGCCCGCACCTACCTGGACGTGGGACTGGAGCCGGACGCGCTGCGCTACTACTTCGC
>Ga0065721_10051090_pt1 | contig 16327 bp, 19 predicted proteins | sample Mesricmetagenome_FD_59108 | JGI IMG/M metagenome (GOLD analysis project Ga0065721, IMG submission 59108) | Mesophilic microbial community from rice straw/compost enrichment Sample: eDNA_1 v2 (version 2) | ecosystem: Engineered > Solid waste > Grass > Composting > Bioreactor | place: USA: Davis... | reverse complement strand
TCGGCCATGCCGAGCGCTTCGCCGCCCGGCGAGTTGATGTCGAGCACGATGGTCTCGACGTCGCGATCCTCGCTCGCTTGGCGGACCTGCTCGACGATGCCCTCATAGCTCGTAAGGCCTGAGGAGGCCCCGAGCCACGCACCGCGATTGACGAGCTCGCCGAGGATGGAGATGACGCCGACGCTGCCGACCTTGCGATAGCCGCGCCAGCGGCCGGCCGCGTCGATTTGCTGCTCACCGACGAACCGCGATGCCTCCGGCTTCACCCCCTCCATACGCGAGCGCACGTAAGCACCGATGATCTCGGCCTCCTGCGGCCGGATGAGGAGCGGTTGCCCGAAGACGCGGGCCGCCACCCTCAAGTAGAGGAGGTCGTTGTCCATGGATTCCTCGGTGCTGCTGGTCAGCGTCAGCGCCAGCGAACGCCTTTGGCGAAGCGCCGGCGCCGGCCGCACTTGCGGTCGCAAAGCGCCTCGTAACGGGCGATGAGGTCGGAGAGAGCGCGGCTGCTGCCGGCGGAAAATCGTACTTCCTCGTCGCCGAAGCGGGACATGCTGACGCTCTCGCCCGCCGCGACGATGATCTCTGCCTTGCGCAGCTCCGTGAGGACGGCGCAGGGATCGTCGATGTCCACATCAACGCCGCCGATGGTGACCGTGCCGCTCATGACCGATCGCCTCCGCTGCGCCTTTTCTCGTCCTCATCCGGATCGTCGGCACTCGGTGCCCTGGCACTGGTGGACGGGGCTCTTTCGTAAGGCGAGGCCATGCCGCGCTCGACGTACCAGAGGTGCTCGCGATATTGCTGTTCGCGGATTTCCTCCGGATCATGGCCGAGCTCCGCCGTTTCCACGTCGAGGCTCGACGTGCGGTTCTGCAGGCGCTCGGTGCCGGCTCGCGCGCTCTTGTGATCATCGGCCGTCGGCTTCGCCGGGCCGCGCCACTGCGCCCAGGAGATGGCGTCGCGGTTGGCGGCGAAGGCCTCGTACCCGCCCCGGAATGGGATGCGGCCCTCGCCGATCTCCTCGTCAAGCCAGTTCTCGTAAATCATCTGGCACTGAGGTCCGGCGATGCGTTCCCGCCGGCGCGTGACCACGGGCCAGATCGATGAGTTCTCCATGCGGGTCGACGAGTAGGTCGCGCCCTCATAATCCATCGTCAGGCCGCCGTATGAGATGCCTATCGCCCGGGCCATGTCCCGGCTGAGCGACTTGGAGAAAGGCAGATATTGGCTGCCGGGCGTCTGCGCCGCCTGAAGCCTCAGGTCCTCGCCGGGCGCAAGGTGCGAGACGACGGGATCGCTGCCGATGCTGATGCTGGAATCCCGCGCCTTGTCGATCTGGGCCCCGAGGAGCCCGATGAGATCCGTGGCGATCTGGCGGCCGTTGGCGTCCTCCTGCAACTGCTCCAGTGCCTCGAAGGCCTCTGCGGACGGTAGCGAGCTCGTTAGCACCGCGGCAAAAACGGTCTGGAGCACCGCCGTCTGCAAGGTAACGTCATCCAGCATCTCGTGCTGGATGTGCTTGCGGAACGCGGATGCGAGCACCGAGATGCCGCGGACGTCCGTCGCATCGACGGGGTCGAAGAGGTGCATCACGATGGGCCGGCCGGCGCGGTCGCGCGCCGGCCAGTCCCGCTTGCGGTCCACACCGTCGAGGCGTTCGGCGAAGCGATAGGCGATCGGGCGACCGTTGGCGTCGTGTCTGACGCCCTGGAAGAGGTTCTCCAGCTCGTTCGTGTCCTGCACGAGGCGCGACGGCGGGACCATGCAGACTTTCGCGCCGCTGCTGATCCCGTAAGTCCGGCGCTGCGCCCGCGTCATATAGGTGATCGTGCCGGTGACTTCGCCAAAAGCGATGAACCACCTGAGGCCGATGTCCACCATCTGCGGCACGGTGAACTTGCCGCGTTGGTCACATTCCGCCGGGTTCCACGCCCACCGCTTCCAGCGCTGCTTGATGAGGCGGACGAACTCGGCGACTTCCACTTCGGAATAGCCGAGGGCCTTCATCACGATCGGGTCCGGGTGCGGATTGAGCGTGAGCTCCGCCCCCACGGTGTCCGCAATGACCTGATCGCAGGCGCCGCGGAGGCGGCCGGAGTTCTGGATGATGTCGAGCGCAAGCGCCGCGGAGCGCCGCCAGGCCATGCGGATCTCGTCGCGGCTCTCCCGCAGCACGGCCGGACGCGAGGCGATCACGCCCGTGCGCGTGTCCCGCAGGTAGCGCGACGAGGGTGACGTCGTGGACGTGATCTCGCCAGGGGCCGGCGGCGCAAAGCGGCTGCCGACCTGCGGCACGGACGTGCGGCGCGTCAGCGTCGTCTCCATGTCTTACGGCTCTCCGCGATGGCATTGTGAGGCGGGCGGGCCTCGTGCGTTCTTGCCGGTTGGGCCGGCGCCCCGACGACATCCTCGAGGTCGAGCTGCGCATCCGGCAGCGGCACCTCGCGTTCGGCCTCGTAGCGATCCCAGACGCTGTCCGGCGGATCCGGGCCGAGCAAGCGATAGGCGGCGGCGGAGGCGTAGACAAAGGTGTCGAGGGCTTCGTTCCTCAGCCCGGCATCCACTACCCACTCATAGTCGACGGCGCCGTTCCGCCGCCGGATCTCGCGCCGGCGCTCGGCCGTGAGCTGCTGGAAGTAATCGTCCGGCAGGCCTTTCGGATGGCCGATATAGCCGGGCTCAAGCGGATCGGCCTTTGACAGGTTGTGATAGATGCGCAGTTTGAACCCGCTCACGCCGACGTTGTAGAAGCGACCGCCGTACTTGCGGATCTTGCCGCTCTTCGACCGCTCGCGCTTCACAGCGGCGAGCTTGGGAGCGGCGTCCTTCGGCACGCCGCGCACCATCATGACGACGGCAGCGGGATGCCGCTTTGCCCAGGTCAGGACGTCATCGGTCCAGGCGTTGCCGTCGATGGCAACACGGTCGATGCCGAGGTCTCGGCCGTAGGCGTTGCGCCAGCGCCGGCGCACCAGCTTGTCCAGCTCGAGCCGCGTATCCTCGTCCTCGATCGAGCCGTCGATGACGCCGACGTCGACGACGAAGGCGCCCCTGTTCCGGGTCCAGGCAACGACCTGCCACTCGACGCGGTCCTTCTGCACGTCGATGCCGCAGGTGAGCACCAGGCCGCCGGCTGGGACGGTGCCGATGCGGTGCCCGCGATCCTCGGCCCGGGCCTTGATCTCCTCCCATGGCGGAGCCTCGCCGTGGGTGATGAACTCGAGGCCGGCGACGTCGTTGAGGAACGTCTGCTCGGAGGCCTGATCCCCCTTCGCCTTGAGCCAGGCGTAAGCGATGCGCGGCAGCGTCTGCAGCGGGGAATAGGCGCTCCACAGATGGAACGAGCGGTGCCGCTTCTTGGCGGCCGGGTTGCGCGCCACCCAACGCCCGCGTCGATTGATGGCACGACGGTGATGATCCTCGATCGCGCAGCCGCAGCTGAAGCACGTGAAGTGCGCATCGTCGACATGGCCGGCCTCGATATTGGCCTTCAGGTTCTCCCACTCGAGGACCTGATATTCGTCGCAGTGCGGGCAGGGGACCTCGTAATACTCCTGGCTGCCGTCGTCGAAATTCTTGCTGATGCGACAGCCGGGCGCGACCAGCGGCGTGCTGATCTTGAACTTCTTGGCGAACTCGACTGCCCAGGAACGGCTGTTGGCCTGTGCCTCGGGGTCGCCCGCATCGTTCGTCACCCACTTGGACAGGTCATCTTGCACCTGCCGGGGCACGGTGACCTGGCTGAGGCTCGCCGGCGAGTTGGCGCCTGAGACGAGCAGGGCCGAGCGACCGTCGCGGCGCTCCTTGTAGAGGACGGAATCCGAGGCGTCGCGCGTGTTCCGCGGAAACCATTCGCGGACGATCGCCGTCTCTTCCATCATCCGGCGGAGCTTCATCTTGCTCCACCGACGGGCGTTGTCCTCGGTCGGATGGATGTACATGAAGTCGCCCGTGTCCATCACGAGCGAGCCGAGCGTGAAGATGTTGGCGACGACGGTGCCGCCGACCTGGGCGCTCTTCTTGAGCGTCACATCCTCGCACGGATCATCAGGGCCAAGTGCCCGCAGGATCTCCGAGAAGAAGGGGAACAGGTCGGGGTTGTAGGGGCCGGGAAACGACGGGCTGTCGGATTTCGAGAAGACGATGTTGTCGACGGCGAAGAGTTCGTAATCGACCGGCGGGGGCGGCGCGAAGGCGCGCGCCACCGCTTCTGCCGCCACCCGTTCGGGGTTGGCCAGCAGGATGACGGGAGCGTTCATGCCTCGCCCGTTTCGCTGTTCTCGTCCCCGATCACGTCTTCCACCGTCGCCGGCAACGCTTGGGCGATCTCCTGCGCTTCCTGCGACGCGCGCTCGCGGAAGGCCCGGAACGACGTCTTCAGGACGTGCACTACTTCCCGCTGCACGAGCCCGAACTCCGAGGCGATGGCGCCGGCGAAGTCGGGGATAGCACCCTCGAAGGCCGACATCATTGAGCCGGCGATCTTCACCATCTGGGTTTCGGCGTCCTCAGTCAGCATGTAGCGCCCCGAGCGCGCCTGCTCGTCCTCCGCCATCCGGCGGCTCTTCATGACCTCCTGCCGGAGCCGCTCCGCCCGGATCTTCTCGTCGATGGAATCGACTGGCGGTGACAGAGCCGAAGGGGCAGCCGGGGCTGATGCCGAGGGCGCTGCGTTGAGCGAGGTCGCTAGACCGTTGAGGCCGAAGCGTTGGGATGGATCGAGCCGGCCCCGCAGTTGCGCCTGGGCGACCGCGACGTTGATGCGGGCCTTGTGGCCGGACCCCACCAGTGCGTCGCCCGAGATTTTACCCTCGGAGATGTACTGCGACACGCGGCCCGGGGAGACGCCGATAAGAGCGGCGAACTCACCTTTGGTCACGACCTCAGGAGCGGACCCGTCCATGACCTTTAGCCCGTCCTTTAGATACCTTTAGGCTTGCCCTAAACTTTAGGCTTCGTTTGAGCCTCTCTCTGGCACCAAATCGGGGGCTGCGTTCCCGTGGGGCGGCCGAGCGGGGAAACGGTCCCTAAACCGCCCCGGCTGGCCGGCTTGCGTTGCGCGGGCGCTGCGCCCGGCCGCCCCACGGCTCCCCCGACCTCAGCTGAACGCACCTCCGGTCGCCCGTCGGATCTCGTGGGCGAGACGCTTCGGAAGTTCGCTCTCCACCGTGTGGAAGAACGCCCGCCGGCTTTCGTCGCGGACAAGCTCGCGGGGCACGGCAGGGCCGAACGTCTTCGCGATGGGAAAGCGCTTCGATCCGACGCGATGGAAGATGTGCCCGGTCGCGGCCAGCGCCGGCTCGCGAAGGCCGAAGGTGTGATAGAAGACCTCGCGCCTTCCCCACGGCGCCGCCGACACGCCGATCGCAGCCTGTTTCGGGCCGAAGTACCTGAGGGGAATGAAGCCCCCTCGCGAAACGATCTGATATTCGAGCGTCGAGGCCGAGGCCTTCACTTTGCGCAGTCCGCCGAGCGAGACCGTGAGTCCCTGCGGCAGGCCGACCTGCCGGGCCACAGCCCGCCGGGTTTCGGTGAACGTTCGATCGCCCGTGCGATTGATGGCGCGCATCTGGACGATGCGCCCCTTCTCGGGGCCGATGGCATCGATCGCGGCGGTGATGCGGGCGATGCCGTCGCCCCTCCACGAGTAGGCAAGGCCGCTCACATCGTCGCCCCCAACGCAAAAGCCCCGCCGGGGTCACCGGCGGGGCTGTTTCGCTACCTGATTTAGCATGACCAACATAGGTGCAATAGGGCTCGTCTGTCAAATGCCCGGATCTTCATTTGACATCAATGGCTTACGCACCGCCGAATTTTGGCAATTTGGCATGGTCAGGCCGCCGGAATCGCGCAATCCCAGGGCGAAGCGGGCGCCGCGGGGGGCTGCACGCGATAGCCGTCGAGGATCGCGTCGAGCTCAAGGGCGAGGGCGCTGAGGGTCGCATGCCAAACGCAGTAGAGCGCGCGATAGTAGCGGACTTCCTCGATGGTCAGGACGCCGACGCCTTGCTTGCGGGGACGGCCGCGAAAATCCGTCGCCAGCCTGTCGCGTGCCGGCCGCCCCCGTGCCGGGCGCCAGTCGAGATGGCACTCGGGCCGCGTCGCCGCCTTCGCGTGCACGATCACGAGGGGCGCGGTGACAGCCCGCGTCACCGGCCGGGCCATGTCGTGCACCATGGCGCCGTCTCGTGCCCGCACCGGGGCAACGACCCACTGCCCGCCGACCTCGGCAATACGGCAGCCCGCCTCGGCGGCGAGGGCGTCGTCCCAGATGTGCACCTCCTCGGCGCCGGCCCACTCGATGAACATGTCGCCGAGCCGCAGCACCGCGTCGTGCACCACAAGCGCGTCGTCCGGCGCCGTCGCACCGAGCGAGGCGAGCCCGGGGGCCGTGGTCTCTACCCGCACGCCGAGGGCCGCAAGCTGCATCAGCCCGTGCCACGTCGAGCCGAACCCGCTCGGCTCGAAGGCGCGCTCCATGCTCGCCACCATCCGGTCGACGGCCTGGGTGCGATAGGCCCAGATGAGCAGATGCTCGATATCGATGATTTCACGCATGGCTCGCCCCGATTGCGATGGTTGCGACAGTCCGCGAGAGTTCAAGAAAACCCTCGCACGGCTAAAAGCTCTTTTGTCTCAGTTGGTTGGATTGCATCTGCGACAGTTGCGATAGTTCAGTCTCCTGACGTGTATTGATTTCACTTCTTTTCTCCCCGTATCCCCGCTTGCTGAACACACACGCACGAGCAACCCTCGCAACCCTCGCGCGCCCCGCCTATTCCATTGATCGAAAACGGTTATTCCCGCTGCGATAGTCCCGCAAAACCATCGCGCCACCCTCGCCACCCTCGCAGCGCGAGGGTCCGCTCAGTAGTCGTCCAACGATGAATGGGGGCTGCGGGGCTCGGGCCGGGCCGGCACGTCATAGAGCTCGACGTCGAGCCACTGCCGGATCCGCTTGTCTTCCCGGTGGAAGCCCTTCTTCTTCAGCGCGCGTCCGAAGGCCGTCTCCTTCCATGGCCGGATGGCATTGGCGAGACAGAAGCTCTCGAAGGCCTCGTACATGAGCCGCGCCTGCACGCGGGCGCCCTCCTTCTGCCGCACGCAGGCGCCGACGAAGGCGCCGACCGGGTCGAGGTCCTCGCGATGCGCCGCTGTGAGGGCGGCGACGGCCGGCGGTTCCTTCAACCCGTCGCGCAGGAAGCGCAGGGCGCCCTCGATGATCCAGTTGAGGATGCCCGGACCTTCCTCGAGGAACTCGCCGACGACTTCCTTGAGCGGGCGCTGTTCCGCGTCCGGGATCTTCACCGGGAAGTGCACGAACTTCAGCCGTCGCCAGATGCCGTGGTCGAGCCCGCCCACCTCGGGCAGGTCGTTGCCCGACATGAAGGGGATGAACTCGGGCTCGAGGTCGAAAAAGCCCTTGTTGAGGTGGCGCACCGGCATCGGCTCGCCGCCTGTCATGGTCTTGACGAGGCCCTCGCGCAGCGGGGCGCCACGCGGCAATTCGGCGATGGCGACGAAGCGCTTGCCTTTGAGCCGGGCAAAGTCCGGCGTCGCCTGGTCGCCGCGCCCCTCCATCACGCCGGAGATGGATTCCGGCTTCAGGCGCCCGGCATAGGCGCCGAGCAGCTCGGCGAACACCTCCATGAGCACCGACTTGCCGTTGGCGCCGTCGCCGTAGAAGAAGATGAGTACCTGGGTCGAGGCGCCGCCGACGAGTGCGCGGCCGATCGCCGTCTGCACGAACTTGCGCTGCGAGCGGTCCGGCAGGAACCGGCGGATGAAGCGGAAGAAGCGTCGGCACCGGGCGTTGGGGTCGTAAGCGACTGGAGCGATCTTGGCGATGCGGTGCTGCCGGTCGTGCGGCAGCAGGCGCACGCCCACCTTCAGCCGCTTGACGGTGCGGCGCACGTCCGGGTCCGGGCACTCCGGGTCATCCTCCTCGACGGTGCGGCGCTCGAAGGCGAGGGTGCCGTTCGTCAGGTTGAACAGCATCGGGTTCGCATCCATCTCGGCCGGCGAGACGGTGCAATGGGGCAGCGCCTGCGCGATCATCGCCATGGTGCGGGCGCGGTTGCCGCACGAGACGGCGAACTTGCGCCGGTCGCTGCGCCGCTTCGCCAGCCGCTCCTCGGCTTCGAGCCCCAGCTTCAGGATGCCCTTCTCCTCTTCGGTAAGGTCCGCCTGCGGCATGCCCTTCAACGGCTCGGCCGCCGCGATCTTGCGCCGGTCGCCGTCGGACGGGTCGATCTCCGGCCCTTCCAGCTTGATGCGGCGCGCGGTCTCCTGGGCGAAGCGCTCCACCGCTTCGGGCCCGCCGTCGGGGTCCCAATGCGTGCCGCACCAGGCGTGCAGGCCCACCTCGCGCACGTTCAGGAACTCCTCGCCGAAATGCGCGAGCAGGCGGCTGCCGTTGTCCGTGTCGTTCTGGTCGAGCTTGGCACAAGCCTGAATGACCTCCCGGCTCGGTGGCGGATAGCGCGATGGTTCTCCCTCCGGCGGACCATCGTCGTCCGGTGGCTGCGGAGGTTCGCTGCTGTTGCCGTCGATGGGGGCGCCCGTGTCGCGCGCCTCGGCCTCCGCCTCCGCCTCGTCGATGAGCGCGCGCAGGCTGTCGGCCGTCAGGGTGAAATCGGATGAATCGCTCATCAAGCCGTCCTCGGCGGCCCGAGCTGCTCGGGCGAAAAGGGCGGCACGCGGTCGGCGCTGAGGCCGTTCTCGATCGTGCCGCGGATCTTGCGTTCGCTGGGGGAGACGCCGGCCGGCAGGTTCGCCAGCAACAGCCGTTCGGCCTCGACGCGCGGCAGGTGGCCGGAGCGCACGAAGCGCGACAGAGAGACGGCGGCCTCGAAGACGCGCTGGTTGCGCTCGCCCGGCGGCGCCGAGCGCGCGTCGCCGAGTGCCCCTTCAATGGCCCGATCGATGTAAGCCTCGACCCGCCTGTCGTTGACGTTCACGGTGGCATGGCGCTGCGCGGGCGCCCGTGCGGCCCGCAGCGCGCGCCGTTCTGCTCCGGTGAGGAACTCGCCGGTGATGACGCCGCGCAGCCGCGGCGGCAGCTTCGGCAAACGCCAGGGAGCAGAAACGATGGCGGCGCATTCCTCCGGCGGCATCAGCCATTCATAGCTGCGGCCGTCCGCCATCACGGAGGGTGGCGCGATCACATAGCCGCCCTCGCCCCGCACATCGATATGGGCCAGCTCGGGCGGGCACTCCCCGTCGCGCAGGAAGGTCCGGAACAGGTTCGCGCGGTTGCCGATCATCCCGGTCACGGGCTTCGCCACCCGCTCGAGGTTCCGGGCCACTTCGGCGAAGGTCGCGTCGTCGGGCCAGGCGAAATAGAGGTGCAGCCCGCCCGACTGCGTGCGCGCGATCACCGGCTCGACGATCTCACCGGTCTCCTCGTCGATCTCGCGCAGCCGCCGGCAGAAGCCCGTCAGCGCCGCCAGCATGTCGCCGACGCCGTGCTCGCGCGGGTCGAGATCGACGACGACACTGTGCGTGCGCACGCCGGTCGGGAAGCCGATCAGCGCATCCGGCCATCGCCGCCACCAGTCGCGGATGCGCGCCGCATCCGTCGAGGCAAGCCAGTGCCCGCCGTCGCGCACGCCGGGGCTGCTCTCGCCCGGCAGGTGCGGTGCCTTCGATCCGGCCGCCTTGTCCGTCGTCGACTTGCAGGGAAAGACAGGCAGCCCCCGCGCCGCGTAGGCGAGGGCTGCGTCGAGGATCGGGCTCATAACGCAGCTCCTCGATTCGAACATTTTTGTTCGATTTCGCTTGACGGTCGTACAAAAATGTACGATATTCTTTCCATCGCAATTGGAGATGGAGGATGAATCGAGACCAACTGATCCGCGCCCTTCGCAAGACGGCCAGAAAGCGGGGCATCCCCTTCGAGGTCGACACGAAGAAGGGCAACGGATCGCACTACTGGCTCCGCTTCGGCGACAAGGCCACCACGGTTCAGGACAAGCTGAACCCCGGCCGGATTGAGCGGATCCTCAAACAACTCGGGCTTTCCCCCGCCGATCTCTAGGCGGGGGAAACCCTCCCGGTCTCGCTTGTCCGACAGATCAGTGACCAGACGGAGTGGATATGGGCCATGAACTTTCAGTACCCGGTCAGCATCACGCGGGACGCTGACGACTACGTCGTGACCGTCCGGGATCTGCCTGAGGTGCAAACCTCGGGTGACACCGAGACGGAAGCGCTCGATCTGGCTGCCGACGCCCTTGAGGTGGTGGTGGCCAAGCGAATGGAGAACGAAGAGGATTTGCCTCTCCCGTCTCCTGCTCGCGAGGATGAGATCGAGGTATTTCTGCCGCCGCAACTGGCCGCGAAGGCGGCGGTTTACATTGCGTGGAAGCAGGCGGGCATCTCCAAGAGCGAGCTTGCCCGTCGCATGGGTCGCAGTGAGGTGGAGGCCCGGCGCATCCTTGCGCCGCGTCATGGCACCAAACTCGACCAGCTCGACGAGGCGGCAAAGGCCCTCGGCGCTCGCCTCGTCGTCGGCCTCGAAGCCGCGTGAAACCGGGAGGCCGGCCACGGCCGGCCTCCTTTTGTATGTTTTGGCGACCGACGTGACCTGACAATGCCGCTGCGCGCCCTCGCCAAGGCCCTCGGCGTGCCGCTCGACGTGCTGGTGGAGTGACGCAGCCATTCGTCACTCCGCCGCGAACAGGGCGAGCGCCTCGTCGGCCGGCCGGGCGCGATGGCGCATCTCGAGTGTCTCGTCGGGCACGAAGTTGGCGCCGACCAGCGCGGCGGCAATGGGCGGACACACGCTGTTGCCGCACATACGCACCTGTGCCGTCTTCGTCAGCGGCACCTCGACATGGCCATCGTCAAAGGCGCCGGTGACGCGCAGGCCCGTCTCGATCTCGTAGGATTCGGGAAAACCCTGCGCGCGGAACAGCTCGCGCGGGGTCAGCATGCGCATGCCGATATCGACGATGACGAACTCGCCGGCCGTGGCATATTCACCTTCGACGGCTACCCCGTGAGCGTGCAGGAAGTCCGCGACCTGCAGGGCCCGGGCCCGCATGGCGTCCGTCAGGGGCGGCACCGCGCCGTCGACGGCGGCAAAGCCGAACCGGTCCCGGGTGGTGACGGTGCGCATGGGCTCGCCCGTCCCGACGCCGTCGGTCTCAGAGCCGTAGTACGGGATGAGAGATGCCCCGACGACGGCCTGCGTGCAGCCCTTGCCGACGATGGTCGAGACCGGCTTGCGCGCATCGTGGCCGACCATGTCGGTGTTGTGCTGCGCGAGATAGGTGGCGACGAGATGCGATTTTCCGCCGCCTCCATCAGTCATGACCGTGCGGGTGGGCGAATCCACTGACGATCCGATGGCTGTGCCGAACTGGCGCGCCAGATGAACGGCGGCGAGGGTGCCGCCGTTCGCTGTTGGCACGACGACCGGCATCGGTTCCTCAATCGAGCGAGTGCGCGGTTCCTGCCCCGGCCGCTCGCCGTAGCGAGGCACGAGATACGGGACCGCGAGGCAGGTATCTGCCTTTGCCGTGCCCGTATGCGTTGGCTCGTTGGCACTGCGCGGACGGCTCTGACCGGCGCGACCGCCGCAACCGACCAGGATGGGAGTGATAATCGCCTTCTCACCGCGATGTGCGGCTGTGACCGTCTTTACAGGCTCGCCGACGGGTTCAACCCGTTCGCCGCCGTGGTGTGTCAGGCTGACGATGAACGGCTCCGCGGCATCGATCACGTACCGCTGCACGCCTTTGGCGATGCGCGCCATCGTTGCCGGCGCGAGCGGGCGGTTCACGCCTTCGGCTCGGCCCTCTTCGCGGGTCAGGAAGATGGAGGGGCACGGCAGCGACCAGTCGAGGATCTCGGCGGCCGTCCGCCAGGGCTTGAGCTTGCCGCTTTGGACCGCCTCTGAATTCGGGTCGCCGTGCGTCGGTTCGGGCCACACGATGGGCCGGCCGTCACGCCGGGCGATGAGGAAGAGCCGCTTGCGGATCGTTGGCGCGCCATAGTCGCAGGCCCGCAGTTCGCGCCAGGCGACGCGGTAGCCGAGCCGCTTGAGGTCGCCGATCCAGCGTCTGAACGTCTCGCCGCGCCGCTCCGGACACGGCCGTTGGTCCGCGCCGACCGGGCCCCAATCCTGAAACTCCTCGACGTTCTCGAGGATGATGACGCGCGGTCGCACCTGCCGGGCCCAGCGCACCACGACCCATGCGAGATCGCGGATGTTGCGCTTCACGGGCTTGCCGCCCTTGGCCTTGGAGAAATGCTTGCAGTCCGGCGACGCCCAGAGCAGCCCGACCGGACGGCGGCCGCACACGTCGAGCGGGTCCACCTTCCAGACGTTGTGCGGCAGGTGCAAGGTGTCGGGGTGATTGGCCGCATGCATGGCGAGGGCCATGTCGTCGTGGTTGATGGCGATGTCTGGCGAGCGGCCGAGCGCCATCTCGATACCGGTGGAAGCGCCTCCGCCGCCGGCGAAGGAATCGACGATGATCTCGCGCGCCGTCATGCCGCGCCCCTCATCTGATAGGCTCCACGCGGCTCGATGCTGAGCATCAACCCGCGTGAGCACACGGTTTCGATGGAAAGGTCCAGCGCACGAAGCGCCTTTCGCAGATGGGCGAGGTAGACGCTGATGCAGTTGCCCGGCTGCAGCGGGCCGCCGTCCATCCGCCAGCCCCAGATGCCGTCGACCAGCTCGGCCCGGGAAACGACATGGCCGGGATTGACCAGCAGGTGCACCAGCAGCCGGAAGCGCAGCGTGGGCAGCGTGACCGTGGTGACGCCACGCGTCACCGTGCGGTTACGGACATTCACGCGCACCGCATCGTCGGCCGGATGCAGGAAGTCCGCGGGCCAGGAACCGATGATGACCTGTGCGGACGGGCGGGAGGAATCGGCAGAGCTCATGCCACGCTCCTCAGATCGTGCTGGAAGGAATTGAGAAGGCCGCCCCACAGGCCGCCGTCGCCGGCGATCGCCCGCCGCACCCGCTCGGGCCGGAGCCTCAGCGCCCGGCAGATTGCGTGCTCCGGCCAGCCCGCGGCGGCCATGCGCCGGGCGGCGCGGTAACGGCGGGGGTGATTGAGGCGAATGACGACGGGGCCGCGCTTCATGGGTCAGCCCCGCGTGAAGGAGCGGCCGGCGATATGAATGCCGCCACCCGCCGGGCCATAGGAGCGTCCGGCGAGGTGCATGCCGCCGCCCGAAGCGATCAGCATGTCGTCGGCACAGGCGGCGGCCGGGGAGCTGAAGGAGGCGCTCGCCGGCACCATGGCGCGCCAGTTGAGGGGAAGCCGGTCCCGCCAGCTCTCCTCCACGTCCGGATAGAAGCGGTCGCAATGCCGGTAGAGATCGGCGAGGTGCCGCAGGCCGGCGAGGGCATCGACGGCGCGCAGCAGTTTGTCCTCGACATCGCGCCCGGCGTGGTGGGCGCTCCGCAGGCGCCGGACCTCATCGGCCCAGGCCTCGGCCGTGAGGTCGATCCGCTCGGCGACGGCCCTCAGCGTGGCGGGATTGCCCATGGCCGGCCTCATCCGACCACGCGCAGGCCCGCGCCCGCCTTCAGGGCGGCGAGGCTGCGGCGCTTCGCGGCGATCGTCTCCACCATTTCCGCGAGCTGCCGGTCGATGAGCTCGGCCTCCGCCGGCGAGACACTCTGGTCCTCGAGGGCGCTCGCGGTGGTGGCCGTCACCTCGGCGGCGCGGCGCAGGAACTCGGCGTGGTGCCCGGCGATATTGGCCGCGCCGCGCTCGCTGGCGTCGTGCACCGGGTCCGACAGGCGGCGTCCCGAGAGCTCGGCCATCACGGCCGTGATCATCGGCACGCCGCATTCGGCTTCGAGCGCCAGGGCCGCCGGCAGGGAGATGACGTCGGGGTCGGTGGCCGACTGCCACCGTGACACCTCGCTTTTCGAGGTATTGGCGATCTCGCCCGCGCGGACGACGCCGCCGCACATTCGCACGAGATCGCGGGTGGCCGACTTCACGCGGTGGTACCACGCGTCGGAGATCGGGCGCTGGCTGCTGGACATCGGGGAAGGCTCCGGCCGGGTCGGGGCGGTGTCCGCCTGTCAAGGACAAAGGCTTCCCGTTCCGGGAAAACGCAGCGCGCTTTCCCGGTGCGGGAATGGAATGGGCGTGAGAGGGTCAGCGCGTCACGGGATCACGGGGGACCGCGCAGATGCAGGACGGAAACGAACGCGATGAACGAGAGCAGCGGCGGCGCACGGCGCACGAGCGCCTTCGCAGCGCCCTGCGCCACCTCGCGACCGCCGAAATTATGTTGGCGAGGCATGCGCATCAGGCCGCCTCGCACGAGCGCAATGCCGAGCCAGACTCGCCGGTCGTGTCCGGCAATGCGGGGGAGGGGGAAGGGCGATGAATGCCGTCGGGCCAAGGGGCGTCCTCCGGCCAATGGTCGGAGAACCACTGCACGATCGCGACATATCTGCGGTCGGTGATTCCGCCGCCGCTTCGGAGGCGAGCGATCGTCGAAGCGGTACCGGCAGCTCGTTTCGATGCCGTAGAGAGCGGCACATTGGCCGCTTCGGCGTAGGCGGTCATCAGTTCAACCAGCTGGGCGGACAGCAACATGGGGCTTCCTCGCGGATGCCTCCATCAATGGGGACAACTGTCCCCGTTGTCAAGGGATATGTCCTCTCGTTTGTCCCCCTGCCAGTTAGCAAGATGCTGCCATGACTGAAACCTGGCTTGAGCGCGTCAAGGCACGCGCCGTCGAACTCGATATGACAATGGAAGAGCTGGCGCGGACGGCCAAGCTCGACCGCTCATACTTCCGTAAGATCGCCGGGCGCCCGAACGCCAGCCCGCGCGGCGATACATTGGCGCGCCTCGCCAAGGCGCTGAAGCTGGATCCGGCGGAAATTGTCGGCGTCGGCGTCCGGCGGCAGGAAGGTTCGGCCGCGACGGAAGGGCCGAGCTTGCAGGACGTCGTGCCGGTGCCGGAAGTGGACGTGAAGGCTGGCGCTGGAGGCGGGGGCATTGTGGTCGAGGCGTTCCGCGCCGGGCCTACTGGTTGGGAGACGACAGATGGAGTCAAGGACCATTGGGGGCTGCCGAACTCATTTCTCCGCTATGAGGCGCGCATTGCTCCCGACGCTGCGCACATCCTTGAGATCGTCGGCGATTCGATGGTCGATCCGTCCATGCCAACCGCGCCCGGCACGTTGATGCCTGGGGATCGCGCCATTCTCGACACCCGCGACACCATTCCGTCGCCGCCCGGTAATTTCGCCGTGTGGGACGGCTTTGGCGTGGTCGTAAAGATGATAGAGATCATCCACGGTTCGGAGCCGCCCCGGATTCGGCTTTCATCGCGTAACCCCGCCTATCAGCCATATGATGTGTTGCTGGAGGAGGCCCGCATTTTGGGGCGGGTGCGCGGGCGAATCACCATTTATTGAGTTCTACAGACGCCCCGGTTGCGCCCTGACCTCGGTCGCCCGCTCAAGTCGCAAATCGAAATCACATTGATAGGTATGGTGCTGCCACGCGCCGAAGCCGTTCTGGAACTTAATTTTGTCGCCTATGTACGTAATGATGTTCCTCTCCTTATCCTTCCAGCGGTAATGGGAGAACTTGCTCTCTAGCCATCCGTCTGTCCACTGATGGTCGTACTTCGCAAGCTTTTCGATACTCGGCGCGCATTGAACTGACGCCTCTATCGCGTGCTTCTCACCGATGCACTTAAGCGTCTTTCGGCACGTCTCGGCCTCTTCCTTTGCTTTTTGTTCTGCGGCGCGCTCCTCGGCCAGCTTCTGCGCCTTGGCAGCTTCCTCAGCGCGCGTCTTTTCCAATGCCACGCGGTCCTTCTCGACCTGCCAAAGGTTCGCGTCGCTGAAGCCAGCATCACTGGCGGCGCGCATTTCTGTGGCACTGGTAAAGCCTAGCGCGACAGCCTTCTGGTGATCTTCCTGGTTGATCGCGAGCACTAGCCCCGTGAAGCCTGCGATTGTTGCCAGACCCGAGACCTTCAGCCAGAGCCTTGCAGATGCCCTCCATTTGGGTCGTACCAGCCGCAGAACGTTGAGCGCAAAGACGAGCAACGCCAACGCGCAACCAATTGCTAATGCAGTCGACATAATCAGCCCCCGTGCAATACCGGGAGAGTAGAGGCCCCCGTCCGACATACGGAATGGGGACAATTGACCCCATTACGCACTTGACATGGGGACAAATGTCCCACACTGTCCCCTCCATTCCACCGATGGAGGGCATTCCATGCTTGCCACCCCCGAGACCCTCGCCGACTTTGACGAGCGGCTGACCCGCGGCAAGGACGCGTTGCGCGAGGCTGCGCACGCTGCCTC
>Ga0065721_10051089_pt1 | contig 16330 bp, 12 predicted proteins | sample Mesricmetagenome_FD_59108 | JGI IMG/M metagenome (GOLD analysis project Ga0065721, IMG submission 59108) | Mesophilic microbial community from rice straw/compost enrichment Sample: eDNA_1 v2 (version 2) | ecosystem: Engineered > Solid waste > Grass > Composting > Bioreactor | place: USA: Davis... | reverse complement strand
GGCTCGCGATGTCGCGAGCCGCTGCATGTGCCGCGTTTCTCGCAGCGGGCGTCAACGAACTCGTGACGCGGCTGCCGCCGGAGGGCGGGCCGGGCGGGAAGCGCGAGTCGCCGACATGAACGCGCACATCCTCGGCGTGCAATCCCAATTCTTCAGCGACCACTTGAGCAAACACGGTGCGCGTGCCGGTGCCGATGTCCTGGGTGCCGCAGAAAGCTTCTACAGTGCCGTCACCTTGGATGCGGATCTCACAAGTCGTGTAGCTATTGACGATGTAAGGCCACATGGACTGCGCCATGCCGATGCCGCGCTTGATCGGTCCGGTATCGCTGCCGGGAGCGCGGCGACGGGACCAGCCGATCTTTTCCGCGCCAATGCGACGCTCCGCGGCCCGGGCGCGGACATCGTCCGCGTCGCGCGTATCGATCTTGTCTCGCAGGGCAATCGGGTCCATGCCCAGGCGGGCCGCGACGGCGTCGATCGCCTGCTCGAACGCGAATATTCCTTGCGTCTGGCCCGGCCCGCGAAAGGCGGCGCACGGACCGGCGTTGGTGAAAACGTCGTAGTGCTCGATGCTCACATTCGGGCAGGAATACATGCTGTGATGACATGACCCGACGCCGGCACCTGCGGCGACGCCGCCCGAGCCGAAGCTGCGCAGCTCGATCGCTGTGAGTGAGCCGTCGCGTTTCGCGCCGATCTTCAGGCGTTGCAGGCTGCTCGGTCGATTGCCGACCGAGACGTGCTCTTCGCGTCGATCCAGCACCAACCGAACCGGTGCACGAGCTTTGCGCGATAGGTGAATGGCGAGCGTGCCATAGTTGCCAATGCCGTATTTCGCGCCGAATCCGCCGCCGGTGTAATCGCTGATGGCGCGGATCTTTTCTTTTGGCAGCTGGAAAATGTCCGCCGCCTCGTCGCGCACGCTCAACACGTGCTGTGTCGATGCGTAGATCGTCAATTCATCGTCGCGCCAGTCGGCGACGACGCCATGAGGTTCGAGCGGAGTATGCGTCTGGACCTGGGTCCGGTACTCGCCTTCGACCACGACATCGGCTTCTTTGAAGCCGCGCTCCAGGTCGCCTCGTGAGCCGCCTTTGCTCGGGCCGCGCAAGTTGCCTTTCTGTGGCAATCCTTTTGCCGCGCCACCGCCGCCCGCCGTTGCATGCTGCTCCGTAGGGCCGGGGAACACGGGAGGCGAGGTCGCCTGCATGGCGTCCTCCAGCTCCGTGACATGATCGATCGGCTCGTATTCGACTCGGATCAAGTCGAGTGCGGCTTCAGCGGCTCGCGCTGAGGTTGCCGCGACCGCCGCGATCGGTTGCCCAGCGAAGCGGATGACAGGGTAGGGCTCGTTCGCTTCCTCGCCCGGATCGCGCAACTCGGCAGCCTGGAGCAATCGTTCCAGCACATGCACGGCCCGTACGCCTGGAGACTTTTCCGCCTGCGAGGTATCGATCGACTTGATGCGGGCGTGCGGCACCGTGCTGTTCAGCGTGCGCGCGTACAACATGCCGGGGAGCTGAACGTCGAAGGTGTAGCGGGCGCGGCCGGTAACTTTGTCCAACGCGTCCATGCGCTTCACGTCTTTGCCGACGACTTGCAGCTCAGCGTTCGTGGGCCATGCAGGCGGTTCGCCGCGAGGTACGTTGCGAGTGACCTGTTTCAGGGCGTCGCCCACGATGCCGGCGGACAGCGTGCGCTGTTCGAGGGGATCGCTGCTCATTTCTTCTTGCCTGCGGTGCGCGTCATCTCTGCCGCGGCCAGGGTGGCCTTGAAGATGTTTGGATACGTTCCGCAGCGGCAGAGATGACCGGAGATCGCGGTCTTCACATCTTCGAGCGTGCAATCGGGATTGCTGTCCACCAGCTGCGCGCAGCTCATCACCATGCCCGGCGTGCAGAAGCCGCATTGAAGGGCGTCGTGCTCGATGAAAGCACGCTGCACGGGATGCAGCTCGCCTTCGCGGCTCAAGCCTTCGATGGTGGTGATGCTCCGCTCGCGCACGTCGATCGCGAGCGTCATGCAGCTGGCGGCAACTTCGCCATCGATCCACACGGTGCAAGCCGAACACGCGCCACGATCGCAGCCGATTTTGGTGCCGGTGAGGCCGAGCGCGTCGCGCAGGAATTCCACCAGCGTGGTGGCTGGGTCGGCGAGCGCAGTGTGTACCTCGCCATTGACGAGCAGTGACAGCGGCTGCGGCTCGGGGCCGAAAGTGCCCGGCGCTTCACGGCCGGGCGGATGATGGGGGGCGACGCTCATGGGAGCCTCCGTCGAAGTCCGATCCTTCGGCGCGAGTCCCTGCAATGAGACGGCAACGCTCCTACGCCCGCCGAGTTCCTTACCGCTGCGGATCCGTTCAGCGGGTGATGGTCCGCTCTCGCAACGAGCTGTTGATGTCTTCCAGATCGGCCCGATCCAGCGTGCCGGTGGCGAACTGCAGCTGCAGGACGTTCAGGATGTAGTCGTAGCGGCTGCGGGCGTAGTTGGTCTGCGCCTCGAACAGCCTGCGACGCGCATCGAGCACGTCCACGGTGGTGCGAGTGCCTACTTCGAAGCCGGCCTCGGTGGCTTGCAGGGCCGTACGGCTGGATTCCAGCGCCTGGCGAAGCGCGCGGACGCGCGAGATTTCGCTGAGCACGCCGAGATAGGCGTCGCGAGCGGCACGCTCGGTTTCGCGATTGGCGCGTTCCAGCCGCTCGCGGGCAGCACGATGCAGATAGACCGTCTGGCGGACGCGCGAGGAGGTGAAACCGCCCGAGTAGATGGGCACGGTGACCTGAATGCCGATCGTGTCCGACTTCTGTGTTTGATCCGCGGGCGCGTGCGAAACGCCGCCAGCGTTACGGCCGACCTGGTCGCCGGTGATGTCCTGATCGCCGCGACTGGCGATGAGGTCGATGGAGGGGAGGTGGCCGGCGCGCGCGACACGCACGTCCTGTTTGGCGATATCGGTCGCCAGCCGTGCCGAGATGACCGCGAGATTCTGTTCCAGGGCGCGAGTCACCCACTGTTCTTCGTTCTCCGGGTTGGGGGACACCAGAGGCATGTCGTCCACCGGCGTCGCCAGCGTATCGAACGACTCGCCCGTCAGCTCACGCAACAGCTCACGAGCGGTCGCGAGCGAGCGCTTGGCCGCGATCACGGCGGCGGCGGCCTGGTCGTGCGCGGCGCGCGCTTCCTGAACGTCGGTGATGGCGATCAAGCCGACCTCGAAGCGCTTGTTGGCCTGCTCGAGCTGGCGGGAGAACGCTTCGAGCGCCGCTTCGGCCGCATCGACGGTGTCCTGCGCGGCGAGCACGTCGAAATAGCGCACCGAGGTGCGCTGAATGAGATCCTGCTGAGCGAACTGATAATCCGCTTCGGCCTGCGCGACTTCGGCATCGGCGCGCTTCAGCGTCATCCACTGGTCCCAACGGAACAAGCTCTGCCGCAGCGTCAGGTCATATTGCTTGGCCTTCAGATCGGAGCTGCTAGTGACATTGATCGGCACCAGCTCGCTGTTCGGGTTGTTCGGATCGCGGATGAACTGGATGCGGCCGCTGTCCTGATCGATCTTGTTGTACGAGCCGGTTGCGTCAAATTGGGGCAGCAGCGCCGAGAGCGCCTGCGGCTTGGATTCGCGACTGGCGAGACGGAGCGCATCGGCTTCACGGATCTGCGGGTCGTTCTGCAAGGCGCGTTGATAAACGGTGATCAGATCGGCGGCGTGGGCGCCGGCCGAGGCCAGTATCAGACTGCAAGCGGCGACGATGAGCGGAGCGCGTACTTTCATCTTTGTTTCGTTCCAGTCCCAGTTGCGTTCGCCGGATGATGACACGCTGGCGAATTAATTTATGTCTGGCGCGCGCGCGTCGGGCGAGCTTAACCATTCATGCCACAGATCCGCCGGGCCGAGCCACGTCTCTTCCGTCACATGGACGTTGCTACGGGCCGCAGCGGTAACGCGGCTTGAGACGCTCAATAAGTCGGAATGGTTGCATCCAGCTCGCGCGACCACGCGAGGATGCCGCCCGCCACGTTGACCGTGCGGAAGCCGTTCTGTTGCAGATACTTGGCGACTTCGAGGCTGCGACGTCCCGAACGGCACAGGACGGCCACTTCCTTGCTCCGGTCCAGCTCGCCGATGCGCTCGGCCACTTCGCCCATCGGAATGTGCACGACCTGCTGATCGGCCGGCACGCTGGCGACGCCGAGCTCCCAGGCTTCGCGCACATCGAGGAGCGTGAACACGTCACCGCGCTGACGGCGCGCGACGAATTCGGTGGGGGTGATCTCGGCGATCGGTTGCGGAGTGCTCATGAGATTGATTCGACGTAGGCGATCAGAACACGAATTCCGACGGACGCGGCGCGTTCACCAGCGGCGCGATCACGGTTTCGAACAGGCTTTCACGCTGCCATTCGCGCTCACCGACGCGTGTCACCTTCCAGGCTTCCATCACCGGCGCCTGGCCGACCACCACGAACAGGCGCCCGCCGATGCGCAGCGCCTGCTGGAAGCGCTCGTCATACAACGGCAGCGAGCCGGTCACGGCAATCACGTCGTAGGTGGACTGTTCAGTGAGCTGCATGCCATCGCCCACTTCGACCGCGACGTTGTTGATCGCGGCGGCGAACAGGTTGCGGCGGGCCATCTCGGCCAGCTCGGGCAGGATTTCAATGCTGCGAACACGGGCCGCCAGCATGCCCAGGCAGGCGCTCAGATAACCGCTGCCCGTACCGATTTCCAGCGCCACGTCGGCGGGATCCGGCAGCAGTGCCTGGAGGATGCGGCCATGGATCTTGGCCGGCAGCATCGACTGGCCGCCGGGCAGGGGAATCGACGCGTCGGCAAAGGCGACCGGGGTGAAGGCCGCCGGGGCGAACTGTTCGCGCCGCACGGCGCGCATGGTGCTCAACACCCGCTCGTCGAACACGTCCCAGGCATGCACCTGCTGTTCGATCATCTGCTGGCGGGCAAACTCGATATTCATAGGCAATATTCGTAGACAAATCAGGCGGGATTGGGCGGGGGCGAAGCGTACGGGCTTTGATTCCGCCAGACAAGTTAAAGCCCGGACAGCTGCGCGCCGGCTTCAAGGGAACCCTGAATCCTTCTTCAGGGACACATTCAGGCCAATATTTCCCTGCTCCCCGCATACAATATGGTCAATCCCCCCGGCAGATGTTCAGCCGTTCGCTATGCTCCTTTCCCGGCTAATTAGGTGCTTGCGCTCGTATCTTCGCGGCGCCACTCCAACTTACCGGGTGCCGGGGTCTGCCGCGGCAACCTAGGGGATCGAAGCAAAGAGCGTTTCAATGTGAGTGCCCTGTTGGGGACTTTGACCATCTCTCTCGCCGTCGCGGTAGTGCTGCTGCTGGGTTTCATCCTCTGGCGGGAGCGCCGGAGCTCGGCCCTGACGCGTGCCGCCGGACAGCTGGAGGGGATCGTTCGCTCTGGAAATTTCGCCGAGCGCATCCGCGTCGGCGGCCCGGCCTCGGAGCTGGCCGAGAATGCCAATCGGCTGCTCGAGCAGATGGCCATGAAGGATCTGATGATCAGCGAGCGCGAGCGCTCGCTGGTCGGCCTGCTGGGAGGCCTGCACGAAGCGGTCGCCGTGCATCGGGATCACATCGTATTCGCCAACGAGCGTTTTGCCGCGCTCACCGGCGCCATCGCCGCCGAGCATCTCACCGGCAAGAAAATCGCCGATCTGCTGCATCCCGACTACACCGAGCTGGTGACCGAGCATTTGCGTCGCTCGCTGGCCGGCGAGCCGGGGCTCGAGCGACTCGAGATCGAGCTGCATCCGGACACCCAAGGCGGCACGCCGCGCGTCGAGCTGACGGCGGTGCGCATCGACTATCAGGGCGGCCCGGCGTTGTTGTTGACGCTCGTCGAAATGGGGCCACGCTCGCTGCCGGCATCGGCGCCGGCGCGCAGCGGCCGGCCTACGGCCTGGGAAACCCTCGATTCGCTCGGCGAGGGCATCATCACCACGGACGTGAGCGGCCGCATCGACTACGTCAATCAGGCCGGCGAGCAGCTGATCGGGGTCAGCGCCGTCGATGCGCTCGGCAAGAGCATTACCGACATCATTCAATTGCTGGACGAGGGCGACCGCCGCTCGCTCGGCGATCCCGTGCGTCACTGTCTGGCGACACAGTCCAAAGTCACCGCCGGTCGGCGTGGCTTGATGATCTCGCGCAATGGCAATGAAGAGCGCTCGGTGGAGCTCACCGTCACGCCCTTGAAAGGGCAGAAGGGCGATCTGGTCGGCACGGTGGTCGTCGTGCGCGATGTGAGCGAGTTGCGCGGCATCACCAAACAGATGTCGTATCAGGCGAGCCACGATGCGCTCACCGGTCTGGTGAATCGCCGCGAGTTCGAGCGTCGTCTGGAAGAGGCGCTGCAGACGGCGCACACCAACGAAGCTAGGCACGTGCTGTGCTACCTCGATCTGGATCGCTTCAAGGCGGTCAACGACACCTGCGGTCACATGGCCGGCGACGGCATGCTGCGCGAGGTCGCGGCGCTCATCAAAGAAACGGTGCGCGATTCGGATACCGTCGGTCGTCTCGGCGGCGACGAGTTCGGCCTGCTGCTCGTCGGCTGTCCGCTCGACAAGGCGCGGCAGATCGCCGACGACGTGGTGCGGAAGATCAGTGACTACCGCTTCGTGTGGAAGGACAAGATCTTCAACATCGGCATCAGCGTCGGCCTGATCGAGATCTCTCGCGAGAGCGGCGCGCCCGATGAAGTGATGAGCGCGGCTGACTCGGCGTGCTATGTCGCGAAGAAGCAGGGCAATCACGTGCATGTGTACTCGGCGCGCGATGAAGCGGTGGCGCGTCATCGCGGCGAGATTCAGTGGCTGCAGCGTCTACAGTCGGCGCTCAAGGACAATCGGTTCGAGCTGATGGCTCAGCCCATCATCGCCTCCTCGGCGACCGAAACGGGCCCGGCGCTGGAGGTGCTGCTTCGCCTGCAAGACGAGAGCGTGCCGGGCGGCATCTCGCCGGCGGAGTTCCTGCGCGCGGCGGAACGGTATCGCTTGATGGCGGATGTCGATCGCTGGGTCGTGCAGACGGCGCTCACTGCGCTGGGCCGCGGCGGCATCCGGTTGCCGTCGAGCCGCAGCCTCGCGATCAATCTGTCCGGGCAGACGCTGGGCGATCCGCAATTCCTCGAGTTCGTCGTCGATGTGCTGGATCGCACCGGCGTGTCGCCGAATCAGCTGTGCTTCGAAGTGACCGAGAACTCGGTGATCACCAACATCGAGCACGCGCAGCGCTTCATCGGCGTGTTGCATGGCATGGGCTGTCAGTTCGCGCTGGACGATTTCGGCCGCGGGCTGTCGTCGTTCGGCAATCTGAAGAACCTGTCGCTGGATTATCTGAAGATCGACGGCACGTTCATTCGCAACCTGGCGGTGGATTCAGTGAATCAGGCGATGGTCGCGGCCATGATCAAGCTGGCGCGCACGCTGAACTTCCAGGTGATCGCCGAGCAGGTGGAAGATGCCGGCGCGCTGGATGCGGCGAAGAAGATGGGCGTCGATTTCCTGCAGGGCTTCTATCTCGGCCGGCCGCAACCGCTGGCGCGCGTCGTCCCGGCGCGGAGCATCGGCACCTAACCCGCCTCGTTCCGCGGTGGCTCCGGTCGGCGCCACAGCCACATCAGCACCAGTGCCATTATCGCCGTGGTGATCTCGGCCACCCACATGCGCGTGGTGGTAAGGAACAGGATCACTGCGCAGGCCGCCATCATCACCGACGCCGTGATTTTCGCCCGCCGGCTGACTGCGCCATGTTTTCGCCAATCGCGCAGCATCGGGCCGAAGATGCGGTGGCTCTCCAGCCAGTGATGAAAGCGCGGCGAGCTGCGTGCCGCTGCCCAGCCCGCCATCAGAATGAATACGGTCGTCGGCAGGCCAGGAACGAAGATTCCGATGACGCCGAGCGCCACGCATACCACCGCGAACCCCAGCAGCAAGTAGCGGACTACTGCAGGTAAGGGGCGGGCGGGTTTGCGGACGTCATCCATCCGCAGAGTTTGACGGCAGGACCCGGCGCGCCGTCAACGTTGTAGTTCGTGCGCCGCGCCCAGGCTGCAAACGAAAACGGCGCAGCCTGAGCTGCGCCGTCTGTCGAGTACCCCGCCACCTCAGGCGGCGACGACTATCAAAGCAGTGGCACGAGCAGCAGTGCCACGATGTTGATGATCTTGATCAGCGGGTTGATCGCCGGGCCCGCCGTATCTTTGTACGGATCGCCCACCGTATCGCCCGTGACCGCGGCCTTGTGCGTCTCCGAGCCCTTGCCGCCGAAGTTGCCTTCCTCGATGTACTTCTTCGCGTTGTCCCACGCACCACCGCCGGTGCACATGGAAATCGCGACGAACAGGCCGGTGACGATCGTGCCGATCAGCAGACCGCCGAGCGCGCGAATGCCCGCGCCCGGGCCCATCAGGAAGTTCATGCCGAAGGCGACGATCACCGGCACCAGGATGGGCAACAGCGACGGCACGATCATTTCTTTGATCGCGGCGCGCGTCAGCATGTCCACGGCCTTGGAATAGTCCGGCTTGCCCGTGCCTTCCATGATGCCTTTGATCTCCTTGAACTGGCGGCGCACTTCCACGACTACCGAGCCGGCGGCGCGGCCGACGGCTTCCATCGCCATGGCGCCGAACAGATAGGGCACCAGGCCGCCGATGAACAAGCCGATGATCACCGCCGGATCGGACAACGAGAACGCCTGCAACTTGCCGGCGGCGTCGAGGTTGTGGGTGTAGTCGGCGAACAGCACCAGTGCGGCGAGACCGGCGGAGCCGATCGCGTAACCTTTGGTCACGGCCTTGGTCGTGTTGCCGACCGCATCGAGCGCGTCGGTGATCTTGCGCACGTCCTTCGGCAGGCCCGACATCTCGGCGATGCCGCCGCCGTTGTCGGTGATCGGACCGTAGGCGTCGAGCGCGACGATCATGCCCGTCATGGACAGCATCGCGGTGGCCGCGATCGCGATACCGTAGAGATCGGCAATGTAATAAGAGCCCCAGATGGCCGCGACCACCGCGAGCACCGGCAGCGCCGTCGACTTCATGGACACCGCGAGACCCGCGATGACGTTCGTGCCGTGACCCGTCTGTGAAGCGGCGGCGACGTAACGCACCGGCGAGAATTCGGTCGCCGTGTAGTACTCGGTGATCACGATCAACGCGGCAGTGAGTACCAGGCCGATGACCGCGCACGCGAACAAGCCGCTGGCGAGTTCGGGGCCCATGACCATCCTGGTCACGAAGAAGAACGCGATCAGCGCCAGCACGCCGGACACGGCCGTGCCTCGATACAGCGCGTTCATGATCTTGCCGCCCTCGCGCGCCCTCACGAAGTACGAGCCGATGATGGAAGCGACGATGGAAACGGCGCCGAGCACCAGCGGATAAATGACATAGCGGATGTCGATGCCGCCGTCGGCTGCCGTGAACATCAGACCGCCGAGCACCATCGTGGCGACCACGGTCACTGCATACGTTTCAAACAAGTCGGCCGCCATGCCGGCGCAGTCGCCGACGTTGTCACCGACGTTGTCGGCGATCACGGCCGGGTTGCGCGGATCGTCTTCGGGAATGCCGGCTTCGACCTTGCCCACCAGGTCCGCGCCCACGTCGGCGCCCTTGGTGAAGATGCCGCCGCCGAGACGCGCAAAGATGGAAATGAGTGAGCCGCCGAAGGCGAGGCCGACCAGCGAATGCAGTGCGTGCTCATCGCCGATGACGCCGCGCATGAACGTGAAGTAGCCGGCCACGCCGATCATGCCGAGGCCGACCACCAGCATGCCGGTGATGGCGCCGCCACGGAAGGCGACTTGCAGAGCGGGATTCAGACCGACGCTGGCAGCCTGCGCGGTACGCACGTTGGCGCGCACCGAAACATTCATGCCGATGTAGCCGGCCAGACCCGAAAGGATGGCGCCGACCGCGAAACCGCCGGCAGTGGCCCAGTCCAGCGCCAGGCCGAGCACGATCAACAGGACCACGCCGACGATGGCGATGGTGGAGTACTGACGATTGAGATATGCCTTGGCGCCTGCCTGAATCGCCGCGGCGATCTCCTGCATTCGCTCATTGCCCGCGGGCTGCTTGTTGATCCAACCGACCGAAATTACGCCATACAGCACGGCCAGAACACCGGCGCCGATCGCGAGCCAAAGCGCGACATCTGTGGACATCAACTTCCTCCCCCTTGCGGGTGCATCGTTGTGAGCGAATTTTTAGAGCAGGCAGATCGTCAGTAAGGCAGTTCCAGATAAAACGTTGAGTTCGAGGGCCGGCGCGCCGACCAAGGCCGGCGCGCCCGTGTAACAAATGACAAGTGTCGGAAAAAGTCGCGAAACTATAACACAAAGGGGGTATCGAGCTTTTTCTTCAGCGGCGCGTTCTTGAGCGTCACATACTGCGGCAGGCCGTCTTTGTACGGCGGATAGTCTTCCCCGCGGATCAACGGGCTCAAATAACGTCGCCCCTTGGCGGTAATGTGGAAGCCGTCGGTGGTGATGTAATCACGCGGCAGCATTTTTTCCTGATTGGCGACCTTGGCGAGCGGCGCCTTGCCGATCTTCCAGCGATACGGGCTGTGCGAGGTGCGCACGATGGTCGGCATCACCGAATTGTGACCCTTGAGCGCCAGCTCCACCGCCGCCTTGCCGACCGCATACGCCTGCTCGACATCGACCTTGGATGCGATGTGGCGCGCGGCGCGCTGCAGATAGTCGGCGACAGCCCAGTGATATTTGTAATTCAGCTTGGACTTGATCAGCTGCGCGATCACCGGCGCCACGCCGCCGAGCTGCGCATGGCCGAACGCATCCCGCAGGCCGGCATCGGACAGGAACTTGCCATCCGCGGTCTTGACGCCTTCCGAGACCACGATGGCGCAATAGCCGTATTTCTCCACGCACTGCTTCACGCGCGCGCAGAACTTGTCCTCATCGAATGTGATTTCCGGGAACAGGATGATGTGGGGCGCGTCGCCTTCCTTCTCGGCGGCCAGTCCGCCGGCGGCCGCGATCCAGCCTGCATGGCGGCCCATCACTTCCATGACGAACACCTTGGTGGAGGTCTTGGCCATGGAGGCCACGTCGAAGCCTGCCTCACGGATCGATACCGCCACATATTTCGCCACCGAGCCGAAGCCGGGGCAGCAGTCGGTGATCGGCAGGTCGTTGTCCACGGTCTTGGGCACGTGGATGGCCTGGATCGGATAGCCGAGCTTGTCGGCCAGCTGCGAGACCTTCAGGCAGGTGTCGGCCGAGTCGCCGCCGCCGTTATAGAAGAAGTAACCGATGTCGTGCGCCTGGAACACTTCGATCAGGCGCTGGTACTGGGTCGGATCGTCCTCGAACTTTTTCAGCTTGAAGCGTGCCGAGCCGAACGCGCCGGACGGGGTATGGCGCAATGCGCGGATGGCGGCGGCCGACTCCTTGCTGGTATCGATCAGATCTTCCGTCAAGGCGCCGACGATGCCGTGGCGGCCCGCATAGACCTTGCCGATGCGGCTCGAAGCGCGGCACGCCTCGATGACGCCGGCCGCCGACGCGTTGATGACAGCGGTAACACCGCCGGACTGGGCATAAAACGCATTACGGGGGCGGGTGCTCTTGTTCGAGGCAGTTTTCCTCGACCCAGTCTTTTTCGGCATGAGTTCGACCTGTGCAACGTAAACCGAGATCGGCGCGCGAAGGATAGCGCTCGAACGGCGCTTTCTGTACCCTCCCCGGCTCTTGTCGGGAGGTCGGATTCAAAAATGATGCGGATCGTATTGCTGGGGGCACCCGGTTCTGGCAAAGGAACACAGGCGCAGCGCCTCATGGCCAAATATGGCGTGCCGCAGGTTTCCTCCGGTGATCTGCTGCGCGATGCCGTGGCCCGGGGCACCGAGCTCGGCAAGCAGGCCAAATCGGTGATGGATGCCGGCCAGCTGGTCTCCGACGACATCGTGCTCGGCTTGATTCGCGAGCGTCTGAGCCGGCCCGATGCCGCCAACGGTTTCATCCTCGACGGCTTTCCCCGCAACATCGACCAGGCGAATGCATTGAATGCGCTGCTGGAGGAAATCGGCCAGCCGCTGGATGCGGTGCTGCTGCTGGATGTGCGCAACCAGACGTTGATGCAGCGCCTTGCCGGGCGTCGCATCTGCCCGAAGTGCGGCACCGTTTACAACATCCACTCGCTGCCGCCTGGCACGACCACCTGCGGCAAGGATGGCACCGAGCTGTATCAGCGCCCCGACGACAAGGAAGAAGTCATCGGCAAGCGCCTGTCCGTGTACGACCAGCAGACAAAGCCGCTGATCGAGCACTATTCCAAGCTGGGCCTGCTGCGCAAGGTCGCGGGCGAGGGCGAGCTGGAAGAGGTCTTCGAGCGCATGGAAGCCGCCGCGCTGGCCAAGCCGGTGCCGGCCTCCAAGGTGAAAGTCACGAAGACGCGTGCCGCCAGCAAAGGCAAGAAATCGGTGGCGAAGTCCGCCAAGCCCGCGGCGAAGAGCGCGAGCAAGAGCAGGTCTGCCAAGCAGGCGGCCGGCAAATCTTCGAAGAAGGCCGCCAGGAAGCCTGCCGCCAAGCGCAAGTCGCCGGCTGCGAAGCGTAAAGCTGCTGGCAAGGTCGCGAAGAAATCTTCCAAGCGCGCCGCTGCGGCCCGTCGCCCTGCCAAGAAGGCCGCGCGCAAGGCACCGGCTCGCCGGCCTGCCAAGGCGGCGCGTCGCGTGACGACCAAGGCTCGCAAGAAGAAATAACGTTTGCTGCCGGGCGCGCCGACGCGCGCCCGGCGACTGCGCCGGCGCGCACTGCGCCCGTTAAGGCGCTTCCTTCGACTTTGCGATCAATCGATCGCCAATCACATCCTTGCGCCAGCCACTGTCGAAGTGATCGGTGCGGCGTGAGAACACCAGCTGTTCCACGTCGCGACGCGTGGCGAGTATTTCCGGACTGATCTTCAATTCTTCCGCGGTGGCGCGGGCGAGATTCATCAGTTTTGTCACCATCGCGACCTGCTGAGCTTCAGGGCGCGGCGGAATGAATGACGCCGGCTCGGAGGTCGCCAGTTCGCGACCGCGTGTCACCAGCCCCAGTAATTCTTCGCCGCGTCGGCGCGCAACCCCTGCGGGCAGCGTGCGTATGCTCTCCAAATCAGCCGCTTTGCCGGGCAGGCGCTCCGCAATCTCACGTAACGCATCGTCGGCCAGAATCCAGCCGCGTGGCTTGTCGTGTTTGATCGCGGCTTCCTCGCGCCATTGCGCCAGCAGCTTGGCCGTGGCGCGCTGCTCGGGACGCAATCGATCCAGGCCCTTCAAGCGTTTCCAGGCGGCTTCCGGCTCGGTGCGATGGAGCGAGGGCTGCTCCAGTTCCCGGGTCTCCTCGTACAGCCAGGAAGTGCGTCCGGCTTCCTCCAGGGCGTCGCGCAGGTTCTGATACAACGGCACCAGATAGCGAACATCGTCCTCGGCGTACTGCAACTGTTCCGGACTCAGCGGCCGTCGCGACCAGTCGGTGCGTGTATGGCCTTTTTCCAGCTGCCGATCCAGGCGCGCGGCGACCAGCGCGCCGTAGCCGATCTGCGCCGGCTGGCCGAGCAGGGCGGCGGCGATCTGGGTATCGAAGATCGGCCCATGGAGCGCGCCACGCATGGCGACCATCAACACTTCCAGGTCCTGGCGCGCAGCGTGCAGGACTTTGATCCGGCTGCGGTCATTCAGAAAATCCCAGAGCGGTTGCAGGTCGGGCAGCGCGAGCGGGTCGACCAGCACGCACCGAGTCGAGCCGCTGGGTCCGGGCGCCGCCATCTGCACCAGGCACAGCTTGGGAAAATACGTGCTCTCACGCATGAACTCGGTGTCCAGCGCGACGAAGTCGGCGTCGCGCAGCTGTTCGAGTGCGTGTAGAAGTTCAGCGGACGTGGTGACTATGGGCGCGGCTTGCATGGGCGTGCGTGTACAATTCATCGCATTATAGGGGAGTCCGCCGGCATCGCTTGCCGCACAACACGCGTTTCGCTCATGGTCATTTTGCGATTTCTGCAAAGCTTCCTGGACATCGCGCTCTGGCGAAAGGGACCGCAGGACCTGCCGGCTTCCACCACCCTCGCGACCCTGGCGCTGCTCGCCTACCTGAGCACCGGCTTCCTGCGCATGCGGCTGTTCACGCTGGATCAGTCCACCGCGCTGCTGTTCATCTGTACCGACGCCATGATGATCGGCGCCTGGCTGTGGCTGGTGCTGGCGTTTTTCGGGCGCCGCCAGCGTTTCGTGCAGACCATCACGGCGACGCTCGGGGTCGGGCTGCTGATATTGCTGCTCGATGTGACGATTCGTTCGGCGCAACTGGCACTCGGCTGGAGCGATGAATTGTCGCGGAACTGGCTGCGGGCCCGTTTTCTGGTCGTCTCCCTGGTGCTCGGGCGCGTGTTCATGCTCGCGCTGGACCGCGGTCTGATCACCGGCATCGCGCTCACCATCGCAATCATTTATTCCACCCAGGCGGTCGTGCAGCTGATGCTCGACCTGCGCGGCTAGCGCCGGAAAGCTAGAGGATCCATGCACGTTCACATTCTTGGCGTTTGCGGCACCTTCATGGGCGGCATCGCGGCCCTGGCGCGCGCCTCGGGTCATCGCGTCACCGGCTCGGATCAGAGCGTCTATCCGCCGATGTCCGATCAGCTGCGCGAGCTGGGCATCGACATCATCGAGGGATACGGGCCGGAGCAGCTGAAGCTGAAGCCCGATATCGTCGTGGTCGGGAACGTCATGAGCCGCGGCAATCCGCTGATCGAAGCGCTGCTGGAAAGCGATATTCCCTACACGTCGGGGCCGGAATGGCTGGCGCGGCACGTGTTGAACAAACGCTGGACGCTTGCGGTGGCCGGTACGCACGGCAAGACCACCACGTCGAGCATTCTCACCTGGCTGCTGGAATACGGTGGGCTCGAGCCGGGCTTCCTGATCGGCGGCGTGCCGGGCAATTTCAACGTGACCGCGCGGCTCGGCGGCGGCCAGCACTTCGTGGTCGAGGCCGATGAATACGACACCGCGTTCTTCGACAAGCGCGCCAAATTCGTGCACTACCGGCCGCGCACCGCCATTCTCAACAATCTCGAGCACGACCACGCGGATATCTATCCCGATGTGGCTTCCATCCAGTGGCAGTTCCATCAACTGCTGCGCATGGTGCCGCGGCACGGCCTGGTGGTCGCGAACTCGGGCGATGCCAATGTGATGCACGTGATCGACATGGGTTGCTGGACGCCGGTGGAACGCTTCTCCAGCGGCATGCACGGGGATACGGCCTGGTATGCGCTTGCACCCGCAGGTGGCGACTACAGCACGTTCTCCATCATGGAAGGCAATGCTGCCGTCGCCGAGGTGAGCTGGTCGATGGTCGGGAGGCACAACGCCGAGAACGCGCTGGCTGCAATCCTGGCCGCGCGCAGCGCCGGCGTGCCGATCGCAACGTCGGTCGCGGCGTTGAAGGAATTCCAGGGCGTGCGTCGGCGAATGGAAGTGCGCGGTGTGGTCAATGGCATTACCGTCTACGACGATTTCGCACACCATCCGACCGCGGTGGCGACGACCATCGATGGCCTGCGACGCAAGATCGGCTCGGCCAGGCTGATCGCGGTGCTCGAGCCGCGCTCCAACACGATGAAGCTGGGCACGCACGCTGCCGCACTGGCGGGCGCGTTGTCACAAGCGGATCATGTATGGATGTATCAAGGGCCGAATGTCACTTGGGATGTCGCCGGCTCGGTCGCGGCGCTCGGCAAACGCGCCGAGACGGTGAAGGATCTGGACCAGCTCATCACCCAGCTGGAGGCAACCCTGGTAAGCGGCGATCACGTGCTTATCATGTCTAATGGCGGCTTCGGCGGCATTCACGGAAAATTGCTCGACCGTCTGCGCAAGCGTTGAGGGCGCCAGGAGGACTCATGTCGGTAGTCCTGCCTCTATTCCCGCTGAACACCGTGCTGTTCCCGGGCGGCCCGCTGCGTCTGCGGATTTTCGAGCCGCGCTATCTCGACATGGTCAGCCGCTGCATGCGCGAGGACAGCAGCTTCGGCGTTGCGCTCATCACCGAAGGCCGTGAAGCCGGCGGCAAGGCGCGAACGACCGCGGTCGGAACCACTGCCCGCATCGTCGACTTCGAGCGTCTCGACGATGGTCTGCTCGGCATCACCGCGCGTGGCGAAAAGAAATTCAGCATTGCCGAGGTCAGGACCCAGAGCGATGGCTTGAACATCGCCGATGTGGATTTTCTGCCCGAAGAGCCCGCCATGGAGGTGCCCGAAGATCTCG
>Ga0065721_10051088_pt1 | contig 16330 bp, 16 predicted proteins | sample Mesricmetagenome_FD_59108 | JGI IMG/M metagenome (GOLD analysis project Ga0065721, IMG submission 59108) | Mesophilic microbial community from rice straw/compost enrichment Sample: eDNA_1 v2 (version 2) | ecosystem: Engineered > Solid waste > Grass > Composting > Bioreactor | place: USA: Davis... | reverse complement strand
ACCTTTCATGACACGGCCATCGAAGCTCAGTACCACCGTGTAAGGTCGCAGCACACCGCTCATCGAATCCTGACACACAGTGTCGATGACATCGACTTGCAAAGGAGGCTGCCCCTTAGCGGATGGCAATCGCCACCCCTCAGATGTGCGCAGCTGGCCCTGGATCTCAATTCTGCGCTTAGGGTGGCCCGGCTCGCTCAGCTCGATGCTCCAACCGTTGTAGTTCAATACCCAGAACGGTTCGTTGCCACTGGCACTCAGCGGCGTCACCAGGGTGCCTGCTTCGGCGCAAGTCGGCAAATCATTACCCGACCACGTCACAGTGGCTAACCCGCCCTTGCTCCAGAATACGGTGCCGTCATCACCCGGGGCGACATACCGCGCCCCGGATGCAGCCATACTGGGCACAAGTATGCGACTTTCTCCGTCGACCACCACCTCGAGAGCCTGGCCGATCATCTGGACGTCAATGGGAAGACGCGCACAATGCCAGACGGTGTAAGGATGACTGGTTGCAGAAAGCTCCTTGATGCGCACACCGTCGTGGGATTGTGCCTGAGCCGCCCCCGAAGCACAGGATAGAAACGCTACGCATAGCATCGCGATCGTGCTTGGTTGCACGCGCAGCCGTCTGGTCGAGAGGTGTTGGGAAGAAATGGACCGAGTGAGTGCCAAGCTGCGCTCCTGCGTCGGAAGTTGTAATCGGTGTCGGCAGCGGTGACTATAGTTCACAAACGCGCTGCTGATCGTCGAGAGACGCACGCCATACTCGCTACAGTGTCTGACCAAACAAAAAAGCCCCTGAGCAACTTAGGGGCTTTCAAAATCTTGGCGGACAAGGGGGGATTCGAACCCCCGATACGCTATTCACGTATACACGCTTTCCAGGCGTGCGCCTTCAACCACTCGGCCACCTGTCCTGATCACATCAATCAAAACTTACGGCACCGCAGTGCCGCTTTGATCTGTGCGAAGTCGACCATTATAGCACGGAAAAACAAGAACTCAACTTGGCACGACTCGGGCGCCCAGCAAGCGCTCACAATAACGGGCAATCATGTCGACTTCCAGGTTGACACGCGCTCCTGCCTGCAAGGACTTCAGCGTGGTGACCTGTAGGGTATGCGGAATCAGATTGATCTCGATCTCGCATCCGTCCGGGGCATCTTCCACCGCGTTCACGGTGAGGCTGACCCCGTTCACCGTGACGGACCCCTTGTAGGCCATGTAACGCCCCAAATCTGGCGACATGCGAATGCGCAACCTCCACGACTCACCCACTTGCTCGAACACAGAGACTTCGCCCGTCCCATCCACGTGGCCAGACACGATATGGCCATCGAGCGAGTCGCCCAGCCGCATGGCATGTTCAAGGTTGATGTCACCTACGGCATCCAAGCCGACTGTACGCGCGAGGCTTTCTCTCGAGACGTCTACCTGGAAGGTATCCCCCTCTTTCGCCACGACCGTCATGCACGCCCCCTGGATAGCGATCGAGTCGCCCAGTCGCGTAGATTCGCGCAAGAAACCAGGCGCCGAGATGATCAAACGCACACCGGATTCTCGGCCGCCCTCTGCCAGAGGGACAACTTGAGTGATGCGGCCCACAGCCGTGACAATGCCAGTAAACATGGTTCTCCTGGATGATTTTCAATGGTGGCGTGATTCCACTCCACCGCTAGCAAGCCGATCGCTGCTTGCCCACCTATCGTTGCACCACCTGCGCGACCGCCTGTTTCAGTGCGGCCCAATGGCCTGGATGGCGCAGCCTGAGGCGCATATCAGTACCCACGGGTAATGCCTCGATGAATTCAAATCGCTCTGCATCCGCCAGGGCAGCCACCGCCGGCATGTTCGCCATGCCGCGGCCTTTTCCGAGCAGCATGGGCGCCATATAGACGAGCAACTCGTTCGCACAGCCAGTATGCAGCATCGCACCCGTCAGCCGGGCACCTGCTTCCACATGAACTTCGTTGACCTCGTGTGCCGCCAACCACCGCATGAGGGACGGGAGATCAATTCCCGCTTCCGAACTGGGCATGACGACCACTTCCACGTTGCGACGCGCCAGGCGCTCGGCCTTGGCCGCATCGATACGGCAGACAAACACCCAGACCTTACCGCCATCGAACATGCGTGCGTTTTCGTCGATTTCAAATCGCGTATCGACGACCGCCCGTATAGGTTGGCGAGGGGTTTCGACTTCGCGCACATTCATACGCGGATCATCGCTTCGTACGGTGCCGATGCCGGTCAATATGACGCAACTACGGGCACGCCAATGATGGCCGTCGGCACGCGCCAGCGGACCCGTAATCCATTGGGATTCCCCTCCCGGCAAGGCGGAGTGCCCATCAATGGATACCCCAGACTTGACCCAGACCCAAGGCATGCCACGCGTCATGCGAGAGACAAACCCTGCATTCAGGTCCAGCGATTCTTCCGCGCATACGCCAACCGTAACGGGAATGCCAGCCTGCAACAAGGCGGCATGGCCCTGGCCGCCGACCAAGGGATTTGGATCCAACAATGCAATTACAACCCGTCCAACTCGAGCCTGAAGCAATGCCTGGACACAGGGAGGGGTACGACCGAAATGGCTGCATGGTTCAAGCGTGACGTAGACGGTCGCCCCACGCACGTCATGACCTTTGGCCTGCGCATCTCGCAGGGCCATGACTTCGGCATGCGACCCGCCGGCTGCCTGCGTCGCGCCCTGGCCCAGGACATCGTCATCACGCACGATCACACACCCCACGCGGGGGTTCGGCGACGTCAAGTACAGAGAAGTCTCCGCCAATGCCAACGCGTGCCGCATCCAGCGCGCATCGATCTCGGGCGTGACCGTCATTTCGGGCTCCCGGGCGTCTGGAATTCGCTAATGGCTTTCACGAATTCGCCCACATCCTCGAAGCTGCGATAGACGGACGCAAAACGAACGTACGCCACTTCATCCAGATCGCGCAGCTCTGCCATTACCAGATCACCGATAAAGCGAGATGTGACTTCTTTTTGACCACTGTGCAGCAGCTTATCGCAGATTCGATCGACCGCGAGCTCCATTCGGTCGGTGCTCACAGGGCGCTTACGCAACGCCAGCTTCATGCTCGCGTGCAACTTGGCCAAATCGAAGTCGGTGCGCGTGCCGTTGCGCTTCACAACCGCCGGCATCAGCAGTTCGGCACGCTCATAAGTCGTGAAACGCCGCTCGCATGCCGGGCACCGCCGGCGACGGCGAATGACGTCGCCCTCGTCCTGCACCCGCGTGTCAATCACCTGCGTGTCGGACTGATTGCAATAGGGGCATTTCATGGCGAGGGCGATCTCACGTTTGGATCAGCGGTAGACCGGGAAGCGAGCCGTCAGCTGATTCACTTGCTCGCGCACCTTGGCCAGGATCGCTTCGTCGCTGGGGTTGTCGAGCACGTCAGCAATGAGGTTGGCAGTGATACGCGCTTCTTCTTCCTTGAACCCGCGGGTGGTCATCGCGGGCGAACCCAGGCGGATGCCGCTGGTCACAAAGGGCTTCTCCGGATCGTTCGGGATGGCGTTCTTGTTGACCGTGATGTGAGCCTTGCCCAGGGCGATTTCCGCGTCCTTTCCGGTAATACCCTTCGCGCGCAGGTCAACCAGCATCACGTGGCTTTCGGTACGGCCCGACACAATGCGAAGGCCGCGCTCGACCAGTGTATCGGCCAGCACCTTGGCGTTCTTCACAACCTGCTCGGCGTACTGCTTGAACTCGGGGGCGAGCGCTTCCTTGAAGGACACGGCCTTGGCAGCGATGACATGCATCAGCGGACCGCCCTGGATACCCGGGAAGATTGCGGAGTTGATGATTTTCTCGTGCTCGGCTTTCATCATGATCACACCGCCACGGGGGCCGCGAAGCGACTTGTGGGTGGTAGAGGTGACAAAGTCGGCGTGCGGCACGGGATTGGGGTATACACCGCCTGCCACCAGACCGGCGTAGTGGGCGATATCCACCATGAAGTACGCGCCGTTCTCACGCGCAATGCGAGCCATGCGCTCGAAGTCGATACGCAGGGAATAGGCCGAAGCACCGCCGACAATGAGCTTGGGCTTGTGCTCGCGAGCCAGGCGCTCGAGTGCGTCGTAATCGATCTCTTCCTTGTCGTTCAGACCATAGGAAATGAAGTTGTAGAGCTTGCCGGAGGCATTCACGGGAGAACCGTGCGTAAGGTGACCGCCCTCAGCTAGGCTCATACCCAAGACGGTATCACCGGGCTTGAGCACAGCCATGTAAACACCCTGGTTAGCCTGGGAACCGGAGTTCGGTTGCACATTGGCGGCTTCCGCGCCAAAGATTTGCTTCAGGCGGTCGATTGCCAGTTGCTCAACGATATCAACGTATTCGCAGCCCCCGTAATAGCGTTTGCCGGGATAACCTTCCGCGTACTTGTTCGTGAGCTGAGTACCTTGCGCCTGCATCACAGCGGGGCTGGTGTAGTTTTCCGAGGCGATCAGCTCGATGTGCTGTTCCTGGCGCTCGTTCTCTTTCAGAACGGCTGCCCAGAGGTCGGCATCAACCTGATCAAGGGTGCGGGAGCGGTCAAACATGGGGCGATCCTTGAATTACAAGAAAGTGAATACGCCATTTTAGCCTGAAGGGCCCCATGCCGCCCCGAAAGGGGCATAGGCACATCACGGCCGGAAGCCGCGAGGTGCCACAGCAAGATCATTGAGGCGGACACTCACCGTGTCTGTGAGACGCCCGCCAGTGGACTGAGGGCCGCTTATTTGCCGATCAGGCGAGGATTCAGCGTATAGATACCGGTGATCGACGCTTGCGCAAGGATATGCCCTTGCATGGCATTCAAGACATCCTTGCCCGTGAACCGCCCTTCAACCGGAAGTTCCTGGATATCCAGGGCATACACCGTGAAGATATAGCGATGGGGAATGGAATCGTTCCACGGAGGGCACGGGCCGTCGTAGCCAAAGTAATCGCCGTTCATGTCGCGATCGCTGGCGAACCACCCGGTGTAGTCGTTCAGGCCCTGGCGTGTACCATCGAGCGCCAAGGGGCCCGCCTTGCCGCGCGGCGTGATGCCGTTCGAGTAAGCCCCTTCGGCGATCTGGGTGGTGTGAGCCGGCACGTCGACCAGCAACCAATGATAGAAATCCACTCGCGGCAGGGTGTCAGGAACTTCACGATCTTCGCGATTCACGTCATCCGGCTTGCTCGGAACGTCAGGGTCATGGCAGACCACCACAAACGATTGGGTGGCTTCCGGAGCGTCGGACCAAGCCAGATGTGGGTTCACATTACCGGCCAGGGCCACATGGGTCTGGCCATCGGGCCTGGCGAAAGCAAAGCGCTCGGGGATGATTCCCTGATCGGTAAACGACTCACTGAATAGCTTCATCGCGAACTCCTGAAGGTCATGCTGTTAGAGTTATGCGGGCAAACTTGCGTTTGCCGACCTGTAAGACGTAAGTGCCTGCCTCGAGTTGCAGGGCCTTGTCTTCGATACGTTGCCCGTCGACGCGCACGCCGCCTTGCTCGACATTCCGTTGAGCCTCGGAACCGGACGCGACCAGACCGGATTCACGCAATATTTTCAGTATACCCATGGGTGCCTGGCCAACAGTCACTTCAGGCATCTCATCAGGGATAGCACCATCCCGGAAGCGGGCTTCGAACGATGCCAGTGCATGTTCCGCAGCTTGATGCGAATGGAAACGCGCCACGATTTCCCGCGCGAGCGCGACCTTCGCTTCGCGCGGGTTCAGCCCGTCTTCGACCTGCTTCTGCAATGCCGCGATGTCTTCCAGTGAACGGAAGGACAGCAGCTCGTAGTAACGCCACATGAGCGTATCGGAAATCGACATCAGCTTGCCGAACATCGAATCAGGTGCTTCGCTGATGCCGATATAGTTGCCCTTGGATTTCGACATCTTTTCGACGCCGTCCGTCCCTTCGAGCAGCGGCATCGTGAGAATGCACTGCGACTCCATGCCGTACTCGCGTTGCAACTCACGACCAACCAACAGATTGAACTTCTGATCGGTACCACCCATCTCGAGGTCGGCTTTCAGCTCCACCGAATCGTAGCCCTGCAGAAGCGGATACAGAAACTCGTGAACCGAGATCGGCACGCCGCCCTTGAAGCGCCGCGTGAAATCATCACGTTCCATCATGCGTGCAACGGTATAGCGAGAGGCCAGCTTGATAATGCCCCGCGAACCGAGTTTGTCGCACCATTCAGAGTTGTAGCGGATCTCCGTACGTGCGGGATCCAGCACCATACTGGCCTGCTCGTAATACGTTTTCGCATTCTCCTGGATCTGCTCGGGAGTGAGTGGAGGGCGGGTCGTATTCCGGCCGCTGGGGTCACCGATCTGCGCGGTGAAGTCCCCAATGAGGAAAATCACCGTATGGCCGAGGTCCTGCAGCTGGCGCATCTTGTTGAGCACCACGGTATGCCCCAAGTGAATATCCGGTGCCGTGGGATCCAACCCCAACTTAATTCGCAAGGGCTTGTTCTGCGCACGGCTGCGTGCGAGCTTGCGGACAAACTCCGCCTCGACGAGCAGCTCGTCACAGCCCCGCTTGACGACTTTCAAATCTTGTTCGACTTCCGGCGTGATAGGAGCTTCGTTGGAGGACATGATGAAAGATCCGCAAAGGCGGATTAAGAAATGAGATTGAACAGGTAAAAATTTGTTAAGGTGTCGAAAACCTTCGGCTAATCGGCTAGCATAGCGGGCTATCTGCTCCCCTGTATTTGACCAGGGTATTGCACTCGCCGGCAACGCAGCATCTTATCATCCAGGTTTCCACCCATGTCCGAGAAAGGGATCTCTGAAACGCCCTCCATGCGCCTTGTGGCGCGTGCGCATCGTAAACCATTTCATTTCTTTCGCAAGGGCCTGATGATGTTGGCCCTTGGCCTGTTCGGCACGGCAGGCGCCCTGGCTGTTGTTCAACCCCCGGAAAAGCCGCTGGTCTATACAGAGCACAGCGTGCTGCCACTGCCTGAAATCGCGATTCTGCCCGAAGGCAGCAAGAGCGACCCCTTCATCAGTGAAACAGTGATCCGTCGCGGCGACACGCTGGCTGCTGTCCTCCAACGCTTGCATGTACAGGAACCCGGCCTGCAAGCCTTCCTGGTACAAGAGCCGGCCGCCCGGTCGATATACAAGCTCTACCCTGGCCGCGTCGTCCGTGCAGCACTGGATCACGAAGGCCGGCTGGTTTCCTTGCGATATGACCATACTCCGGGCACAAAGTCGCAAGGGCAGTTCGTCAGCCGGTGGTTAGAAGTGACCCCAGACGGCCAAGGCGGTTTCTTAGCCGCTGAGCAAGAGAAAGCGGCAGATACGCAGATTCGTATCGCGGAAGGCGAAATCACTTCGTCCCTGTTCGGAGCGACTGACGCCGCCGGCATCCCTGACCACATCACCATGCAGATGGTCGAGATCCTGGGCAGCAAGATCGACTTCCTCCAGGATCTTAGAAAAGGCGACCGCTTCCGCATTGTGTACGAGACCTACTCGAGCGAAGGCCGCGACGTCGGCGCCGGCCGTGTACTGGCCCTCGAATTCATGAACCGCGAGAAGACCTATGACGCCGTCTGGTTCGCTCCAGAGAATGGCTCCGGCGGTTACTACGACTTCGAAGGCCGCAGCTTGCGCGGCGCCTTCCTGCGCAATGCGCTGAAGTTCACCCGAATCAGCTCCACCTTTGGTGGCCGGCGCCACCCGGTACATGGGGGCTGGCGCCAACACAAGGGTGTCGATTACGCTGCCCCCACGGGTACACCCATCCATGCAACCGCAGACGGAGTCGTGAAATTCGTCGGATGGCAGAACGGGTATGGCAACACAATCGTCCTGGAGCACCACAACAACATCACGACGCTCTACGCGCACCAGACCGGGTTTGCCAAGGGCATCACGAAAGGCATGCGTGTGAGCCAGGGAACGCTGTTGGGCTATGTCGGCTCGACCGGATGGGCGACAGGCCCGCATTTGCACTACGAATTCCGCGTCAACGACAAACCGGTTGATCCGCTCTCTCTCGATCTCCCTGTCGCTCGGACGCTCGATGCAGGCGAACGCAAGCAGTTCGATACCGTGATTGCACAATACAAGGAGCACATCCAGCTGCTGCGCGGCCCGGCCATCGTCCTTCAACCTGAAGGCGCCCTCGAGGTAGCAGCCAGTACGAAGAACTGAGTCCGTATGTCTACCGAGGGCCGCACGCATTACATCGGCATCATGTCCGGCACCAGCCTGGACGCCATTGATGCCGTCCTGGTGGAACTCGACGACATCGGTCGATGCCGTGCATTGGGTTCCGCCGCCCTCGAACTTCCCGATACGCTGCGCAGGGAACTGCTGGCCCTCAATACGCCGGGGGAAGACGAGCTGTCCCGCGCCGCCCAGGCGTCCGTCGCTCTTGCCCAGTTGTACGCCAGCGTTACCTGGGAAGTGCTGAACTCCACTGGTTTCAACGCCGACACTATCTCAGCGATCGGCGTTCACGGCCAGACCGTTAGGCACCGTCCGGACCTCGGTTTCACGATCCAGCTCAACGCCCCTGCCCTCATTGCGGAATTGACGGGGATCGATGTGATCGCCGATTTTCGAAGCCGCGATATCGCAGCCGGCGGACAAGGCGCACCGCTGGTTCCCGCCTTCCACGCCGCGCAGTTCCGAACGACACATTCTCGTGTCATCCTCAATGTCGGCGGCATCGCAAATATCACCATCCTGCAGGCGGACGGGGGCATTCGTGGCTTCGATACAGGCCCGGGAAACATGTTGCTCGACGCCTGGGTCCAACACCATCTCGGTCACGCCTATGACAATGGAGGCGCCTGGGCGGCTTCGGGCCGCGTGCTGCAGCCATTGCTGGATCGGATGCTTGCAGACCCATGGTTCCAGCTTCCGCCGCCCAAATCGACAGGGCGTGACGATTTCAACCTGCGCTGGTTGGAAAGCCATCTTACAGAGGTCTACGACGCCGCCAACGCAGAAAAACCGAATCCCGCTGATGTACAGGCGACTCTGCTTCAACTCACGACACGGAGCATTGCGGAGGCCGTCCGCCACCACGCACCCGATGCACGGGACATCTTGATCTGTGGCGGAGGCTGCGGAAACACGGCGTTACGCCAGGCCCTGGAAACGGCTACCGGTTTGCCGCTGAAAACGACGGACGAATGCGGGCTTCCGGCCCAATGGGTAGAAGCCGCTGCCTTTGCTTGGTTGGCATGGTGTCATGACGCAGGCAAGCCGGCCGGCCTGCCTGCCGTGACGGGCGCTCACAAACCCACGATATTGGGTTGCAAGTACCCCGCCTGACTCAGGGCGCGAAGGAAGATCCGCAACCGCAGGTGGTGGTTGCGTTTGGATTGCGAATGACGAACTGAGCGCCGTCCAAGTCGTCCTTGTAATCGATTTCTGCCCCCACCAGATATTGGAAGCTCATTGGGTCGATCAGAAGTTCAACCCCGCCCTTCTGGATGGTGGTGTCGTCGTCGTTGACCGTTTCATCGAAAGTGAAACCATACTGGAAGCCGGAACACCCGCCACCCTGTACGAACACGCGCAGCTTCAGCGCGGGATTGGCCTCTTCATCGAGCAGCTCTTTCACCTTGGCGGCGGCTGCATCAGAAAAAATGATGGGAGAGGGAGGAACCTGAAGATCAACAGATTCAACGATATTGCTCATGGAATGACTCCGAGGCAGGGATACAGCCTGCCCAAACTGGTTCAAGTCTAATCATAGCACTGAGGGCTAAAAGTCCGCCGATCAGGTGCTCAGGGGGCGTCTCCGAGGTCGACCTCTCGTGTCACGCGTACCGTCTTTCCTTCCAAGACATTGAGGGTGACTTTCTCGGGAATGAATCCTTCCGGTAGCCCCAACACACCACTCAGCCTCTGGAAGTCGGTGAAGCGCACGACCGGAGCGCGTTCCGCATCGCCCTGGGGGCCGGCCTCTTCGCCACCGTTTTCCTCGGCGGAGTTCGCCGTAGCGGGCTGTAGTTCAACCCGTACACGTTCGCCCTTTACACGGCCCGTGGCGACGAATTGAAGGCTGCCTTCGAACGGCTGGCCGTTGGCGCCGCTACGCATCAACAGCAATCTGTACTTCAAATGGGGCCCTGACGCCCCGATATCAAGTGCCCGGATGGTAACAGCGCCTTTCGGGCCGGGAGGATGAAGTTGCTCGTAGAAGGCGATGGTGTCCTTGGCCTTCCCCAAATCGGCCTGGGATGTGCGCAAGGCGCCTTCGAGACTGCGACGCGCGCTTTCTTCGACCAGCAAGCGCCCTTGCAGTTCCACGGTCGTGCGCTCCAGCTCGGCAAGCCGGCGACGGAGGCTCCCCTGCTCTTCTTCGTAGCGAAGTATCCGCGCGTGGGCGGCGTCCAGCGCGGGCTGTTCGTACCCATAGTAGACGGCAGCCCCGCCTGCCAATGCAGCCGCGACCAGACCGGCGGTAATGATGGCCAGAAGGCGCAGCGTATGGGACGGTGCCGGCACACTGCCGGGATCGGATGTGCGCGAACTTGTCGGCGCACCCTTATCGTTTTTATGAGCTTGGACCATAGGCTAGTCTGACCCCGAGTCCCGCGAGGAGTTCCCTTCGCACCGTCACCCAAGAGGACAAATTCGCCCGGCCAGGGCCATCTCGCCCAAGATAGTCGCGCCCCGCGAGACCGGACGCGACTTCATCTGCACAAGGCTTACGGCAGGACTGCTACGTGTTGGAGGCCGGTGGACTCCGGCAAGCCAAAAAGCAGATTCATATTCTGCACAGCTTGGCCGGATGCGCCCTTCACGAGATTATCTTGAACCACCAGCACGACAAGGAGGTTGCCGCCTTCAGGACGATGCACAGCAATACGCAGGTAATTCGAGGCCCGCACACTACGAGTTTCAGGCATGCTCCCGGCGGGCATCACATCTACGAACGCCTCGTTGGCATAGTGCTGCTCGTAAAGCGCCTGGAAGTCGGTCTCAAGTTCCGAAGGAAGTAGCCGCACGTACAGGGTCGAGAACATGCCACGGATCATAGGTACCAAGTGCGGAGTAAATGTCAGTCCCACAGGCTTACCCGCCAAGCGCTCCAACTGCTCGGAAATCTCGGGGTGATGACGATGGCCTTTTACACCGTAGGCCTTGAAGTTGTCGCTGGCCTCTGAGAACAGATTGCCCACTTCGGCCTTTTTCCCCGCCCCCGAAACACCTGACTTGCAATCCGCAATGATGGAATCGGTATCGATCCTCACGCCGCCTTTCAGCAAAGGAGCCAGGCCCAGGAGCACCGTGGTCGGGTAGCAGCCGGGATTGCCGATGACTTTCGCATTCTGGATGCGGTCTCGGTTCAGCTCGGGCAACCCATATACAGACTCTTTCAAGATCTCGGGGCAAGCATGCGGCATCTTGTACCAGCGTTCGAAGCTTTGCAGGTCTTGAAGGCGGAAATCAGCAGCTAGGTCGATGATCCGTACACCGGCGGCGAGCAAGGCCTCTGCCTGAGACATGGCCACACCGTGCGGCGTAGCAAAGAATACAACATCGCATTGATCCAGGCCGGCCGTGTCGGGTGTCTGGAACTTCAGGTCAACGCGCCCACGCAGGCTGGGGTACATCTCGGCCACGTGCATGCCGTCTTCCTTTCGCGACGTAATGGCCTTGAGTTCGACATTCGGGTGCTGTGCCAACAGGCGCAACAACTCAACGCCCGTGTACCCCGTTCCCCCGACGATCCCAACCTTGATGCGCTTGTCTGCTGCCGATGCCATGTCGATTCCTGAAAATATGAGAATGTCTAACTGTCAATTATGCCCCAGCGGGGGCCAGCGCGTGTAACGGCGCCCCAATACAAAAACCCCCGGCAATGCCGAGGGTTTTTGTGTACCAGGCCCGGAGGCCCAGGTCGCAGAATCAACGCTTGCTGAACTGCTTGCGGCGACGTGCCTTGTGGAAACCGACTTTCTTACGTTCCACTTCACGAGCGTCACGAGTAACGAGGCCAGCCTGCTTCAGTGCGGGCTTGAGCGTTGCGTCGTAGTCGATCAGGGCACGGGTGATACCGTGGCGCACTGCACCTGCCTGGCCGCTTTCGCCGCCACCGTGAACGTTGATGTGGAAATCAAACGATTCGAGGTGGTTCGTCAGTTCGAGAGGCTGGCGCACGATCATGCGGCCGGTTTCACGGGCGAAGTATTCGTCGACGGGCTTGCCGTTCACAACGATCTTGCCAGAGCCCTTCTTCAAGAACACTCGGGCGACCGAAGTCTTGCGGCGGCCGGTGCCATAGTTCCAATTACCGATCATGACCTGTCCTTAGATTTCCAGGGTTTTGGGCTGCTGCGCGGAATGAGGATGCTCAGCGCCGGCATACACCTTGAGCTTCTTGGCCATGGCGTAGCCCAGCGGACCCTTGGGCAACATGCCCTTGACAGCCTTTTGGAGCGCGCGGCCGGGAAAACGCTGCTGCATTTTCTCGAAGTTCGTTTCGGTGATACCGCCCGGGAAACCGGAGTGACGGTAGTACTTCTTGTCCTGCGCCTTGTTGCCGCTGACAACGATCTCGGCAGCATTGATCACGACGATGTAGTCGCCGGTGTCAACGTGAGGTGTGAATTCTGGCTTGTGCTTACCACGCAGACGGAGTGCGACTTCGCTGGCCACACGCCCGAGGACCTTGCCCTTTGCGTCGATCACGTACCAGTCACGCTTGACTTCATGCGGCTTGGCCACAAAGGTCTTCATGATGGTTCCTAAATAAGAGAAGTTATACCCGGCGGAACATCCGCTGGCCGCCAACATCTGGCACTGCCTCGATCGGGTTTATTTTCCAGGTTCGAGCGCTTCGCCAAAGCGTTGTAACCCGCCCGTGCGATCAAACTTGCAGCCCGATTTCTTGGAAAAGCTTTGCATTCTAACATAGTTCAACGCAAATATAATAGGCTGTGCTGGCTTAGAAGCCAGCACAGCCTGCAAAGCACTGCCAATTTCTTGCAGACCGGGCGATAAACGCCCGGCCTTGCCGCAATTACTTGCGCTGGGAAGCCAGGGCGGCCGCCAGGTAGTTGTCGAATGCGCCTTCGGCAACGCGAGTCCAGGGCACGCTGCTGTCACGGAAGCCCATGTAGCTGTCGTAGATCTTCTTGAACCGCGGGTCGCGATCGCAGAATTCCTTGAACACCTGGTTGGAAGCCTTGAATGCGGCATCCATCACGTCACGCGGGAAGGTGCGCAAGACAGCGCCATTGGCGATCAGGCGACGCAAGGCGTCAGGGTTGTGGGCATCATAGTCGGCGACCATCTTCGCGCCTGCAGCACGCGAAGACATGTCGATGAGCGTTTGGTAAGCCTTCGGCAGTTCGTTGTAGGCTGCATCGTTCACGTACACGGACACCTGCGCGCCACCTTCCCACCAGCCCGGAGCATAGTAGTACTTGGCGACCTTCTGGAAGCCGAGCTTCTCGTCGTCAACCGGACCCACGAACTCGACCGCATCCAGCGTGCCCTTTTCCAGCGATGGGTAGATATCGCCGGGGGGGATCTGTTGAGGAATCACACCCATGCGCGACAAGACTTCGCCGGCAAAACCGGCCGTACGCATCTTCAGGCCTTGGAGATCGGCGACCGAATTGATTTCCTTGCGATACCAGCCACCCATTTGGGTGCCCGTGTTACCCAACGGGAAGTTGACGATCTTGCGCTCGGCGAAAAGCTCGCGCATCAGCTTCATGCCGTCGCCTTCGTACATCCAGGCATTCATCTGACGGGCATTCAGGCCGAAGGGCACGCCCGTGTCGAAGCAGAATGACGGGTCCTTGCCGTAGTAGTAGTACGACGCTGTCTGTCCGCATTCAACGGTGCGATTGCCGACCGCTTCCATGACTTCGAAACCGGGCACGATTTCCCCGGCCGGATACAGGCGGATGGAGAAGTTGCCGTCAGTGGCTTCACTGATGAATTTGCAGAACATCTGCGCCGTGCTGAACAACGGCGGCAACGAAGGCCCGTAGGTGGAAGTCATCTTCCAGCTGATCTTCGGGTTGCTCTGTGCAAATACCGGAGCGCCGATGGCGGCCGTGCCGGCGACTGCGCCGAGCCCGGCCTTCTTGAGAAATGAGCGACGCTGCATTGATTGAATCTCCTATTCCAGCACCGTTTTAATATGTCAATTGCCGAACTCTGCGGTCGGCCGTGTGGCGATACTACACCCGTCACCACTGCGTGTGACGAAGTGTATTCCCTAAGAACACGCCCCCGCAAATCGCTCAGGCACCAGCGATCGACATTTCCCCGATCAGTATGGAACCGGTGGTCTTCGCGCCGCGTATCATGGTGTCGCTGCCCACCGCGACAATGTTCTTCAGCATGTCCGCGAGGTTGCCGGCGATGGTGATTTCCTCGACGGCATGTTGGATCACGCCGTTCTCGACCCAGTATCCGAATGCCCCGCGCGAATAATCGCCCGTCACGTAATTCACGCCCTGCCCGATCAGTTCAGTGACAAGCAGCCCGGTCCCCATCTTGCGCAACATGGCCGGAAGATCATCTTCCACGCGAGTGAGCCGTGAGCGCAGCTCAAGGTTGTGCGATCCCCCGGCGTTGCCCGTGGAGCGCAGACCGAGCTTCCGACCGGTATAGGTCGAAAGGAAGTAACCCTGCAGGACACCGCCGATCACGACCGAACGTGGCGTCGTACGCACGCCTTCCGAGTCGAATGGGCCGCTCCCCGTACCGGCGGAGATCCATGGGTTCTCATGCAGGTCGAGGTGGTCCGCCAAGACGTGCTTGCCCGCCGCATCCAGCAGGAAGCTGGCTTTCCGATACAACGCGCCGCCGCTAGTGGCCTGAACCAGCGCTCCGATCAGCCCGACTGCCAAGGGGGCCTCGAACAGCACAGGGAATCGACCGGTCTTAATCCTCCGAGCCCCGAGACGGGCAAGCGTGCGCTCCGCGGCATACCGGCCCACTGCGGCGGGATCCGCCAACGTGCGCCAGTCCCGCGACGAGCTATACCAGTAATCGCGTTGCATGGCGTTGCCCCTGCCGGCAATGGGCGACACCCCGATATTGTGGCGGCTATAGGGATACCCCCCCATGAAGCCGGCCGTGTTGCCCATCACGAAATGCCCTTCGAATGTATCGACGGATGCGCCTTCGGTGTTCGTGATACGCGGGCTGACATCCCGCGCCGCTTGTTCGGCACGCAAGGCCAACTGGGCAGCGTCCTCAGTGGAAAGCGCCCACGGGTGATGCAGCTGCAAATCAGGTAGGGTGCCCGTGGCGAGCATGTCTGCATCGGGCAGACCCGCACACTCGTCTTCTGCCGTATGGCTTGCGATATGCCAGGCCGCCGCCACCGTTTCCTGCAAGGCTTGCGCCGAAAAATCGGATGTCGAGGCCGAACCGCGACGGCGGCCCTTGTAGACGGTCACATCGAGCGAGCGGTCTCGCGTCTGCTCAATGGTTTCAATGTCGCCGCTGCGCACTGAGACCACCAACCCCTTGCTTTCCGACACCTCGGCCACGGCATCGCTCGCCCCCAATTTCTTGGCATGACGCAAGGCATCGCTCACAAGTTCGCGAAAGACCGCTTGTTGCTCGGGAATTTGCAGGGAAGTGGCTTGCTGTTCGCTCATCAATGCTCTTTTGGTAAACGGTTGACCGTGCTTCACGGTTATCATAGCTTCAAGAACTGCGTATTGTATTCAGCCCATGTCCCCCACCCTTCCCGATACCCCGGAAGGCAGCGATGCTGCCAGCCAGTATGACCGCCCCAGCAAGTCCCAGATGAAGCGCGAAATGCTCGCCCTCACGGACCTGGGCAAGCAGCTGGTCGATCTTTCCCCGGAACGGCTCCGTCAGTTGCCCCTTCCGGAAAAACTGTACGAAGCCATCCGACTCGCGCAGCGCACGCCCTCCCGCGAAGGCCTGCGGCGCCAGATCCATTACGTCGGCAAGCTCATGCGAGGCCCTGACGTCGATGCTGAAGCCATCCGCAAGCAGCTCGATACGTGGGCGAATGGCTCTCGCGAGGAAACACGCCAACAGCACCGCCTCGAAGGTCTGCGCGACTTGCTGCTGCGCGACGACGACGCCCTCACCGAATTGCTGGCGACCGCCGAAGTGCCGGATGTCCAGCACTTCCGCGCCGTCATACGTGCTGCCCGCAAGGAAGCCAAGCAAAATGCCGAGCTGCTTCCTGGCCAAGAGCCACAACGCAAGCACTATCGGGCCCTGTTTCAAGCGCTCAAGAATTTGAACCTGGAATCATGAACGACATCACCAACACGCTACTCGACTGCATCGAAATCGAAACGGG
>Ga0065721_10051087_pt1 | contig 16331 bp, 23 predicted proteins | sample Mesricmetagenome_FD_59108 | JGI IMG/M metagenome (GOLD analysis project Ga0065721, IMG submission 59108) | Mesophilic microbial community from rice straw/compost enrichment Sample: eDNA_1 v2 (version 2) | ecosystem: Engineered > Solid waste > Grass > Composting > Bioreactor | place: USA: Davis... | reverse complement strand
CCAACACCGTTCTGATGCCGCATCAAGGCAGCGCAACGCGCGAGACGCGGATTGCGATGGGTGAGATTGTCCTTGCTAACCTCCAGGCATTCTTCAGCGGCGAAAAGCCGCCCACCACCGTCAACTGAATTGGACGCGAGATGATCATTCGCCAAGCACTCTTCGAAGGTCGTATCCACGAAGGCAAGGAAGCCGCCTTCAAGGCATATGTGGCAGATAAATTGATGCCGATGTGGCTGGAGTTCCCCGGCGTCCGCGAAGTCCGCGTCCTTTATGTCATTGAGCGGGACGAGGGCGCTCCCGCTTATCCCATGGTGCTGTCGACCATGTACGACAGCCGAGAGGCACTGGATGAGGCACTGAACTCCCCGGTTCGGTACGCAAGCCGGGATATGACCAAGGGCTTGCTCGCCATGTTCGACGGCGTCATCCACCACCATGTTTTCGAGCTAGAAGCTTGATTCTGCGCGACGACGGCGTTGCCGCCGCCTGAAATGTGGGGCGACGGGTAGGAGCCGTCAATCATCGCCGGTCCTCATGCTTCTGCATGCTCTGACTATGCAGCGGGAGGCCGTCTACCCTTCAGGCCATGCCGCCGAGGCAGACGTACTTGAGTTCCAGAAACTCCTCGATCCCGTAGCTTGATCCTTCGCGACCGAGGCCGGAGAGCTTAACACCCCCGAAGGGAGCTTCGGCGGTCGAGATAAGGCCGGTGTTAACGCCCACCATGCCGTATTCAAGAGCTTCCGCTACCCTAAACAACCGGGCCATGTCTTTCGCGTAGAAATAGGATGCAAGGCCGAATTCCGTATCATTGGCCTGTCGAATAACATCAGCCTCATCCTTGAACCTGAACAGCGGCGCGACGGGACCAAAGGTCTCTTCCCGCGCGACCGCCATCTCGGCTGTGACGTCGGCAAGTACGGTCGGTTCGTAGAAGGTCTTGCCGATCGAAAGGCGCTTGCCTCCGGTGACGGTTCTGGCTCCCTTGCCCAAGGCGTCAGCCACGTGCTCTTCTACCTTTTCCAGCGCTGCCCGGTCGATCAATGGTCCGAGGATCACGCCCTCGTCAAAGCCGTTGCCCGTGACGAGCTTGCCCACAGCACCGGCCAGCTTTTCGGCGAACGCATCATAGACGCCGTCCTGCACGTAGATGCGATTTGCACAGACGCAGGTTTGAGCCTTTCTGCTTATGCCGACTGTCCGGTCGAAATGGGGGGCAGTTCAGCTCCCCTGTACGGCGAGCGGGTGTGCTTCTGACCAAGGGGGCAGAAGGTGCCGGCCGCGTCGCTGGAGGTTTCCGCTGATCTTCTGTAAGGAAGTTCCCGCGGATCCACCCTTCATACGGTCCAACTCTAACTCGATGCCATTGATCCTCCTGCCCGACCGACTCAACTTCGTTGCCAGCGGGGGCGGTCCAGACGATCGCAGCGCTTGTTGACGGACCCGCTCTGACACGAACCTTCGCGGTGGTGTTGAGGCGCTGAGAGCGAAAAGCAGCAGCGGCGGCAGATGGCGGGTCCACGGGCGCCGGAGAAACTAGGACTGGCGCGGTTGGCGTGACCAGCAATGGCCTCGGCGGTTGTTCTCGGCTCTGCGGTGGCCTGGTTGTAGGCGCACCCCTAGCCCGCTCATTTACCGCGGGTTTCGCGCTTAGCGGTGCCTGCGGCTGATCGTCTTTCGAGTTGACTAGCGCTAGCACAATCAAGCCAACGATAGCCCACACCAGCGCCCTTCGCTTTGACATCCCTTATCCCCCGCAGGCATGATGCCACAGCCTTGACGAGAGTCGAGCGACCTTGTCACACGTCAAGTAGTAGAGATCTCTCCTTGGACAAACCCGGTTCCAGCGATGGCTGTTAACAGCAGCTCCCGCATATGCGGTGCTGCTCGTGCTGTCGCGGCCTTAGCGTAAGCCAAAAATATCTCTTGCTGAGGCAACGGAGGGGTTACTGCGAGCTCAACCAAGTCTCCAGCGGCCAAGCTTGCCTGAACGACACAAGTGGGCAGAACGCAGACGCCGCTCCCTGCTATCGCCAGTTTCTCGATCGCCGCGATACTGCTGCAGGTGCTTATCTTAGGAGGAATCAAGCCTTGGCTCTCGAACCATTGCATCAAAATAGAGAATGTCGGCGACGGGAAGGGATTCGTGAGGATTGGAAACTGCTTCAGGTCGTCCGGGGTGAGCGGGTGATCCGCAGAAATGAAAGAGGGCTTAGCGACCCAGGAGAGAAGTTGTTTACCCAGCAACTCCGAACGGAAGCCACCTGCCAAGGCGGGCTGCGCTATGACGGCCAGATCTAATACACCTTCTTCCAGCCGTTGGGTCAGAACCCGGCTGTTATCGACCGTGATTGCTAGCTTCAGATCTGGATGCTTTTGTTCCAGTCCGCTCATGAACCTCGCCAAACAGCAGAGCGCAAAGCTGTCCGGCACGCCCACCCGCAGAACACCCCGTAAGGAACCGGCTTCGCGAATATGACCGTCTAGATCACTGAGCAACGCGATGATCCGTTCGACGTGGTCGAACATCGCCCTGCCCTTGTCCGTCATCCGGATCCCTTTTGCTCCTCGTACGAAAAGAGCGCCGCCGGCTTCCGTCTCGAGCTCCTTCAGCCGGATGGATATGGACGGTTGAGTGAGACCAAGATGATCAGCGGCTGCGCGGAAGCTGCCGAGCCGAGCAACCCAATAATAGGCCTCGAGTTGTGGGAGGCTACGAAACATAAAAGATTTTTATCAGGTTTTTTGGAATTTTCAATTGGCCTTCCGGCACTCTCTAGCTCTAGCCTCCTCAGAGGTAGAAGTTGACGCCGCTCGGCGATAAAATAAGCTTATCAGGATGGCCATGATGAATTTTGATGCAGGACGTTTGAAACGTCCCATTACCGATGAAGTCCGCAACGCAGTCCGCGAAGACTTCCCCGAGATCGCAAATATTCAGGATAATCGCTTGCAAGACGGTGTTGTCGAGGCCTGGGCGCATGCATTGTGCGAGTCCAGCTTTGGACGACCATCTGACATCCCAGGCGCCGGCAATCCGGGCGATTTCGAGCTTCTACGGGGCACGCAGGTGGATCACATCCGAGCAGTCGCTCGTATCGCGATGAGCCTGGTGGATGATTTCGCAAAGAACTTCCCCGAAGCCAGCATTGATCGAGACATCGTTCTGGCGGGAGCAATCATCCATGATGTGGGCAAAGCCTTTGAATTTGACCCCGTGAACCTGAAACGGTGGAAGGACGACCCCTCTCGAGCCGGTGAGCCATCGCTCAGACACTCGGTATTTGGAGCTCACGTGTGCCTAGCGGTAGGTCTGCCCGAAGAACTCGCTCACATCGCACTGGGGCATTCGCGAGAGGGTCAGCATATCGGCCTTAGCGTCGAATGCATGTTCGTGCGGATTGCGGACCACTCCTGGTGGGACCTTGCCGCGGCTGCAGGTGTCCTTAATCCCGACACCATGCAGAACGCTCAAAAGATGACGCGGCGCCGTGCCCTCAACGCCTAGGAGAGAATCAATGGTGAAAAGAATCAATCCGGGAAGCCGGATGAGCCAAGTCGTGATGCACAGCGGCTTCATCTACGTGTCGGGCCAAGTCGCCGATCTTCCCAATCCGGGGATTGATGACCAGACAAAATCCGTGCTGTCGAAGATCGATCGCCTCCTTGCCGAAGCGGGAGCTACTAAATCTGACTTGGTGAACGTGACGGTACTCCTGCCGCACATTACAGATTTCGACAAAATGAACGCAGTTTACGATGCCTGGATCGATCCCGCCAACCCTCCGTCGCGAGCTTGTTACGAGGCACGGCTAGCGGACCCCGAGCTGCGCATTGAAATAACCGCCGTAGCAGCTGTGCCAGGCACCTAGAATAGGAGACGGGAGGCAATGGCTATAAACCTCAATTTCGAGACGGTCTTCGCGTACTGGCCGCAGTTCTTGAGTGGTGCAGGCCTTACCCTCCGTCTTTCGCTCTTGGCTATGGTAGTCGGGCTAGCCATAGCAATCCCTTGCGCCTGGGCCAGGGTTGAGGGTCCGGCTGCGCTAAGGCGGGCAGTTCGCGGCTACGTCGAGATCATCCGGAACACCCCGCTGCTGATACAGATCTATATCGTGTTCTTCGGGCTGCCTGGCCTAGGCGTTCGAATGAGTGCTGATAGCGCGGCGCTTGTCGCGCTATCGCTGAACGTGGGCGCCTATTCGACCGAAATCATCCGGTCCGGCATTCAGTCCATCAATAAGGGTCAAGTGGAGGCCGCAAAAGCTCTGGGATTGGGGGCATTGCAAACGTTCCGTTTTGTTGTGCTGCGACCTGCACTTAGGAATATCTATCCGGCGCTGACGAGCCAATTCATCATTCTTATGCTCTTCTCAAGCCTGGTGTCAGTGATCGCCGCTAATGACCTTTCTTCGGTTGCAAACCATGTGCAGTCGGTCACGTTCCGGAGTTTCGAGGTCTATATCGTGGTGACCGCGATCTACTTCGTCCTTTCGTCGGGTCTGTCCGGGGTCTTCTCCCTGATCTTCCAAAGATTTATCGATTACCCCACTCGGTAGGAGAAGGACATGATCCGCGAATTTGGTTTCCCTGAGTTCATGTTGCTCATCGACGGCGCGAAGTGGACCGTGCTGCTGTCATTGGTTGCATTCGCGGGCGGATCTGCTGGTGGGCTTGTCATTGCTTTGTGCCGCGTATCCGCCAGCGCCTGGCTTAGGTGGCCGTCACAAGCTTTTATTCGAGTGGTGCAAGGCACCCCGCTCTTGATGCAGCTGTTTCTGATTTTCTTCGGATTGGGGACGTTCGTTGAGATTGATCCCTGGCTTGCAGCAGCATTGGGTCTTGGGCTCAACGCCAGCGCGTTCCTTGGGGAGATCTGGCGCGGCTCAATCCAGGCAATTCCCAACGGTCAAACTGAAGCGGCCCACGCACTTGGCCTCAACTACCTGGACAGAATGCGCTTCGTCATCTTGCCGCAAGCACGTCGGATGGCCTACGCGCCCACCGTTGGGTTCGCGGTCCAGGTCGTGAAGTCCACCTCACTGGCGGCAATCATTGGCTTCACTGAGGTTACCAGGGCCGGGCAGATCGTGAATAACGCGACGTTCAAGCCCTTCTTGGTCTTCGGGATCGTAGCGGTCATCTACTTCTTCATGTGCTGGCCCCTGACGTTGCTCAGCGATCATCTGGAGCGCCGTGCAGCAATCCCCAATCGTTCACCAAAGTAGCCTGGGAGGGCAATGATAATGTGGGTAAACTTCAAGAATACGCATAAGCTCCTGCTAGCTTGTATGGCAGGTTTGGGATTGGCATTGTCCTCAGCTAATTCGGCAACTGCTCAGACAGTTGAGGAAATACAGGAGGCGGGAAAAATCCGCGTTGGTGTTCTCGTGGACTTCCCCCCGTTCGGGCTACTCGACGGAAGTGGTCAGCCGGCGGGGTATGATCCTGACTTGGCTAAGATGCTGGCTGACAAGCTTGGCGTGGAGCTCGAACTAGTCCCGGTTTCCGGCCCCAATCGCGTCCCTTATCTCCTCACCAATCGAGTCGATTTGCTTATCGCGGCTTTGGGAGTGACTAAGGAGCGTGCTGAGCAAGTAGACTTCTCCGACCCATCTGCGACGGTGGACCAGGTTCTGTATGCTGGCAAGGATCTAAAGATTGAGAAGCTAGAAGATCTCTCGGGTCACTCCGTAGGCGTGGCACGCGGTAGTGCTCAAGACATCACGTTGACTTCTTCGGTTCCCTCGGACGTCACGCTACAGCGTTACGACGATGACCCGTCCACTCTGCAGGCACTCCTGGCGGGGCAAGCGGATGCCATCGCTATGTCCACGCTCATCATCGCGGACATAGCAAAAGTTACGAACGTCGACGCCTTCGAAATCAAGTTTCCGATCAGAACCTTGGTGCACGGCATAGCCATGCGAAAAGGCAACGAAGAACTGCAGACTTACATCAACGATTTCCTGAAGGAAGTGAAGCAGAACGGCAAGCTTAACGAGATCCACCGGAAATGGCTGGGAGTGGACTTCACAGACGTAGAGAAGCCCGTACTTCAATGATTGGTATGCGAACAGATCTACCCTCCGACGCGCAGTCGGGGGGTACAGCCATCAGGATCCAGGCCATGAACAAGTGGTACGGTTCCCTGCACGTTCTCAAGGAGATCAACCTATCGGTACAGTGGGGTGAAAAGGTCGTGGTTTGCGGCCCGTCAGGCTCTGGAAAGTCGACCTTGATCCGCTGCTTGAACCAGTTGGAACGTCATCAGTCGGGCAGCATTAGAATAGGTGACACCCAAGAAGGTGGTAGTCATCGCTCCCTCGCAGCGTTGCGGCGAGAAGTGGGGATGGTCTTCCAACACTTCAATCTCTTTTCCAATTTGACCGTGCTTGAGAACTGCATGCTCTCTCCCGTCAGGGTTAGGAAGCAGCCGCGAGCTGATGCAGAGCGTGCTGCGCGAAGGCTATTAGAGAGGGTGCGGGTACTCGACCAAGCGGATAAGTTTCCATCCCAACTATCTGGTGGCCAACAACAGCGGGTAGCCATTGCAAGAGCTCTTTGTATGGCGCCAAAAATCATGCTCTTCGATGAGCCTACGTCTGCCTTGGATCCAGAGTCGGTCAAAGAGGTCCTAGATGTGATGGTTGAACTCGCCGAACAGGGGATGACAATGATCTGCGTCACCCACGAAATGGGTTTCGCACGAAAGGTCGCGGACAGGGTTGTGTTTATGGCCGATGGCCGAGTGGTTGAGGTTGCTGGATCAGCAGACTTCTTTGACAACCCACGCAGCGATCGCGCGAGGGAATTCCTCGGGCAACTGCTGCACTAATTCGCCTCCACTCATTTCTTGCGGTGCTCCGCGGAAGCTTTGGCAACTGAGGCCGCCGGCCATGAGCAACAGCCGGCGGCCCTTTCTGCGCGGCAATCCCGGAGAGCATCCGGGGCAAATCTACCGCGCAAGGCATAGGAAGGAGAAGGCCTCTACCCGAGCCGAGGATTCATGTGGTCGAGCCCCATCCGCAACGCGTGTGTGATGAGAAGCACACCCTCGAGATTGTGCACGGTCGGGTCCCCCTCGTGGCTACCCCGGCCAGTGAACAGAGGTGGTGCCGGTTTCTGAGACAGGGGCATAAGGTGGATTTTCCGATGAAAAGGACAATCCAGGATGAAGACACGCAGACGGTTTAGGGCCGAGTTCAAGGCCAAGGTCGCGCTTGAGGCGATCCGCGGCGAGCGGACGATTTCGGAACTGGCGACGAAGCACCAGCTTCACCCCAACCAGATCACGCAGTGGAAACGGCAAGCAAAAGAAAACCTGGCCAAGGCGTTCGACGACAAGGCAGCGGATGCGCAGGTCGGCCGGGAAGCCGAGGTGACGAAGCTAAGCTACACGCCAAGATCGGCCGACTCGTCGTTGCGCGGGATTTTTTGGCCAAAGCCTTCTGTCGCTGAGCCTGGATCGGAGGAGAATGATGATTGATCCCGATCACAACCGGCTCTCGATCCGCCGCCAATGCGAACTGGTCTCGATCTCGCGGGCCTCGTTCTATCGCCACCCCGTCGGTGAGAGCCCTGAGAACCTCGAACTGATGCGCATCATCGATGAGGCTTTTATGGAAATGCCCTGGTATGGCTGGCGCCAGATGGCGCGGCATCTGCGCCGCCAAAGCTGGTGCGTCGGCCGCAAGCGGGTCCGGCCACGATCCGCGACCTCCTTCATGCTCTCTAAGACATGCGGCTGGCTCGGCATTTGACATCGGTCAAAATGACGGGAGAGGCGGCAATAATTTCCGCGAGAGCCTCACTCCTTTCCATCCTGCCAAGGAACGCCGGCGACCGCTAGTGCCTCGATGTCTGTCAAATAGACAGTCATCGTGCCTGCCTTATAGCAGACCTTGCTCCGGGAGGATGGTGATTTCTCTTGTGTGGCAATAGCGCAGTTCCGACGGCAACTAGAAACTTGGACCAGCCGCAGATCGTGGTCGAATGTGCAGCAAGTCTGGTGACAAGATCTATTCGTCCCCCGCCTTGACGCTTCCAGGGATCAGGCGTTCAACCAGTCGAACGATCGTGACGATAACTGCACCAAAGATGACGCCGATGATCAACAGCGTTGTCTGACCTGCGCCGGCTGCAATGCCCGCGGCAGCGGCAAGCCAGATGTTCGCGGCAGACGTTAGATTATGAACGTTACCTTTTGAGAAGAAAATGGCGCCAGCGGCAATGAAACCAACTGCCTGTGCGAGACCTTGGACCACTCTAAGCGGATCGATGTTGGAGCCGCCGTTCAATGATAGCTCATCGTACAGCAGCAAGGCGGAGATCGTGATCAGTGCAGAGCTCAGTGCTACAAGCGCATGGGTACGAATGCCTGCGGCAATTCCTCTGATCTCGCGATCTAGTCCAAGCAGAAGCCCCGCCAAACTAGCCAGACCCAGTCGGAAGATCATATCCTCGATCGGCATGGAACCTCGCTTCTGAGAATCGCCAGACCTTCTTTCGGAGAGGCATCAGCCAGTGATCGACCTCAGGGGCTCTTTGATCTGATCTGCCTGTCAGTTTCAGACCTGATCCTTTGTGGCCGCGTCCTTGAAGACCTAGGCTAAGGCAGTCTCAGCAGCACCCAAGGTCGAATAAGTGCTATATTGCGGCCTATTCAATGACTGCGCAGGCCAGTCGATCACCGGCATCGCCTGACGGCTGGCTCTCGTAGTCGTCTGCCTTCGCGTGCACCATTAGGGCGCGGCCCTTGATGCCGGTCTCACCGTCGTCGAGCGAGACCATCTGGTTGAAGATCTCAGCGCGCAATGCACCGTCCGAGCCGACATACTGGTTGGGCATGTCGCCAGCATGAGGTCCATTGCCAGACCTGTAGCCGTGCTCTTTGGAGCCAGGATTGAAGTGACCGCCCGCAGATTCATGATTGGTTTCATGGTCGCAACTTCCTGTCTCATGGACATGGAAAGCAACCCATTGGTTAGCGGGAAGCCCGGTAACCTCCAACTTGATCAGAACACCGCCGGCAGCCATGCTGGTCAGCTCTGCGCTGCCGTTTGCCTGCCCGTCCGCATTCAAGAAACTCGCAGAGGCAGTTGCGGCGTCCTGCGCATTGGCGGCTCCGTTAAGTGCAAGGATCATTACGGTCGTGCTCATTATCTGGCGTATCATCGAACTCCTCCATTGGTTGGTTCAATCCTTGAGCGCTTCACGTAGTTCCGCCACTTGTTCTGCGGTCACGGCATCTGCCTTGTTCCCCCAGCTTGAACGTATGTAACTAGTGACAGCAGCGATTTGTTCGTCCGTGAGTTTCCAATCGAAGGCTGGCATGGAGAGTGGCGAAGGGTACGTCTTTGTTGGAACGGAACGGGCGCCCTTCAGGATGACGCGGATCACCGTGGTCGCATCGTCATTGTTGACTTTGCCCGAGCCCGCCAAAGGGGCGAAGAAACGTGGTACACCTGACCCATCAGAGGTGTGGCAGGCACTACAGTTGTCGAGGTAGATGGCTTCACCTGCCTGCACAACGGCGGCATCCGGGACATCCAACTCCTCGCCTTCACCGTTACCCTCGCGGTCTTTCAAATAGGTGGCGATGGCGCGCAGATCGGCCTCGGTCATGTGTTGCGTGGAAAGTTCGATGACCTCTGCCATCGTAGAGAAGGCTGCCGTATGTCGGTTCCTTCCGGCCCGAAGAAACTCGACGATGTCGTCCTCCGACCAATCCTCCAGCCCGCCATTGCTGCCGCCGCGGATGCTCGGTGCCGCCCAGTTCTCCAACTGGCCGCCTTGCAGGTCCTGATCCTTCTTGTCCGCTCCGGCGAAGTTCTTCGGCGTGTGGCAGCCGGCGCAGTGGCCGGGGCCCTCGACAAGGTAGGCTCCACGGTTCCATTGCGGACTCTTGTCAGGATTTTCCTCAAACTCGCCGGGCTCGAAAAACATCCATTTCCATCCAAGAATCGCCATGCGCTGGTTGAGCGGGAACGGCAGGTCGTTCTCCGGTTTCTCCCGGCGAACACGGGGAATGGTGGCGAGATAGTCGTAGATAGCGTCGACCTCTGCTCGAGGCATCTTCGTGAAGTGCGGATAGGGAAATGCGGGGTAGAGGTGAGAGCCGTCGCGGCGTAGGCCGTCATGCATGGCGTCCCAGAATTCATCCTTGGACCACTCCCCCAGACCGGTCTCGACGTCAAAGGTAATGTTCGGGGTGTAGATGATGCCGAATGGCGTCTCCAGTCCACGTCCTCCGGAAAAGGGAGCTTCACCGGGAATGGTATGACACCCCTGACAATTACCGGTAGCCACCGCGTAACGTCCTCGTTCGACCTGAGCGAAAGAATTCTCCTGTGCATGGGCGGTCGTGGACAACAAGCCCATGAGCAGCGGGACCGTTGCAGCAGTGAGAAGCGGCACTTGGCTCATGCCTGCACCAAAGGACCGGGACTGCGAAGGTATTGGGTGCGGATGGCATCGGCCGCCCAGTAGGTGAGGGCAGCCACCGTGCCTGTCGGATTATAGCCCGCATTCTGAGGGAATACCCCGGCGCCCATGACGAACAGGTTCGGCACGTCCCAGCTTTGCAGATAGCGATTGACGACGCTGTTCGACGGATTGGTGCCCATGATCGTGCCGCCCGTATTATGGGTCGTCTGGTAGGGCATGGAATCATAGGGGCCGTCGCGGGTATTGAGCTTGATCTCCCGCCCGCCCATTCGCTCCGCGATCTGCTTCACGCGCTCCGTCAGGAAAGCGCTCATCTTCAAGTCATTAGGGGTGAAGTCATAGGTCATCCGCATCAGCGGACGGCCATAGGCGTCCGTGTATGTCGGATCGAGATCAAGGTAGTTGGTGGCATAGGCCATGGAAGCCCCATGCGCTCCGACGCTGGTGGACTTGAGGAAGTTCTCCTTGACCGCCTTCTTCCAGGCCGATCCCCAATTGGGCGTCCCCTCCGGTGTAGGGTGCGTTTCAATCGGACGCGCATTTGTGGTCCAGTTGGCAATATAGCCGCCGCCGATGAAGTCCAGCCCTGCGTGGTCGAAGTTGTCGCCATTGAAGTCATCGACGCACATGCCGAGCGCGCCCGCTCCGGCGAACTCGTTGGTGTATTTGTCTTCGTAGAACACGTCCGCCGACGACATCACCTGGTAGCAATAGTTCTTGCCGACGAGACCCTCTCCCGTGGCAGGGTCATAGATCTCGCCAATGCCGGACAGCATCATCAGATGCGTGTTCCACAGTTGGTATGCGCACAGGATAACAAGATCAGCAGGCTGCTCGTATTCGTTGCCTTGCGTATCCACATGAATGACGCCTGTCGCGCGGCGGCCCGACTTGTCGAGCTTCACCCGCAGAACCTCGTTGTGCGTTTTGAGCTTAAAGTTCGGCTTCGTCATCAACACCGGCAGGATTGTCGTTTGCGGCGAGGCCTTCGAATAATTGCCGCAGCCATACTTTTCACAGAACCCGCAATAGGAGCAGGGCCCGAGCTGACAGCCCAACGGGTTCGTATAAGGCTGGGTCATATTGGCGGACGGACCTGGGAACGGACTAAGACCGAGCTCACGCGTAGCGCGTTCGAACTGATGCTGAGAAAATGTCATGTGCATGGGCGGATTGGGATATTCCGAACTGCGCTGCCCTTCGAACGGATTACCGCCCTCCTGAATCCGGCCGCCAATGTTGCCCGCCTTGCCGCCGATGCCACAGAGCTTATCGAATCGGTCGAAATGCGGCTCCAACTCGTCGTAGGTCACGCCATAGTCCTGCACCGTCATACCGACCGGCAATGGGCCATAGCGTTCCGCATTGTGGCTGGCCGCGATAAAATCGCTCGGCAGAAAACGCCATGTCTGGCCGTTCCAGTGGACGCCCGCTCCACCCACGCCTTCTCCAGGAAGGAAGGAGCCCCAGCGTCGCATTGGCAGTGCCACCTGGCCGCGGTTATTGCGGAAGGTCAGGGTATTGCGGGAGTTGTTGGCGAACATCTCCTTGCGCCAGTACCATCGCAGTTCGTCTGGAGCGAGGGTGGGAGGAAAGTCCGTCGGCGTGTCCCGCCATGCGCCGCGCTCAAGCGCCAGAACTTCGAGTCCCTCCTCGGTAAGTTCTTGCGCCAGAATTGCAGCCGTCCAGCCGAAACCAACGAGTACAACATCAACTGGGGGCAGCTTCTGCGCCATTTTATCCTCCGTCTAGCCTGCCGCACGGGTCGGGTCAGGCGGGGTTCCAGCCCGGTCTGCCCTTCAGGCTGACCGGCTCAAGCTCGATACGTGCTCCGTTGTGGTCGAGAAAGTCGCGATAGTCGTAGCGGGCCCCGGGGAAGCCAACGAGCTTCCAGCCAACCATGTCGCGATTGCCGCCGTAGATGGGATCGCAGAAGAAGCCTTCGATGGCATTGTCCAAGATGAGATTGAAGAAGGCTTGAGCAGAGACACCGTCCAGCTCAAGCTCGCCATCCTCCATCCGCTTCAGCATCTCGTCCTGCTCGCTATCCGACAGGTCTGCGAAGGGCCGGTCGCCGTAGGCGTCACGACAGTGCGCGTCGAGCGCTTCGATCGCTGCTCGGTAGAGTCCTGCCGGAGGATACTCCGACTGATAACCTTGGCCGTCGAAGCCGTCTTGGAAAGGTCCTTGCGTGTACCAGCGTTCGCCGCGGCCATAGAAGCCTGCCATTTGGCTGTCGATGAAGTCCAAGACGCCAGCCTCGCGAGCGCCAGGACCACTCTCGTCGGATGGGATCAGCCGAGCAGTTATAGCATCGACACAACGCCGCTCTGCCTGAGTGAAAAACCGTTGTTCGGGATAGGCGGGTGGCAGTTCGGCGCGACCGGCGGTCCAAGGAACTTCATCCGAGATCGAGCGTGCAAGAACCGACGGAACGGTCATGGCGGTCGTTGCCGTCATCATGCCGAAGAGAAAACGTCTCCGTGTGGGTTGATTGATCGCCACAGCCCTCCTCCATTGTAGGACTGAACGGGGAGGAGCATCGGAGGTTCCAGCACAAGCGAACTTCTTCGCGCTCAACCTGATGAACGACATCGTGATGGGCAGCAAGACCGTCGATGAGGTATCTCGGACCGTAAGCTGCAATTTGATAAGTCGCGTAAGCAAGCAAGCTGAATTATCGTCAAGCCTCAGGCTGCAGGATCAAAAATACCGATACATGATTACCAGCCTCTCATGCTTCCGGTTCTTCGCCTTGCCGCCGAAAGGGAGACGCGCGTTGCTGACGTCTCTGAACGCATCGCGGATGATCTCGGCTTAACCCAGGGGAGCGTGACGAGCTTCTGCCAAGCGGCCGCCAGCGTGTGCTGTATAACCGCATCCATTGGGCGAAGTTTTATATGAGCTGGGCCGGGCCAATTGCCTCGCCTGCATGCTGCCACATCCTCGAAACCGGAAATGACAGCTTCCGCTTCAAGAACAGCTCGGCGCATCAGCCCAAAACATCAAAGGAGAAACGCAGAAACTTGACCCCGGCCATCAACACGAACGATACCTAAAGGAGGGTCAATTCTCGGTGGAAACGCCGGGTCAGCTCTCAGTGGAAATCAACAGGTTTGCTTAACAGATGCGAGATGGCAGCTTTGGGCCGACTGCCGTCTTAGCTCAGAAGCGCCACAAGCGGACATCTGTCGGTCGACCGCTACTTTCGGACTTCTGTCCACGAAGAATGACAAGGCAGAAAGGTTGACTTTATTATCCTATCCGTTATTCTGGATATATGGAAAGGTCACTTGCGATCACGGCGCTCGGCGCATTGGCACAAACAACGAGGCTTGAGACGTTTCGTACCTTGGTGAGGCATGAGCCGAAGGGCGTCCCGGCAGGGGAGTTGGCGCGGATGCTCGATGTGCCGCAAAACACGATGTCAGCGCATCTCGCCACACTCTCGCGAGCTGGACTGGTGACGAGCGAGAGGCAGAGCCGTTCAATCATCTATAGGGCTGACCTGGATGGCCTTCGAGAGCTGACGTTGTTCCTGCTGAAAGACTGTTGCGGAGGCTCCACCGAGTTATGCGCGCCTCTGATCGCGGAGTTGACGCCATGTTGCGCGTCCGAGGTGGAGAAATCATGACCATGCGGCTGGAGATGATCGAAGGCAGCGATGCCGGTCTCCGAAAAGCACTCGCGGAAGCCGCCCTTCCGGTTGAGGACCTCGAAGACAACGGACGTTCGTTTTTCAGGGGTGTCGGCGGAGAGGGGAAGGCGCTCGCCTACGCAGGGATAGAGCTTTGCGGCGATAGTGTCCTTCTAAGATCGGTAGTCGTTCTGCCTGAATGCCGTGGCAGAGGCCTTGCGAAGGCTTTGGTGGGCGAGACCCTCAAGCAGGCTTCAGAAACCGCGGCTGTTTTCCTCGCCACGACAACCGCAGCCCCGCTTTTCGAGCGAATGGGTTTCGTCCCGGTCAACCGGAGCAACGTCCCCGCCGCCATTCTATCCACCCGCCAGCTCTCGGGAATCTGCCCGGCCTCGGCGACGATCATGAAACTCATTAAACCTCCGACCTAACACGGACAACGACCATGACCGACAAGACCTACAACGTGCTCTTCCTGTGCACGGGCAATTCCGCTCATTCTATTCTCGCCGAGTCCATCCTAAACAAGGAAGGCAAAGGCCGCTTCCGCGCGTTCTCCGCCGGCAGCCAGTCAAAAGGCGAGGCCAATCCGCAGGCCCTCAAGGAACTCGATGTCCTCGGCTATCCGTCGACAGGCTTCTCTTCGAAAAGCTGGGATGTCTTCGCCGAAGAGGGGGCTCCCGAAATGGACTTCATCTTCACGGTCTGCGATAGCGCAGCAGGTGAGGCCTGCCCGGTTTGGATCGGACATCCGATGACTGCTCACGGGGATGTCGAAGACCCTGCCGCCGTAGAAGGCTCGGAAGTTGAAGTACAGCGCGCCTTTGCCCAGGCCGCAAGGTTCCTGAAGAACCGTATCATGGCGTTCCTGAGCTTTCCGCTCGAATCCATCGACCGTATGGCGCTGCAAACCCGTCTCCGTCAGATCGGCGCGATGGAAAGCTCTTCTACCACCGGGAAGACCGCCTGATGTCCGGGTTTGAACGCTATCTCACGGTTTGGGTCTTCCTCTGCATCGTGGTCGGCGTGGCCCTCGGACATCTCATTCCGGAGCTTTTTCAGACTATCGGTGCGGTCGAGATCGCCAAGGTGAACATCCCGGTCGCCATCCTCATCTGGCTGATGATCATCCCGATGCTATCGAAGATCGACTTCCGTTCCCTTGCGAAGGTCGGCACGTACTGGCGGGGGATCGGCGTAACGCTGTTCATCAACTGGGCCGTCAAGCCGTTCTCGATGGCGATCCTCGGATGGCTGTTCATCGGATACCTGTTCAGGCCTTACCTGCCACCGGACCAGATCGACTCCTACATCGCGGGTCTGATCATTCTGGCAGCCGCACCCTGTACGGCAATGGTCTTCGTCTGGTCGAACCTGACCCGCGGCGAGCCGCTGTTCACGCTCTCCCAAGTCGCACTCAACGACGCGATCATGATCGTCGCCTTCGCGCCGATTGTCGGCCTGCTTCTCGGGCTGTCCGCGATCACCGTCCCGTGGGATACGCTGGTCATCTCGGTTGGTCTCTACATTGTCATACCCGTAATCATCGCACAGGCTTTACGAAGCAGGCTCACTCTCGACGGAACGACCTCAAGTTTGGACAGGGTGTTGGAAAGGCTGCAGCCGATCTCGCTAGTCTCGCTGTTGGCGACGCTTGTCCTGCTGTTCGGATTCCAGGGTGAGCAGATTATCGCCCAGCCGATGATCATCGCCCTGCTGGCGGTCCCGATCCTGATCCAGGTCTACTTCAACTCGGGCCTCGCCTACATCCTCAACCGCATGTCCGGCGAGCGACACTGCGTGGCCGGACCATCGGCACTGATCGGGGCGTCCAACTTCTTCGAGCTAGCCGTCGCCGCAGCTATCAGCCTTTTTGGTTTCCATTCCGGCGCGGCGCTGGCGACGGTCGTCGGTGTCCTCATCGAGGTTCCGGTCATGCTCTCGGTCGTCTGGATCGTGAACCGGTCGAAGGGCTGGTACGAGGCAGCGCCGGCCGCATCTGGGAAGAATATCCCCGAAAGGACCTGACCATGGACGTCACTATCTACCACAACCCCGCCTGCGGCACTTCGCGGAATACGCTCGATCTGATCCGGCACGCCGGGATCGAGCCAACGATCATTGAGTATCTCGAGACGCCGCCAACCCGCGAGCAACTCGCGACGATGATTGCCAATGCTGGTCTTACAATTCGTCAGGCCATCCGTGAAAAGGGCACGCCCTATGCCGAACTGGGTCTCGA
>Ga0065721_10051084_pt1 | contig 16339 bp, 14 predicted proteins | sample Mesricmetagenome_FD_59108 | JGI IMG/M metagenome (GOLD analysis project Ga0065721, IMG submission 59108) | Mesophilic microbial community from rice straw/compost enrichment Sample: eDNA_1 v2 (version 2) | ecosystem: Engineered > Solid waste > Grass > Composting > Bioreactor | place: USA: Davis... | reverse complement strand
CCCGCCGCAACGAAGCCGAGCATCCGATCGAAGTCGTAGGCGCGCAGCTTCGCGGCCTGATGCACTGGATCAAGAAGTAATTCGACTCGTATAGCTTATCGAAAGCCGTCGCCGTCCTTGAGGGCGGCGGCTTTCATGTTATAATCGGATTAATGAAGGTAGATCAGCAGGAGGTGCAGGAACACTCAGCCATGCGGAAAATATACATTTTTGACACGACGTTGAGAGACGGCGAGCAATCGCCGGGCGTTAACCTGAACACGCAGGAGAAAGTCGAAATCGCGCTGCAATTGGAGAGACTTGGCGTCGATCGCATCGAAGCGGGCTTCCCGGCGGCTTCCCCTGGCGACTTGGCGGCTGTCGACGCGGTCGCGCGCGCCGTCAAGAACGCGACGGTAATCGGACTTGCCCGCTCGCGCGAGCAAGATATCGACGCTGTCCGCGAAGCGGTTAAAGCAGCTAAAGATCCGGGCATCCACCTGTTCCTGGCGACTTCCCCGATCCATCGCAAGCACAAGCTGCGCATGGAGAAGGAGCAAGTGCTGGAGACGGCGGATCGGATGATTCGTTACGCGAAGCAATATTTTGACAAGATCGAGTTTTCGCCAGAGGATGCCGGCCGTACGGAGCTGGACTTCCTGGTCGAAGTGACGGAAATGGCCATCAAGGCGGGAGCGACCGTCGTGAACATTCCGGACACGGTCGGTTATTTGACGCCGTATGAGTACGGTAATATTTTCAAGACGCTGAAGGAGAAAGTGCCGGGCATCGACAAGATCCAACTGTCCGCTCACTGCCACGACGATCTCGGCATGGCTACGGCGAACGCGCTGGCAGCCATTCTGAACGGCGCCGACCAGATCGAAGGTACGATCAACGGCATCGGCGAACGCGCCGGCAATACCGCGATCGAGGAAGTGGCGCTGGCTCTCGAGACGAGAGCGGAGTTCTTCCAAGCGAAGACGTCGCTTCAATTGAAGGAAATCGCAAGAACGAGCCGTCTGGTCAGCAAGCTGACGGGCATGGTCGTACCGGGGAACAAGGCGATCGTCGGCGCTAACGCGTTCGCGCATGAATCGGGAATCCATCAGGACGGCATGCTTAAGGAGAAGACGACGTACGAGATCATCTCTCCGGACACGATCGGCCTCAAGGACAGCAAGCTCGTACTGGGCAAGCATTCCGGCCGCCACGCGTTCCGCGAGAAGCTGGTCGACCTCGGTTATGACAACTTGTCCGAAGAGCAGCTCAACGCCGCTTTCGGCAAGTTCAAAGACTTGGCGGACCGCAAGAAGAACGTCAGCGACGAAGACATCCGCGCCCTGCTCGAAGAGAAAATCATCGAGACGCCGGAAGTGTACTCGCTGCAGCAACTGGTCGTCTCCTTCGACAGCCATGCGACTCCTTCGGCAACGGTGAAGCTGAGAACCGCGGGCGGAACGGTGGAGAAGAGCTCGGAAGGCAACGGCTCGGTCGACGCGATCTATCAAGCGATCGACGCGCTTACCGGCGAAGCCGTGGAGCTGGACGACTACACGATCAAGTCCGTAACCGACGGCGCGGACGCGCTTGGCGAAGTGCACGTCGTGCTTAAGCAAGGCGACTCGTCCGCTCATGGACGCGGCGTCAGCACCGATATTCTCGAAGCAAGCGCTCGCGCGTACGTCGACGCCCTGAACCGGCTCATCGACAAACGCAACGCACCGACCCGCAGCCGCCGCGACAACGTCACGTTGATCTAAGAATCGAAATGGGGAAGCATCGATGAATTATCAATTTTCCGCTAGATTAAGCACTTTCTCCTCCTCGGCGGTTCGTGAAATCCTGAAGCTGACGCAGAAGGCTTCGATCATCTCCTTCGCCGGCGGCTTGCCGGCGGAGGAGCACTTCCCGGTAGCTGCGATCGGCGAGGCGTTCAACCGCGTGCTGGCGGCAGGGAACAAGGCGCTGCAGTACGGCTTGACGGAAGGCTACTTGCCGCTTCGCGAGTCGATCTGCAAGTGGATGACGAAGAAGGGCGTAACGGTAACGCCGGACGACATGCTCATCACGACCGGTTCCCAGCAGGCGATTGACTTGCTCACGCGGATTTACATCGATCCGGGCGACGTCATTCTCGTCGAGAGCCCAACGTACTTGTCCGCGCTGCAAGTGTTCCGATCCTACGGCGCGAAGCTTGTATCGGTTAAGACGGACAAGGACGGCATGGACTTGGACGATCTCGCGCTGAAGCTGAAGGAGCACAAGCCGAAGCTCGTCTACGTCATTCCGACGTTCTCGAATCCGACGGGCAACGCTTGGAGCCTCGAACGCCGCAAGGGCGTGCTGAAGCTGTGCCGGGAATCCGAGACGCTTATTCTCGAGGACGATCCGTACGGCGAGCTTAAGTTCGGCGACGCGTCGATCCATTACCCGTCGCTGTTCTCGCTGGATCAGCATCCGAACGGTTCGTGCGTCGTCTATACGAGCACGTTCTCCAAGACGGTCGCTCCGGCACTCCGCACGGGCTGGGTCATGGGCGATCCGGAGATCATCCGCCATATGGCTCGCGCCAAGCAAGCGGCTGATTTGCACTCCAGCTCGCTCGACCAGCAGACGCTTCATCAGCTGATGGAGCATTACGACCTCGCCGGCCATATCGAATTCGTGCGCAAGGAGTACGAGAAGCGCATGCGCCAGATGGCTGACCTTCTCAAGGAAGCTGCTTGGCCTGGCGTGACGTGGAACGAGCCGAAGGGCGGCATGTTCTTCTGGCTGGAAGTGCCGGAGTCGGTCAACACGTCCGAGCTGCTCAAGACGGCTGTCGATCTCGGCGTCGCTTTCGTTCCCGGCGTGACGTTCTATGCCGAAGGAACGAAGATGAACAACATGCGCCTCAACTTCACGCATAACGATGCGGAAGCAACCGTCGTCGGCATGCAGCGGTTGTCTCAGGCTGTGAATAGCGTATTGGTGAAGTAATCGCGCATAAGCATACGCGAATATAGGAAGAATGGAAAAAGAGGCTGTCCCATAAGGATATATAGCTCACTTAACTGGCGGCTACAGGGGTATCGTCCCTGTGCCGCCAGTTCGCGTTCTCAGCAGCACAACTACCATTTATCTCCTCTCCCGGCGTCAGTTGCTATTGCGGCTTTGTGCGATTTTTCGTTCAAGATCTTGGGTTCGGTCTAACTCATTCGCGGCTTTGTACGATTTATCGTACAGGATCTCAGGATCGGTCTAACCCATGCGCGGCTTTGTACGATTTATCGTATATGATCTAGTACTCGGAGTACCTCATGTGCTCTTTGTGCGATTTTTCGTTCAGGTTAATGATCTTTGGGAAGCCCCTTCTGATTCACTAACGATAGTTGGCATCCTAATAGTCTGTACCTATAGAAATCATAGTTATTATCTATTTTTCCTCTTGAGTGGAATGTACTACAATTGATAAATAGTCTCATTGATCGACCAAACTATAATTGGAGTGAATGATAATGACACAAGTGAAAAAAATCGCGGTCATCGCCGGCGACGGTATCGGTCCTGAAGTTGTCGCGGAAGCGATCAAGGTTATGAAACGTACGGAAGAGATGTTCGGATACAAATTCGAGTTCGAACACGGCCTGTTCGGCGGCATCGCCATCGACGAGAGAGGCACTCCGCTGCCGGACGACACGCTTGAAATTTGCCGCAAAGCAGACGCCGTATTGCTCGGCGCCGTAGGCGGACCGAAGTGGGACAACAATCCGAAGGAGCTTCGTCCGGAAACCGGCTTGCTCGGCATTCGCAAAGCGCTCGGCCTGTTCTCCAACCTCCGTCCGGCCGTCGTCTTCGACTGCTTGAAGGACGCTTCCACGCTGAAGCCAGAAGTGCTTGAAGGCACCGATCTGATCGTCGTTCGCGAGCTGACCGGCGGCATCTACTTCGGCGAGAAGTTCCGCCGCGACGGCGCGAACGGACAAGAAGCGGTAGATACTTGCGTCTACAATGTAAGCGAAATCGAGCGCATCGTGCGCCAAGCGTTCGAAGTCGCTCAGAAACGCCGCAAGCAGCTCGCTTCCGTCGACAAAGCGAACGTGCTCGAGACGTCCCGCCTATGGCGCGAGACGGTTAACCGCATCGCTCCAGAATATCCGGACGTTGAAGTCGAGCACGTACTCGTCGACAACTGCGCGATGCAATTGCTTCGCCGTCCGTCCAGCTTCGACGTTATCGTGACCGAGAACATGTTCGGCGACATCTTGAGCGATGAAGCGGCTATGCTGACCGGTTCGATCGGCATGCTGTCCTCCGCGTCGATGGGCGAAGGCAGCTTCGGCTTGTACGAGCCGGTTCACGGCTCCGCGCCTGATATCGCAGGACAAGGCATCGCCAACCCGATCGCGACGATCCTGTCCGTTGCGCTTATGTTCCGCTTGACGCTCGGCTTCGAAGAAGCGGCAGACGTCATCGAACGCGCGGTTAAGCAAGTGCTTGACGCAGGTCACCGCACGGGCGATATCGCCGTCGATAAGAGCAAAGCGATCGGTACGACCGCGATGGGCGATCTGATCGTACAAGCGATGGTTCGCTAATCTGTCACTTATTTAGAGTAATTATTAACAAGGAACGATTACTATCTTGACTGGGCAAGTCCGCAGTGGTACGATCTTTAAAGTGTTCGACAAATTACAGAGAGTACCGGCGGACAAGCCGGACGATAGGAGGAAATCATCATGGCAGAACGTTTGGTAGGCCGCCCTGCGCCTGATTTCACAATGGAAACGGCACTTGGCAACGGTCAAGATTTCGGAACGGCAAGCTTGTCTGATTACCGTGGCAAATGGTTGGTATTGTTCTTCTATCCGCTGGACTTCACGTTCGTGTGCCCGACGGAAATTACGGCATTGTCCGACGCTGCTGACGTATTCAAAGGCTTGAATACGGAAATTCTCGGCGTCAGCGTAGACAGCAAACACAGCCACCGCGCATGGATCAATACGGCTCGCAACGATAACGGCCTCGGCCAATTGAACTTCCCTCTCGCAGCGGACCTGACGAAGCAAGTCGCTCGCGACTACGGTGTCCTGATCGAAGAAGAAGGCGTTGCTCTGCGCGGCCTCTTCATCATCAGCCCGGAAGGCGAGCTGAAGTACCAAGTCGTTAACCATAACGACATTGGCCGCAGCGTAGAAGAGACGCTTCGCGTGCTTCAAGCGCTGCAATCCGGCGGCTTGTGCCCGATGAACTGGAAAGCCGGCGACAAGCACCTCGTAGCGAAATAAGACGAATGAGCCCGCATTCTCCCTGGAAGATATCCTTCCGGGGAGTTTGTTTTCTATTCGGGAAGGAATTGCGCGTAGCGGTATAGAATATAGTGAACAATCAGGTTTCGGTATTTCGGAGGTGAAGCGGATGAGCTTCTGCTGCGGAGCGAGTATGATTGGGACCAAGGGAACGCTGAAGCACTATCGCACGAGAATTCATAATGTTCCGATTCTTTTATGTCCGGTCTGCCATCGGATCGAGGTCCATTATCTAGTGGAGAACGAATATGAAATATTGGCCGAATATGCGCATGGAGACGGAGCTTCGGAGGTCGATTTCCACGACTACGTCGACGAATCCGACAAAGCCCTGAACGAGAACTGCGTGAACAATGAAGACGAGGAACCGATCGCCATCGTCCAGAATCAGATCGATATGGCGCTCGACCTGCTCACCTTCGCGAAGGAGCTCGGCGACGGGGAATGGGTACAGCAGCTGAAGAAGCGGCTGATCGTGCTGAGCCAGAGAAGACATAAGCTGAGGTTGAAGCGTGCGCCCGGAGGCGCTCTGTAGATAAGAGTCGGACGTTAGGCAGTATTTACCTGTCTATCGCCGGCTTTTTTTGTTGTTTAATTAGGGGGGGCTACCCCCTCAAAAAGATGAAGTCGTCCGAATAGTTATGGTTGTGAGGTGAGCTCGTGCTACTCGTACTATGGAAGAAATGGGTGAGCGCTTCGGGATTCGCCTCAAGATCCCCTTCGGAGAACGATCCGGAGAGGTTCGTGGAACGAATCCAACAGGGAGAAGCGGAGCTGCGCAACGAGCTGATCGTTCGCTATCATCCGTACATCATCAGAATCACGAGCCGTTTTTTCCGCAGATACATAGATCCGCAGCGGGATGACGCATTCAGCGTTGCGCTGTCCGCATTCGACGAGGCCATTACCCGATTCGAACCGGCCGGCGGCAGGCTCTTTTTGAGCTTCGCGGAAACCGTCATACGCCGGAGGCTTGTCGATTACGTTCGGCAAGAGAGCAGGCACAACAGCGTGATTCCTTACAGCGCGTTCGAAGAGAACGACGGCGATGCTCCGATGAACCGGATCGAAGTCGATCAGGCGATGGATGCTTACGAACGCGCCCAATCCGCGGATGAGCGCAAGCATGAGATCGCGGTGTTCACCGAGGAGCTGGCTGCATACGGCATCACGTTCGCCGACCTTGTCCGGCTGTCGCCCAGCCATCAGGATTCCAGGGATTCGCTGCTTCGTCTTGGGGCTGCGTTAGCTAGAGACGAGAGCATGATTCGATATTTGAAAGAGAAGCGGCAGCTGCCGATCAAAGAGCTTTGCATGGCTGAAGCCGTATCGCGCAAGACGGCGGAACGCCATCGCAAATACTTGATCGCCGTCTCGCTGATCGCTAGCGGAGCCTATCCGTATCTTCAGCACTACATCGGCTTGGATCGCCGTAAAGAGGAGGTGACGTCATGAATCGCGGAACGATAATGGCGTTGGACAATAGAACCGCGGTGGTGCTAACGCCGGGCGGCGAATTCAAGAAGGTGCGCAGGCTTCCCGGATACGAGATCGGTACGGAGATCACGTTCGAGGTCCGGCGCGGCGCCATGAAGGCGAGACGCTGGCTGCAGAGCGGCGTCGGCGCGGCCGTGCTGCTCGCGTTCTTCTTCGGGTTCTGGCTCATGCAGCCCCCAAGCGTCGTTGCCTACGTATCGATGGACGTCAATCCGAGCGTCGAGATCGGGCTCGATAAAGAGATGAACGTGCGCAAGCTCCGCGCGGTCAACCCGGATGCCGAGGCGATCGTTGCCGAAGTGAAGTACAAAGGCGAGGAGCTGGAGACCGTCATGCAGGCACTGGCGGCGAGATTGGTCGAGGCTGATCTGCTGACGCCGCAAACCTCCGAGATCGTGATCGCAAGCGTTCCCGTGAAATCGATCGGCGCGGATTGGGAGTCGCAGGTGACGGAGAAGATGCGAGCCGTTCTTAGCGAAGCGGCCAAGCCGCAGAACGACGGCCAAGCGATTGTCGAAATCGAAGTGACGACGATCTCCGTGCCGGCGGAGATTAGGAAGGTCGCGAACGAGCAGGGTGTGTCCTCCGGCAAGATGGCATTCTGGCTCGCGGCGGAAAGCCAAGGGCACGACGTCTCGATCGACACGCTGAAGGAGCAACCGCTGAAGAAGATCGCCGAGGAATGGGGCGGCGTGGACAAGGTGCTTGGCGACGACGAGAAGCCGAAGAAAGACGACAAGGCATGGAAGGAACGGCTCGACGAAGCGAAGAGCAAGCTGTCCGCCATGCAAGCGAATAAAGCGGCTGACGACAAGCGCAAAGACGACAAGAAGAATAGCGATAAGAGCAAGGAAGGCAAGAAGAACGAACACAAGAAGAACGAGGACAAGAAGAACGAAGACAAGAAGAACGAGGACAAGAAGAACGAGGACAAGAATAAGGACAAGAACAAAGGCAAGGACAAAGACAACGAAGGCAAGGATAGCGACAAAAAGAATAAGGATGATAAGAGGAAGGATCAACAACGCGAAGACGACAAGAACAAGGCCGACGGAAAAAGAGACGGCAGCTTGAGGAACGGAACTAACGACGAGCCCAAAAGCGGCGGCAAGGATAAGGACGATAACAAGCGAGACGGTACATCAAAGTCGAATCGAGACGAGGATCGCTGGAGCGGCCGCAAGGATTAAGCGTTAAGCGCTCGACACTTACTAGCAATTATCGACAACATCTCCCGTTGACAGTATTGCCAAACAATGTCTATGATAAATGTGGTTTTTGTCAAAGACTCTGGCTGTCGAGAAGGGGGAGCAGTGCATGGAGAGGTGGAGGACGCTATATTTGCCGATCCTTGCCGAATTCGTTCGTCACGGCGGAGAAGTCTCGCGGTCAGACTTGGACTCCCTTAGACAAGCGCTGCAGGACATCCCCGCCGACGCCATCATGGATCATCATGAAGAAAGCGTGAAGTTCCTGCTTTCTTACGCGGATCCCGAAGACCGGATGACGTTCGTTCACCGGTCTCTTTTGTTTATTACCGAATTGCTGATCGCGATGCGTCTGCCCGAAACGGCTGCGGCAAGCGAGGAGCCTCTGTCGGATGTGAGCGCCGAGAGGCTGCTGATCTCTGCCGCGATGAACGGAGCGCCGATCGAAGAGGAGCGCCCGAATAAGTTCGAGACGGTGCTGCAGCACATGGATAGCGGAGTGGCGTTGTTCGACAACGCCGGTAATTTGCGGTTTCTCAACGTCACGATGTCGCGCATGCTGCAAGCCCCCCGAAGAGCGTTGATCGGCTGCACGTTGTATCAGCTCTTTTTCCACGCGTGCCTTCAGCTTCCGACTCGCAAGAACTTCGTCCGCATATATAGAGATATGATCATGTACCGAAGATTCCAGGGAGAATTCCGGGATATGAACGGACGTACCTTCCTCGTGACGATCTCTCAGATCGACGAGCTCGACGGGGATTACCTGGTCAGCGTGAAGGACGTCTCGGAATATAAGCAGATCGAGCAGGCTGCCTTCCAGAACGATAAGCTGGCTATGCTCGGCAAGATCGCCGCGGCGATCGCCCACGAAATCCGCAATCCGCTGACTTCCATTCGCGGGTTCATCCAGTTGCTCAATCCGTTCCTGAACGAAATCGGCAAGCAAGAGTACGGACGCATCATTATTTCCGAGATCGATCGGGCGAACGATATCATCTACGAATTTCTGAATTCCTCCAAGCCGTCTGCGCCGATGAAGCAGACGGTGCTGGTCGGACTGCTGCTGAAGGAGACGATTCTTCTATCCGAGAGCGAAGCCCACATGAAGGGCTGCGAGCTGCATTGCGAAGTATTCGATCCGTATATGCTGATCGCGATCGACGTGAAGCAAGTGAAGCAAGTGTTCCTGAACATGCTGAAGAACGCGATGGACGCCATCAGCGAGGTCGGCGACGGACACAAAGGACGAATCGATATGTCCGCGAGACGCGAAGGGAAGTTCGCGGTCATCTCCTTCCGAGATAACGGGAAGGGAATGGAGAGAGCGACGCTCGCGAGGCTGTTCGACCCGTTCTTCACGACGAAGGAAGAAGGCACCGGACTCGGCCTTGCCGTCAGCTATCGTATCATTACGAACCACGGCGGCATGATTCACGTGGAGAGTCAAGTGAACGAGGGGACGGAGTTTCAAATCTATTTGCCTTGCGCGGACGAGAAAGAGTAGAATGCTGGGGAGACCTATTTAATCAGTAGGCTATTCACATTCACTACTCGCAAGGTGGTATCGATAAGATGCTGTGGACAGATTGGAATATACAATGGCGGATCGTCGGAGCAGGTCAACACAACGGCGATATCGCGGATATGATCATTCGATTCGTGGACGCATCGTTCCAAGATCGCGGAGAGCCTCTCGTGCATCCGCGGCTGGACGGTGCGCTTCGTGATTTATACGGGCGGGGTTCCTTTAGCGGTAAGCCTGGGGAAGCGGTGTCGTTGCCGACTCTAGGACTCATTCCGCAGCCTTATGTCTTGTTCGTAGGCTGCGAACAGGCACCATTGTCGGATCAAGCGCTTCGGCATGCAGCGGGGACGATCGGCAATAAGCTGCTCGAGCTCAAGGTCGGCCGTGCCGACATCGTCTTGCCTGCAGGCCAGCCGGCGGCTTCGGCAGCCGCGCTGATGGAAGGGCTGCTGCTGGGCCTATACAGGCGTAACAGTCTGGCGGTAGGCGGCCGGGAGCAAGCGAAGCTTGAGCAGGTGAGCTTCGTGCTGGAAGAAGGAGCAGACGTCGAGGCATGGCAGGACGTCCTGCAGCGCGGGTACGCAGCAGCGAACGCCGTCTGCTACGCCCGCGAGCTGACGAACGTGCCGAGCAACCTGCTGACGCCGGAGCTGCTCGCCGGAGAGGCGCGCGCTCTATCCGAACGGTACGGGTTCGATTGCACGATCTACGACGAGAAAGCCGCCGCGGCGGAAGGGATGGGCGGCTTGTTGGGTGTCGGGCTGGGCAGCGCCAACCCGCCGCGTATGATCGTGCTTCGTTATGTAGGCGATCCAGGCAGCGAGCAGACGATCGGCTTAGTCGGCAAAGGGATCACGTTCGATACCGGCGGGATCTCGCTGAAGAAGGCGGAAGGCATGGAGGAGATGATCTCCGACATGGGCGGGGCGGCTGCCGTGCTGGGCGCGATGCGGGCCATCGGCGAGCTTAAGCCGAAGGTCAACGTCGTCATGGTCGTTCCGGCGGCGGAGAATATGCCTTCGGGCAGCGCATTTAAGCCCGGCGACGTGCTGACGACGTACAGCGGCCATACCGTCGAAGTGCTGAATACGGACGCGGAAGGCCGGATCGTATTGGGCGACGGTCTGACGACGGCGATTCGCCACGGCGCGACGAAGCTGATCGACGTCGCGACGTTAACCGGTGCGGTCATGCATGCTCTCGGCGATCTGACGACGGGCGCGTTCACGAACGACGAGAGCTTGCTCGGGGAGCTGCGGCAAGCCGCGCGCTTCGCTGGCGAATACGTCTGGCAGCTGCCGCTTCATCCGGAGTATGACAGACTGCTCAAGAGCGACGTAGCCGACGTGAAGAACCACGGAGGAGCTTGGGCGGGAGCGATTGCGGGCGCGCTGTTCGTTCGTCATTTTACGGAAGGCAAGCCTTGGGTTCACCTCGATATCGGCGGCACGGCATGGATGTGGTCGGACCGCGGCTTCGAGAGCAAAGGCGGTACAGGAGTAATGGTTCGGACGCTGGCGGAGTATGTACGCCTGTCAGCCGACTGATTCGGGCAGCTTCGTGGGGGAACAGCGATGAAACAATGGCTCGGAGGCTTGCGAAGCACGCTGGCGATACGGTCCAGCGAATCGGCAAGCCGGCGCAGCTTGCGGATGTCTTTGATTGAAGGCATTCCCGCCAGCATTATCGGGAATTTACTGGGCGGTCCTCTGCAGACCGTCTATTTGACTTATTTAGGTTTTACGGCGTTCCATATCGGCATCGTCATGGCCATTCCGTATTTGGCGCTGCTCGTGCAGGTGTTCATCGCCTTCGCCATGCAGAAGTGGCATAATCGCCGGTTATACGTGACGCTGTTCGCCACCGTCAACCGGGCTTTGTGGGTGGCAACGGGACTTATTCCGCTATTGTTTCCGGACGACGCTTGGACGCCGATCTACATCGCGCTATGGCTGATCTCGCAGATGGCGGCGCAGGCTGCCGGCGTCATCTGGACGACGCTCATGGCGGACGTCGTGCCCGCGCAGATTCGCGGCAAATATTTCGGCATCCGCAATACGATCCATTGGTTCGTCGTAAGCGCCACGCTGCTCATCGGCGGGCAAATCATGGAATGGCTGCCGGGAGCTCGAGGGTTCACCGTCTTGTTCGCGGTCAGCGCCGCCTGCGTCGTCTGGAACAGCTGGACGCTGTCCCGCTATCCGAACCCGCCGTTCCAACCGTCCGAGAGCGGGCGCTCGCTGAAGATGCTGTCGCGTCCGTTCGCCGATCGCAGGTTCATCGCGGCTACGATATTCATCTCGGTATTCATTTTGCTGCAAAATGTCGTCGTGCCGTTGTTCTCGTACGTAATGCTGGAAATCGTGAATCTGCGGACGGGCGAAGTCACGATGATCATTATGCTGCAGAACATCGTCATGATGATCAGCTATTACTATTGGGGCGTGCTGAACAGCAGATTCGCGACGAACAAGCTGCTGCTGTGGACGTTCCCTCTGATCGCAGCCGCGTGCGCGCTCTGGGCGGGCATGGCGATTATGCCTGCGCTGCTCGTCCTCGTGCTCGTCCATGCGGTGCTAGGGTTCGGCCTTGCGGGTTATAATCTGCTCGCCTTTAACTTCTTGATCGGAGACACGCCCGCGTCGGAGCGCCCGATCTACATCGCCGTCTTCTCCGCGCTGACGGGGTTGGCGGGGTTCGCGGGGCCGACGCTCGGCGGCTGGCTGTACGATCTCGCCGAGAGCGGTCCCGAGTGGCTCCAGAGCTACGGCATTACGACTTTCGCCGGCCTTGGCATGCTTGCGCTCGGCGCCTTGTTCGCTCCGGCCGTATTCAAGACTCGCGGGGCGTAGCTCGTTTCCTTATTGGCCGTTTAGCTGTACAATGATAAGGTACATAATCGAGGCGATGGGGTGATGGAAGTGGAATTGGTCGTAACACCTTCCGCGCTGTCCTGCATCAAGAACGAATGGGGATTCGAGGACGGCGAGATGATTCGCGTGTTCGTCAGGTACGTCAGCGGGGCGGAAACTCCTTTTGCCTTCGGCATCACGAGAGATACGCCGATCGATTCGGCGGTGACGACGACAGCCGGGCCTTTAACGTTCTATATGGAAAGCAAGGACATTTGGTTCATGAACGGCCGAAGCTTGAAGATCGATCGCTTAGGCGAGAACATCATTTTTATTATGACCTGAATGCCGGTTGGCAGATTGAGGTAGTAAACGTTACCGGTTTGTTGTAAACTAGTAATCATTATTCCAGAAACCGTACAGGCCAGTGGAGAACAAAGGAGATTTACGGAACATGAGCGTACAAAGCAAGACAAGCCATTGCAAAATCGTGGATTGCACGGTCCGCGACGGAGGACTCGTTAATAACTGGGATTTCAGCGTGGAGTTCGTTCAGGATCTGTATGAATCCTTGAACGCGGCTGGCGTCGAGTACATGGAGATCGGCTATAAGAATTCCCCTAAGCTTCTGAAGAGCGAGGGCAAGGAAGGTCCTTGGCGGTTCTTGGACGATTCGTTCCTGCGGGACGTCATCCAGAAGAAGAACACGAAGCTGTCCGCGCTCGTTGACGTCGGACGGGTAGACGAAGCGGACGTGCTGCCGCGCAGCGAATCGATGCTCGACCTGATCCGCGTAGCTACGTACGCCCGCGATACGGCCAAAGCGATCGAGCTCGGCACGCTGTTCCATGAACGCGGCTACGAGACGACGATCAACATTATGGCGCTGTCCAACGTCATGGATAACGAGCTTAACGAATCGCTCGCGATGATCAACGACAGCCCGATCGACTACGTGTACATCGTCGATTCGTTCGGCAGCTTGGATCCGGACGACTTCCGCTTCTTGGTCGAGAAGTTTGGCCGCTCGCTCAAGAATAAGAAGCTTGGCGTCCATACGCATAACAATATGCAGCTGGCGTTCGCGAACACGATGGCGGCGGCGCAGCTCGGCGTAGAGCTGCTCGACGCGTCGGTGTATGGCATGGGCCGCGCAGCCGGCAACACGCCTACAGAGCTTCTGCTTGCGAAGATCACGCGTCCGGAGTACGATCTGCGTCCGGTGCTCGGCATGATCGAGAAGCATATGATCAAGCTTCGCGAGAAGGAAGAATGGGGCTACCTGATTCCGGACATGATCACCGGCATGCTGGACGAGCATCCTCGTTCGGCGATGGGCTGGCGCGCATCCGAGAAGCGCAACAACTTCGTCGACTTCTACGACAAGATGACGACACCCGAAGTATTCAACAAGTAAGTTAACGATGAAGAGCTTGCCCCAGTTAATGGACTGAGGCAAGCTCTTTTGCTGAACATTGGAGGGATTAACGATGTCCGATATCAGAAGCGCCGACATTATTGCCAGCCTGCAGAACCGTCAGTCATTGCCGCCGCTATCGCCGCAGCACGCTTGGCATCCAGGGCTTGCGCGAGATATCGCGGATTTACCTGTGGAGGCGATCGCCGGCGGCCTGCCGGACGGGAAGCTGTCGGCCATGGCCTGGAAAGCCGCGCTGCACCTATGGAACGACGACTTGGAGGCGGCGCATGAGCTCGTTCAGGAGCTGCATTCGGCTACGGGCTCGGCGTTGCACGGCATCGTGCATCGCCGCGAAGGGGACTACGATAACGCCCGGTACTGGTTCGTTCGCGCGGGCGATCATCCGGCCTACCATAGCTTGCAATCGCGGGCCGTTGTGTTGCTCGCAAACGAACCGATGCCGGCGGGCGTGATCGGTCAAGCGCTCTCGGCGATGAGGGGGCAGGGCAGCTGGAATCCGTCGCTGCTTACGAATACGATCGAAATTCACGAGTCGCGCACGAACCGCGATAATGAAGCGGTAAGACTCCTGCTTGAGAGACTTCAGCAGCTGGAGCTCGAAGCGATGCTCCGCTATATCGGCAGCCGTATCGATGCAGGCGACGACATCCGATTGTAAGGGCGGCTACCGTCTGCGGAACGATCGGAAGCCGCGTCCTCCGAGCAGAAAGGCTAGCGCCGGGACGATGAGCGACATGAACAGCGTCGCGTACAGCATTAAGCCGATCATCGTGCCGATCCCGATCTCCACGAGCGTGTCGACGCCCGCGAAGGCGAGCGCGCCGAACGTGCCGGCCATGATCGCGGCAGCGGATAGGATAACTCCGCCGGTCGTCGTCATGGCCGTCGTCATGGCTTCGCTGGCGTTGCCTCCTAGGCTCGATTCTTCCTTGTAGCGGGACATCAGGAAGATGCTATAGTCGACGCCAAGCGCCACGACGACCATGAAGATGAAGAACGATACCGTCCAGGACAAGCCGTCGAAGCCGAGGATTCGCACGTACAGAAACTCCAGCAAGCCCATCGTGATCAAGTAGTTGAATACGAGAGCGGCAAGCACATATAGCGGCGCGATAATCGAACGAAGGAGCGCGATGAGCACGACGGCGATTCCGGCCAGGACGAGCGATGCCGTCCGGACGAAGTCGTCGTACGAGATGCCTCGCAGCTCATTATATTTGGCCGATGCGCCGGAAGCGTAAACCTGAGGCTCGGGAATGACAGACAGCTCCAGACTGTCACGCAAAGCAGCCGACAGCTGGTTGACGCTGTCCATCGTCTCCGTCGCGAACGGATTCGTGTTCATGATGATATCGATCTTGGTCGTTCGACCGTCAGGCGACATGTAGAACCGCAGGATCCTTTGCATGCCGGCTTTGATCGGATCGGATTCGGCTCGCGGCGAGACATTCGGGCTAGGCTCCAGCCAATCCTTTAAGTCGGCGATCCCTTCCGAAGCTTGCAGCTGCTCGTTCAAGAACGGGACAATCGCATCTATGATCGGCCTTATCGAGGGCACGATGCCGACGAGCCCTTGGCTGAACGTAACGGCTCGAAGCGCGATCGCTTGGAGTCCTTGCGCAAGCTGCCTGCTGCCTTCCGATTGGTGCTTGTCGTCTGTTGGATCGCTCGGGTTCGAATCTGTTTGTCCGAGCGACAGCTTGGCGCCGAGGGGCCGGGTCGCGCTGCGCACCTCCCGTACGCCGGGGATACGCGCGAGCTCGGAGCTCGCCTGCTCCAGCGCCGCGAACGCGGAAGGGGTGCGCATCGATTCCGTCGACGTGACGGCCATCGTAAGCGGGAATACCTCTCCCGCACCGAACGCTTGCTCAATCCGATGATAGCCGACGACCGAGCCTAAGCGTTGGTCGATCTCGGATATATCGTCGAATGAGCGTTTACCTTGATAGAGCAAGGTGATGGGGGTAAGCAATAGAACGGCTGTTAGAAGCACGATAATCGGCCGTTTCGATGCCAGCCGCGCGGCAGCCGTCCATAGCTTGGATCGTCCGTGCGCGCCTGCGCCGCGGCTTCTCGGCGGCATCGGCCAGAACAGCGATCGACCGAGCAAGAGGATCAGGGCGGGCGTCAGCGTCATCCCGGCAAGCAGGGTGACGAGCAATCCGATCGCTACGCCGGCCGCGGATTTATAAAGGCCGAATTGGGCGAAGCCGATCAGGAAGAACGCCGCGAACACCGTGCTCGCGGAATAAAATACGGTAGGCAAGGCGCCGCGCAGCGTTCTGCGCATCGCATCGATCGGGTCTCCGGCGGCTGCGAGCTCCTCCCGGTATCGCTGGATCATGAGGATGCAGTAATCCGTGCCCGCGCCGAACAAGACGGCGATGAGGAACGATTCGGTAAAGCTCGTCACCGTTAATCCATAGTCGGCCGCCTTGGCGATTATCCCGCGAGATACGACGACGCTGATCCCGATCGTAAGCAGCGGCACGAGAGGCGCGACGGGCGAGCGAAAGACGACGAGCAGGATCGCCAGGACGAGA
>Ga0065721_10051083_pt1 | contig 16341 bp, 12 predicted proteins | sample Mesricmetagenome_FD_59108 | JGI IMG/M metagenome (GOLD analysis project Ga0065721, IMG submission 59108) | Mesophilic microbial community from rice straw/compost enrichment Sample: eDNA_1 v2 (version 2) | ecosystem: Engineered > Solid waste > Grass > Composting > Bioreactor | place: USA: Davis... | reverse complement strand
GATCGGCAGGCTGCCCTTCGCCATCGAGGTGCCGGACGAGACGGTCGAGCGCAAGTCCGGCCTCCTCTTCCCCCGCTTCAGCGCCAGCGACAATCTCGGCTTCGGCGTGACGGTGCCCTATTACCATGTCTTCTCGCCGAGCATGGATGCCACGATCAGCCCGACCTACTATTCGACCCAGGGCCTGCTGATCGAGGGAGAGGTCCGCAACAGGTTCGACAACGGCGAGCATACGTTCCGTTTCGCCGGCATCCACCAGCAGGACACGGGCGTATTCAATTCCGGAACCAGCGACCGGGAATCCGAGAACCGCTTCATGGTCGCCTCCAAGGGCGAGTTCCAGATCAATCCCCGCTGGACCTTCGGCTGGAACGTCATGGCCCAGACCGACAACAACTTCTCGCGGACCTACAACCTCGAAGGTGTCGACAACGAGATATTCACCAACGACGTCTACCTGACGGGCCTCGGGACGCGGAACTATTTCGACCTGCACGGCTACTACTTCAACGTCCAGGACGACGCGGACGAAAACACGCGCGAGAGGCAGCAGGCGGTCGTCTATCCCTCGCTCGACTACAGCTATTATGCGCCGGAGCCGATCCTCGGCGGCGAGTTCTCGGTCACCGCCAACTTCACCAATCTCTCCCGCCGGGAGGACGACTGGTATCACGAGGGCACGACCGACCGCTTCCCCGGCCTCGAAGGCAGCTACAGCCGCTTCACCGCGGAAGCGGAATGGAAGCGCACCTTCAACACGTTCGACGGCCTGCTTCTGACGCCGATCCTCGCCGCCCGCGGCGACGGCATCAGGACGACGAGCTCGGGCACGCCCGGCGTCTATCTCGGCGACCTCGAGGAAGGCGGCAGTGGCCGGTACATGGTCACCGCCGGGCTCGAAGCCCGCTATCCGGTCCTGCTCACCACCGAAAACAGCAGCCATATCATCGAACCGATCGCCCAGATCTTCGTCCGTCCCGACGAACAGATGGCGGGGAGCCTGCCGAACGAGGACGCCCAGAGCTTCGTCTTCGACGCGACCACGCTTTTCGAGCGCGACAAGTTCTCGGGCTTCGACCGCGTCGAAGGCGGCACGCGCGCCAATGTCGGCCTACGCTATACCGGCTCGTTCGCGAACGGCATCGGCGTGAGGGGCATTTTCGGCCAGTCCTACCAGATCGCCGGGAGGAATTCCTTCGCCACCGAGGACCTGGTGCAGGCGGGCGCCAATTCAGGCCTCGAAACGCGGGTTTCCGACTATGTCGCGATGGCCGCCATCGACCTGCCGCAGGGCTTCACGATCGCCGCCAACACCCGCTTCGACGAGAAGACCCTCGCGGTGAAGCGCACCGACCTCTCGTTCGGCTACACAACGCCCCGCCTCAGCGGCACGCTCGTCTACACCCAGGTCGATCCGCAGCCGCAATACGGCTCGGAAGACGCGACCGACGTGCTCAAGCACTCGATGTCCTTCCGGATCAACGAGAACTGGTCGCTTGCCGGTACCGCCACCTGGGACCTCACCGAGAACGACGTGATCCGCCGCGGCATCGGCATCAGCTATGCGGACGAGTGCACGATCTTCACGCTTGCCTATACGGACAAGCCCTCGGACACGGCAGCCAACGACTGGACCGTCAGCGCACGCCTGAGCTTCCGCACGCTCGGCGACATCAATATCGGCTCGACGACGGATTACGACCAGGATTACCGGTATTGACGGCGACCGCCCGATCGGGCGGTCGTCATCGTTTCGCCGCAAGAATTGTGCAAGCGGACGCAAATAGAGTAAGAGAAAGGCGAGGCCGGCGGGGTTCGGGTTGAGAACCCACCGGGGCGGGAAAGGAATTGGTATCATGTTTGCAATGACCGCAACGCGCAGGCTGGCGCTGGCCGTGGCTGTTCTGGCCGCTTCCGTCGTCGTCCAGCCGGTCGTCCAGCAGGCCCAGGCCGCCAGCGAGATCGCAGCCGTCGTCAACAGGACGCCGATCACCAGCACGGATGTGGCGCGACGCGCCGCCTTCCTGAGGCTGCAGCGGCAGAAATCCGATACCAAGACGGCCCGCGAGGCGATGGTGGACGAGATCCTGAAACGCCAGGAGATCGCCCGCGTGAAGATGTCGGTCAGCACCGAAGACGTCGATCAAGCCTTCCAGCGCTTCTCCGCCAGCAACAAGATGACGCCGCAGCAGATGGGCCAGGTCCTCGACCGGGCCGGCGTCGGCGTGGAGCATTTCAAGAACTACATCGCCGTGCAGATGAGCTGGCCGCGCCTGGTCAACGCCCGCTACGGCGGCGCCCGCGGCCGCATGTCGAGCCAGGAGCTCGTCACCCGCATGATGGAAAACAAGGAAAAGCCGGTCACCACCGAGTATTTCCTGCAGCAGATCATTTTCGTCGTGCCCGCCTCCAAGCGCAACGCGATCCTCGGCAAGCGCCAGCAGGAGGCAAACGCCTCCCGCTCAAAATTCCCGGGCTGCGACCAGTCCAAGCAGTTCGCGGCGACGATGCTCGACGTCTCGGTCCGCAACCTCGGCCGCGTCCTCGCCCCGGAACTGCCGGACGAATGGAAGCCGCTGATCGAAAAGGCCTCGGGCGGCACCACGGCGACCCGCGTCACCGACCGCGGCGTCGAGTTCCTGGCGATCTGCAACCAGCGCCAGGTTTCCGACGACTTCGCAGCCGAAGTGGTCTTCCGCGCCGAGGACCTCACCAAGGCGCAGAAGGAAGGCGCGAACCCGAACGAGAAGAAATATCTCGACGAACTGCGCGGCAAAGCCCAGATCGACTACCGCTGACAACCGGAGTGCCCATGCCGCTTGATCGTCCGCTTGACCGCCCCTTGGCGCTGACCCAGGGCGATCCCGCCGGCATCGGCCCCGACATCACGCTCGCCGCCTGGGCGGCGCGCGAGACATACGACCTGCCGCCCTTCCTTTTCCTCGGCGATCCCGCCGTGCTGAAATCCCGGGCCGCGCTGCTCGGCATCGACGTGCCGATCCGGGAGGCGGACACGGAAAGCGCCGTTTCCACCTTTGCGGACGCCCTGCCCGTCCTGCCTGTCCCGGCCGGCGTGGAGGTCGCTGTCGGCGAGCCGCATGCGGCGACCGCGAGGGGCACGATCGGCGCGATCGAGAAGGCCGTTTCCCTGTGCTTCGAAGGCAGGGCCGCCGCCGTCGTCACCAATCCGATCGCCAAGTCGATCCTCTATCAGGCCGGTTTCGGCTTTCCCGGCCACACCGAATTCCTGGCCGATCTCGCCGAGAAGGCGACGGGCACGAAGGTCCTGCCGGTGATGATGCTTGCCGGTCCGAAGCTGAGAGCCATCCCGGTCACCATCCATATCCCTCTGAAGGACGTGCCGGCGGCGCTGACCGAGGCGCTGATCGCCGAGACCTGCCGGATCACGCATCACGATCTCAAGACCCGTTTCGGCATCGAGAGGCCGCGGCTCGCGGTCGCCGGGCTCAACCCGCATGCGGGCGAGGACGGCGCGATCGGCCGGGAGGACCAGGACGTCATCCATCCGGCGATCTTCAAGCTGCGCGCCGAGGGCATCCACGTCTTCGGGCCGCTTCCCGCCGACACCATGTTCCACGACGAGGCGCGCGCCCGCTACGACGCGGCGATCTGCATGTATCACGACCAGGCGCTGATCCCCGCCAAGGCGCTGGGCTTCGACACGTCCGTCAACGTCACGCTCGGCCTGCCCTTCATCCGCACCTCGCCGGACCACGGCACGGCCTTCGGCATCGCCGGACAGGGGGTCGCCCGCGAGACGAGCCTCGTCGAGGCGATCAGGCTCGCCGGCGAGCTGGCGTCGAAGGCTACGGCATAATGGCGACGCTCGACGGCCTGCCGCCGCTGCGCGACGTCATCCAGCGCCACGGGCTCGATGCACGAAAGGCGCTCGGACAGAATTTCCTGCTCGACCTCAACCTCACGCAGAAGATCGCCCGCAGCGCCGGAGCGCTCGACGGCGTCACCGTGATCGAGGTCGGCCCCGGCCCCGGCGGGCTCACCCGCGCGATCCTGTCGCTCGGCGCGAAGAAGCTCATCGCCATCGAGCGGGACAGCCGCTGCCTGCCGGCGCTCGAAGAGATCGGCGAACATTATCCCGGCCGGCTCGAGGTGATCGAAGGCGATGCGCTGAAGACCGATTTTGCTGATCTCGCCGGGCAAGGCCCCGTCAAGATCATCGCCAACCTGCCCTACAACGTCGGCACGCAACTGCTGATCAACTGGCTGCTGCCGGAAGACGGAACATGGCCGCCCTTCTGGGAAAGCCTGACGCTGATGTTCCAGAAGGAAGTGGGGCTGCGCATCGTGGCGGACGAGGACGACGACCATTACGGGCGGCTCGGCGTGCTCGCCGGCTGGCGGACGGAGGCGCGCATGGTCTTCGACGTGCCGCCGCAGGCCTTCACGCCGCCGCCGAAGGTCACCTCGACGGTCGTGCACCTGACGCCGCGGGAAAATCCCCTGCCCTGTGACGTGAACAAGCTGGAGCGCGTCACCCACGCCGCTTTCGGCCAGCGCCGGAAAATGCTGCGCCAGAGCCTGAAGCCGCTCGGCGGAGAGACCCTGCTCGGCAAGGCCGGCATCGATCCGCAAAGGCGGGCCGAGACGCTGTCGGTGGAAGAGTTCGTGCGGCTGGCGAACTGCCTGTGAGACCACGAGGCGCGACAGCGTCTCACAGCAACGGTCCGTCTCAAAAGCCGGTTAAACGTTCGCCGGTGATTTAGCGCAATTTTAATTGTATATTAATGCAACTTTAAACGTCTTCCACGGCACGCCCACTCTCCTGTTGGCTTTCGATCCGGCTACGTGCAGGCTTCAACCCGGCGGCTGGCAGGCCGCTTCACTTCGCCTTTTGCTGGTCTATTCGTGGATTTGTTCGGGATGATCTCCTTTATCGTCCGGCTCAGAAGCCGTGCGCATTTTGTCGTGACGAGTGGTCGCACCGCGAAAAGCGGGGCTTTCATCGGCATCAATGCGCACCGCAGAAGTCGAGCAAGGCAGCGGCTCGGGATCATCATCACCGCGTTCCTCGCGGTTTATCTGGTGATCGGCGCGCGTCTCGTCCAATACGGTCTCGCCGGACCTGTGGTGACGGGATCGTTCGGCGGCGGCGCCCCTACCGCCGCATCCCGCCCGGACATCGTCGACCGCAACGGGAAACTGCTGGCGACCGATCTCAACATGGTATCCCTCTATGCCGATCCCCGCCGCATCGTGGATGCCGACGAAGTCGTGGAAAAGCTCGCGGACGTCATTCCCAATCTCGATTGGAGCGAAACGCACAAGAAATTGCGCTCCGGCACGGCGTTCCAATGGTTGCGGCGACAACTGACCCCAAGGCAACAGGCCGATATTCTCGCCCTTGGCATTCCCGGCATCGGCTTCAGGCCGGAAAAGCGCCGGTTCTATCCCGGCGGCGTCACCGCATCCCACATCGTTGGTCATGTGAATGTGGACAACCAGGGCCTTGCGGGGATGGAACGGTATCTGGACCAGCAGGGCCTTGCAGATCTTCGGCTGGTCGGTCTCACCAGCGCCGCGCCCCTGGAACCCGTGAGACTGTCGATCGATCTTCGCGTCCAGAGCATTGTCCGCGAGGTCGTCGCGAACGCGATGACCGCCTACAGGGCCGAAGCCGCCGGCGCGGTGATCCTCGATGTCGAGACCGGCGAGGTGCTGGCCATGGCATCGGTGCCCGATTACGACCCGAACCAGCCCTCCCGGACATTGCCCGACGGCAGCGTGGACAAGGAATACGAAAAAGGCTGGTTCAATCGGATGAGCAACGCGACATTCGAAATGGGGTCCACGTTCAAGAGCTTCACCCTGGCCATGGGGCTGGACGAAAGCAAGATCACTCTGAATTCGGTTGTCGACGCTTCCCGGCCAATACGCATGGGAGGCTTCACGATCAAAGATTTTCGCGGAAAGAACAGGCCGCTCAGCATCCCGGAGGTTTTCCAGTATTCATCGAATATCGGCACCGCGGCGGTTGCGGATAAGGTAGGGATCGAGGGACATCAGCAATTCCTCACGAAGCTCGGGCTCCTGTCGAGAATGGAAACCAAGATGCCCGGCGTGGCGACGCCAACCCAGCCGCGGGCCTGGAAGAAGATCAATTCGGTCACCATTTCGTTCGGCCACGGGGTAGCGACCACCCCCCTGCAAACCGCCGTTGCAGCCGCGTCGCTCATCAATGGCGGAAACCTGATCGCTCCGACCTTCCTCCCCCGCTCCCCGGAGGAGGCGAAATCGGTCTCCCGCACAGTCATAAAGGAAACGACGAGCGCGGACATGCGCTACCTCTTCACCTGGAACGGGATCAAGGGTTCCGGCCGTGGTGCGCAGGTCGAGGGCTTCAACGTAGGCGGCAAGACGGGCACCGCCGACAAGGTGATCAACGGGCGATACGCTAAAGACATCAATTTCAATGCGTTCGTGGCAGCCTTTCCAATGGACAAGCCCAAATACATCGTGCTTTCCATCATCGATGCACCGACGACGGGAGAACATGGAGGCCGGACGGCAGCCTCGACCGCCGCTCCCATGATCAAGCAGATCATCAGCCGAACGGCGCCTCTCCTCGGCGTGCAGCCCCGATTCGGCTCTCCGGAGGCACAATATCCTCTGGTGAATTATTAGATCAGGCCGGAAATCCAAGCATCCCGGCGGCTGGCCCGGGAGCTGGATTGCTCGGACCAGTCAAATTCGCCGTCCGAGCCACCGCCTCAGAGCTTCGGCTCTTCCGTCAGCAGGCTTTCGACGAAATCGAACAGGCCGTGGCGGCGGTCGCGGCGGACGCGCTCGGCGTTGACGATGCAGCTCACGTTGCGGAAGGCTTCATCGAGATCGTCGTTGACGATGACATAGTCGTATTCGCGCCATCGCTCGATCTCGGCCCGGGAATTCAGGAGCCGCGTGCGGATGACCTCCTCGCTGTCCTCGGCGCGCCGGTGCAGGCGCGATTGCAGCTCGGTCATGGTCGGCGGCAGCACGAAGATCGACACGACATCCGCCTTCATCTTCTCCTGCAGCTGCAACGCGCCCTGCCAGTCGATGTCGAACAGCATGTCCCGCCCCTCGGCCATGGCGGCCTCCACCGGCTCGCGGGGCGTGCCGTAGAAATTGCCGTGTACCTCCGCCCATTCCAGAAGATCACCGGCATCCCGCATTCTCTCGAACTGCGGCACGGTTATGAAATGGTAGTGCTTGCCGGCGATCTCGCTCGGCCGCTTGGCCCGCGTCGTCACGCTGACGGAAATCTCCAGACTGTGGTCGTCCCTGAGCAGGTTGCCGGCGATCGTCGACTTGCCGGCGCCCGAAGGGGACGAGAGAACCAGCATCAGCCCGCGCCGGGCGATCTTCACGGGCGGGGACGGCTTGCCCTCGGACAATTGGGCCGGGCTCATGACCTACTCCAGATTCTGGACCTGTTCGCGGAACTGGTCGATGACGACTTTCAATTCGATACCGGCTGCGGTTACAGCAGCCGAATTCGATTTGGAACAGATCGTATTCGATTCCCGGTTAAATTCCTGTGCAAGGAAATCCAGCCTGCGGCCCACCGGCCCGCCCTTGTCGATGAGCTCGCCGGCGGCGGCGACATGCGCCCTCAGCCGGTCGATTTCCTCGCGCAGGTCCGCCTTGGTGGCGAGCAGCGCCGCTTCCGCATGCAGCCGGTCCCGGTCGAGCGTCGGCGCCTCTTGCAGCAGCGCCGCAAGCTGGAGGGAGAGCCGCTTTGCGATCTCCTCCGGCTGGCGGGAAGGATCGGCCTCCACCACCTCGGCCAGTTCGGCGATGCGGGCGACCTGCCCCTTCAGCACCGCGGCAAGCGCCGCGCCCTCACCCTCGCGCATCCGCCCGAGACGGACGAGCGCCTCGCTTAGGCCGGCGAGGATCGCGGCATCGCGGGCGGCGATCGCCTCCTCATCCTCTTCCGGCTCGCGGATGTCGACAAGCCCCCGGATGCCGAGCAGCGTATCGAGCCGCAGCGGCGACGGATCGACGAGATCGCCGAGCTCCTCGCGCAGCGCCAGCACCGCGGCCAGCGCTTCGCGGTTCAGCACCGCCTCCACCTTGGTCTCGGTGACGGTCAGGCTGAGGGTCGCCTGCAGGTTGCCGCGGGAGAATTTTTCCGAGATCAGCCGGCGGACGTCCGGTTCAAGCCGTTCGAGGCCCGACGGCAGGCGCAGCCGGATATCCAGACCCTTGCCGTTCACCGAGCGCAGTTCCCATGCAAAGCGATTGCGCCCGCTCGACCCTTCGCTGCGGGCAAAACCGGTCATGGACTGCAGGGTCATCGACGTCTCCAGATAATGTTCAGGCCGCTGCCGCGCTTTGAGGAGAGAAGGCGTGTCAATTGCTCGTCGGCGGCTTTTCCGCCTCTTCACCGTCCGGCTGGCCATCGACGACGGCCTCCGGATTGGCGGCGCGATCGGCTTCTATCCTGCGCCAACGGCGGACATTGGCATTGTGTTCCTCCAGCGTCGCGGCAAAGACATGGCCGCCGGTGCCGTCGGCCACGAAGTAGAGGTCCTTGGTGCGCCAGGGATTGGCGACGGCCTCCAGCGCCGCGCGGCCGGGATTGGAGATCGGCGTCGGCGGCAGGCCCTTGATCTGGTAGGTGTTGTAGGGCGTCTGCTTGGCGAGGTCGGACTTGAAGATCGGCCGATCGGAGGGTTTGCCGTCGCCTCCGAAAATGCCGTAGACGATCGTCGGGTCCGATTGCAGGCGCATGCCCCGCTGGAGCCGGTTGATGAAGACCGAAGCCACATGGGCGCGCTCGTCCTCCTTGCCGGTCTCCTTCTCGACGATCGAGGCGAGCACGACGAACTCTTCCTTCGTCTTGATCGGCAGGTCCGGATCGCGGCGCTCCCAGATCTGATCGATCATCTTCTGCTGCGCCACGCGCATCTGCTGGATGATGTCGGCCCGCTTGCTGCCGCGCGAGAACTTGTAGGTGTCGGGGCGCAGGCTCCCCTCCGGCGGCAGTTCGGCCGGCAGATCGCCTTCGAGCACCGGATCTTCCGCCAGCCGCAGCATCATCTGCTTGACGGTCAGCCCTTCGGGCAGGACGACGGAATAAAGGATCGATTTGCCCGATTCGATAAGCTCCATGATGTCCTTCATGGAGGCGCGGGCCTTGATCTCGTATTCGCCCGCCTTCAGCGTCTCGCCGTCGCGCAAATAGCTCGCCGTCACATAGCGGAAGATGCGGGCATCGGAAATGACGCCGTTGCGCTCGAGGTTGTTGGCGATCTCCGCCACGCCCGCGCCGGGACGCACCGTGAAATGGGTGTTGGCCTCCAGCGGACCCGGATCCTGGAAGCTGGAAATCATGTAGTAGAAGCCGGCGACCGCGGCGACGCAGATGACGACGACCATCGTCATCACGAAATTCAGGAAGATGACGAGCTGGCTGCGCGCCTTCTTCGAACGCCGCGGCGGCTCGGGCACACGCTCCGGCTTCAGGGCCTCGTTCGGCGATTTCGGGATGATCGGCCCCCTGCCATTGCCGGGCGGCTGCTCACTCACAGGATTCGTATCGCTCAACCACGCCCCCTAGATTCGTTGCTTTTGCCCGCTGTTTGGCCAAGCAATGCGGCAAAAAACAGGTCCAGCAGATGATACGAACTCGCTTCGCGAGTCCAGTCGTCATTCCGGCCACGGCGTTCAATTATGCGTCGTACCGGCGCAGCACGAGGGAGGCGTTGGTGCCGCCGAAACCGAAGGAGTTGGACAGCGCCACGTTGATCTCGCGCTTGCGCGCCTTGTGCGGCACGAGGTCGATCGCCGTTTCGACGTCGGGATTGTCGAGGTTCAGCGTCGGCGGCGCGATGTTGTCGCGGATCGCCAGCGTCGAGAAGATCGCCTCGACCGCCCCGGCAGCCCCCAGGAGATGGCCGATCGCCGACTTCGTCGACGACATCGAGATCTTCGAAGCGGCATTGCCGACGAGGCGCTCGACCGCGCCGAGCTCGATCGTGTCGGCCATGGTCGAGGTGCCGTGAGCGTTGATGTAGTCGATATCGGAAGCCGCGATGCCGGCCCGCTTCAGGGCCGCGGACATGCAGCGGTAGGCGCCCTCGCCGTCTTCCGACGGCGCGGTGATGTGGAAGGCGTCGCCGGAAAGCCCGTAGCCGACGACTTCGGCGTAAATCTTGGCGCCGCGCGCCTTGGCGTGCTCCAGCTCTTCGAGGACGACGATGCCGGCGCCCTCGCCCATGACGAAACCGTCGCGGTCGCGGTCGTAGGGGCGCGAAGCCTTCCGGGGCTCGTCGTTATGCTGGGTGGAAAGCGCCTTGCAGGCGGCGAAGCCCGCCAGCGAGATGCGGCAGATCGGCGATTCCGCGCCGCCGGCGACCATCACGTCGGCGTCGCCGAGCGCGATGAGGCGCGCTGCGTCGCCGATCGCATGCGCGCCGGTGGAACAGGCCGTGACGACGGCGTGGTTCGGACCGCGCAGCTTGTGGCGGATCGACACCTGGCCGGAGACCAGGTTGATCAGGCGGCCGGGGATGAAGAAGGGCGAAATGCGGCGCGGCCCCTTGTCGCGCAGCGTGTAGCCGGCTTCGACGATGCCTTCGAGGCCGCCGATGCCCGAGCCGATCAGCACGCCGGTGGCGATCTGGTCGTCATCGGTCTGCGGATGCCAGCCGGCATCCTCGAGCGCCATGTCGGCGGCGGCCATGCCGTAGATGATGAAGGGATCGACCTTGCGCTGTTCCTTCGGCTCCATCCAGTCGTCGGGATTGAAGGTGCCTTCGGAGCCGTCGCCGGTCGGAATGCGGCAGGCGATCTTGGCCGGCAGGTCCTCGACCTCGAATTCCGTCACCAGGCGGGCGGCATTCTTGCCGGCGAGCAGGCGCTGCCAGCTCACTTCCGTTCCGCATCCAAGAGGAGATACCATACCGGTACCGGTGATAACGACCCGTCTCATCGCCAGCGTTCCACCCTGCATTTTCTCATGTTTAGAACGTATCTCACCTTAGAGCGCCGTGCGTCCGAAGGGACGCGCAAAGGACGCTCTAACTTATTGAATCTACGCATCGTGCTTACCGAAAATCGATTCCGATTTTCGGGCCGATGCTGTAGGCCCCGACCCTAAGTGCTGAAACGGCCCGTGCAAGCGGGCCGTTTTCGGGATCTGCCGTCAAGGCTTTATCCCAATCTATCGCGTCGATCAGGCCTGGGCCTTCTCGATGAACTTCACGGCATCGCCGACGGTCAGAATGGAATCGGCAGCGTCGTCCGGGATTTCAACGCCGAACTCTTCCTCGAAAGCCATGACCAGTTCGACGGTGTCGAGCGAGTCAGCGCCAAGATCGTCGATGAAGCTGGCGCCTTCGACGACTTTGTCGGCATCGACGCCGAGATGGTCAATAACAATTTTTTTCACGCGTTCTGCGATATCGCTCATGTCGGTTTCCTCGACCTTTTGTCTTAATCGGATGCCCAAGCGGCATCCGCATCCCTGTTAGAACCCGCAACCGCCGCCGTCTCGACGCCGATGCCGGCAAACCCGTTCGCCCCTTGTCAGGTTCCAGCCATGTCGCAGTCACGCAATATGACGGCCTGCATTCCGGGGTGACCATTCACAGTCATTGGCCCGCTTAACACGGTTTCAGTGTTCCGCAAAGCCAGAATTTGTTCCATCTCACAGCCGCCAACAACCGATTGCAACGCACTTCGAGATGCCGTTTGGCGGATCAGATCATCGCCATGCCGCCGTTGACGTGAATCGTCTGGCCCGTGACGTAACCCGCCTCGTCGGAGGCGAGATAGAGGACCGCGGCGGCGATGTCGGCACCGGCGCCCATGCGCTTCATCGGGATCGCCCCGAGGATCGCTTCCTTCTGCTTGTCGTTCAGCTTGCCGGTCATGGCGCTTTCGATGAAGCCCGGCGCCACGCAGTTGACCGTCACGTTGCGGGTGGCGATCTCCTGGGCGAGCGACTTGGAGAAGCCGATCATGCCGGCCTTGGAGGCGCAGTAGTTCGCCTGGCCCGGATTGCCGGTAACGCCGACGACGGAGGTTATGTTGATGATGCGGCCATGGCGGCGGCGCATCATCGGATGGGTGAGCTCGCGCGTCAGGCGGAAGACGGCCGTCAGGTTCACTTCGAGGACCGAATCCCAGTCCTCGTCGCTCATGCGCACGAAGAGGCCGTCCTTGGTGATGCCGGCGTTGTTGACGAGGATGTCGACGCCTCCGAGCTCGGCTTCGGCCTTCTCGCCGAGCGCCTTCACCTCGGCACGGTCGGAGAGATTGGCCGGGAAGATCTTCACCCGGTCGCCGAGCTCGGCGGCCAGCGCCTCCAGCTTCTCGACGCGCGTCCCGTGCAGGCCGACGACTGCGCCCTGCTTGTGCAGCATCCTTGCGATCTCTTCGCCGAGCCCGCCGGTTGCGCCCGTCACCAGTGCCTTGCGGCCGGTCAAATCAAACATGATGTCGTCCTCTTTTTAGAGCGAATAGCGAATAGCGAATAGCGAATGATTTTCATCGCATCATCGCAGGCTCTTTCTATTCGCTGCTCCCTATTCCCTATTCGCTGTTTCCGATCAGCCAACAATGGCGGCGAGCGCCGTCTCGATATCGGCCGGCGTGTTGACGGCAATGCCGGAAATATCCTTGTCGATGCGGCGGGCAAGGCCGGTCAGCACCTTTCCCGAACCGATCTCGTAGAGCGTCGTCACGCCATTGGCGCCGAACCATTCGACCGTCTCGCGCCAGCGCACCTGGCCGGTAACCTGGGTGACGAGCAGCTTGGCGATCTCGTCGGCGTCATAGGCCGGGGCGGCGCGCACGTTGGCGATCACCGGGACGACCGGGTTCTTCTTTTCCACCTTGTCCAGCGCGTGGCGCATGGCGTCGGCCGCCGGCGCCATCAGGTCGCTGTGGAAGGGGGCGGAGACCGGCAGCATGATGGCGCGCTTGGCACCCTTTTCCGTCGCCAGCGCCGCTGCCTTCTCGACCGCCGCCCTGGAGCCGGAAATGACGAGCTGGCCGCCGCCGTTGTCGTTGGCGATCTGGCAGACGCCGACGTCGCGGGCCTCTGCGCAGACGGCTTCCACGTCGCCATGCTCCAGGCCGATGATCGCCGCCATGGCGCCCTGCCCGACCGGCACCGCCGTCTGCATGGCATCGCCGCGAATGCGCAACAACCGCGCCGTATCGGCGAGCGAGAAGGTTCCGGCCGCACAGAGCGCGGAATATTCGCCGAGCGAATGGCCGGCGACATAGGCGACCTTGTCTGAAAGGTTCAGGCCGCGGGCTTCGAGCACGCGGATCGCCGCCATGGAAACGGCCATCAGCGCCGGCTGCGCATTGGCGGTCAGCGTCAGCGTCTCTTCCGGTCCGTTCCACATGATGTCGGAGAGTTTCTGGCCGAGCGCCTCGTCGACCGCGGCGAAAACCGCACGGGCCTCCGGAAAGGCGTCCGCCAGATCCTTGCCCATGCCGACGGCCTGGCTGCCCTGGCCCGGGAACGTGAATGCGATGCTCATGGGATATGTCCTTCCCTCATGCTTTGCGCCTCTCCATTCACATTTGGGCATCCCGAGTCAAGGAAGCACCCCCGCAAAACCGCTGAAAAGCCTGGATATTGCCTCTTGCGCTGCAGCAAATCCCGCTTAAAGTCCCGGACGCATTTCAGACGGGACTTCATTTCATGAAATATAAGAGACTCGGCCGCACGGAACTCTCCGTGTCGGAAATCTGCCTCGGCACCATGACCTGGGGCACGCAGAATACGGAAGCGGAAGCCCATGAGCAGATGGATTATGCTTTCGAGAACGGCATCAACTTCTTCGACACGGCCGAACTCTATCCGACCACGCCGGTGGGCCCGGAGACATATGGCCGGACGGAAGAGATCATCGGCACGTGGCTGAAGAAAGGCGGCAGGCGCAAGGACCTCGTCCTCGCCTCGAAGATCGCCGGCAGCGGCCGGCCGCATATCCGGGGCGGGCGCGGCATCGACGCGACGACCATCCGCGAGGCGCTCGACGCCAGCCTGAAGCGCCTGCAGACCGACTATCTCGATCTCTACCAGATCCACTGGCCGAACCGGGGCACCTATCATTTCCGCAATTCCTGGACCTTCGACGCGACGACGCAGGATCGCGAGAAGGCGGCAGAAGAAATCGCCGAAATCCTTGAAACGCTGGGCGAGCTGGTCAAAGACGGCAAGATCCGCGCCGTCGGCCTTTCCAACGAAAGCGCCTGGGGCACGCTGAAATACCTGCGCCTCTCCGAGGAGAAGGGCCTGCCGCGCGTCGCCTCGATCCAGAACGAGTACAACCTCCTCTACCGGCAGTTCGACCTCGACCTTGCGGAAGTCGCCCATCACGAGGATGTCGGACTGTTGGCCTATTCGCCGCTGGCCGCCGGCATCCTGACCGGCAAGTACCGGAGCGGCGCCCGCCCCGCAGGGTCTCGCGCGACGATCAACAAGGACCTCGGCGGACGCCTGCAGCCGCTGCAGGAGCCGGCGGTGAAGGCTTATGCCGAGGTGGCGGCGCAGCACGGCCTGGACCTGGCGCAGATGGCGCTCGCCTTCTGCCTCTCGCGGCCCTTCATGACGTCCGTCATCATCGGCGCGACATCGATGGCGCAGCTGAGGACCGATACGGCCGCCGCGGACCTGAAGCTTTCGGACGAGGCGATGAAGGACATCGCAGAAGTCTACCGGCGATATCCGATGACGCTGTGAGCGGACGGCGCCTATGCGAAAACCGTGCCGGGAGCCTTGCTCCGGCACGCCGGCAATCCGGAGGCGAGCCCGGCGCCATTCCTTTGCCCGACGGGCGCCCCTCAGAGCCCTCCGCCGCTGCAGGGCTGCAGGCCTGAGCGGCCATGATCGCCGCGGATTTTGACATTTGCCTTCGGACTGAGTAGGACCCGGCGCAATGTGCGGCCGCGATCCTTGCGGCCACGGCGCACGCGCGCCAGGAAATCCGAAAGACCGACAGATGACCGATTACAACGGCGCCCTCCCGGCGATCGCCAAGGCGTTGGAGAAACGCGGCTACGCAACCCTGACCCCGGTTCAGAAGGCGATGCTCGATCCCGCCCTCGTCGGGTCCGATGCGCTCGTTTCGGCGCAGACCGGCTCGGGCAAGACGGTCGCCTTCGGGCTTGCCATGGCTCCCACCCTCCTCGGCGGAGAGGAAAAGTTCCGCCGGGCCGGCAGCCCGCTCGCGCTCGTCATCGCGCCGACCCGCGAACTCGCGCTGCAGGTCAAGCGCGAGCTCGAATGGCTCTACGAGATGACCGGCGCGGTGATCGCGAGCTGCGTCGGCGGCATGGATATCCGCAGCGAGCGCCGGGCGCTGGAGCGCGGCGCCCATATCGTCGTCGGCACGCCCGGCCGTCTCTGCGACCACATCCGCCGCAATGCGCTCGACATGTCGGAGATCAAAGTCGCCATATTGGACGAGGCGGACGAGATGCTCGATCTCGGTTTCCGCGAGGATCTGGAATTCATCCTCGAATCCGCTCCCGACGCCCGGCGGACGCTGATGTTCTCGGCAACCGTGCCGGCGGCGATCGCCAAGCTCGCCAGGAGCTATCAGCGGGACGCGGTGCGCATCTCGACGGCGGCGGAGGAAAAGCAGCATGTCGATATCGAATACCGCGCGCTGGTCGTCGCACCGGCCGACCGCGAGAATGCGATCATCAACGTGCTCCGCTATTACGAAGCGACCAATGCGATCGTGTTCTGCTCGACCCGCGCGGCCGTGAACCATCTGACCGCGCGTTTCAACAACCGCAATTTCTCCGTCGTCGCGCTGTCCGGCGAGCTGACCCAGAACGAGCGCACCCATGCGCTGCAGGCGATGCGCGACGGCCGCGCCCGGATCTGCATCGCGACCGACGTCGCCGCCCGCGGCATCGACCTGCCCGGTCTCGACCTCGTCATCCACGCGGACCTGCCGACCAATTCGGAAACCCTGCTTCACCGCAGCGGCCGGACAGGACGCGCGGGCCGCAAGGGCATCAGCGCGCTGATCGTGCCGGTCAACCAGCGCCGCAAGGCCGAGCGCCTGCTGTTCGGCGCGAGCATCGAACCCACCTGGGCCCGCCCGCCTTCGGCCGAAGAGGTCATCCGCCGCGACGAGGAGCGCCTGCTCGCCGACCCGATCTTCGAAGAGGCCGCACGCGACGAGGACGAAGAGGCGCTGGTCGCGAAACTCGTCGCCCGATATGGCGCCGAAAAGCTCGCCACCGCCTTTGTCGGCCTCTACCGCGGCAGGAATTCCGCCCCCGAAGACATCGCCGAAGTGTCGCTCGACGGCAGCCGCAAGCCGCGCGAGGGCG
>Ga0065721_10051081_pt1 | contig 16342 bp, 11 predicted proteins | sample Mesricmetagenome_FD_59108 | JGI IMG/M metagenome (GOLD analysis project Ga0065721, IMG submission 59108) | Mesophilic microbial community from rice straw/compost enrichment Sample: eDNA_1 v2 (version 2) | ecosystem: Engineered > Solid waste > Grass > Composting > Bioreactor | place: USA: Davis... | reverse complement strand
TACAGCCGCGCGGTCGATCGCGTGGTGCAGTGGCTGCGCGCCGGCCGCACCAGCCCGCTGACCTGCCGGCCCGCCGACGAATGGCGCGCGCTGCTGCGCGGCATGGGCATGACGCTGCGCGAGGTGCCACTGCCGCGCGATGCGCATGGCGCCAATGTGCTGATGGTCGGCACGCTCGATTCGGTGGATGCGGTGGATGCGGTGGATGCGGTGGATGCAGTCGAGGCGGTCGGTGCCGTCGGTGCGGCCGATGCGCTCGATGCTTCGGGCGCGCCCAAGGGGCAGGCCGTGCGGGCCATGCAGGCCGAGCCCGGCGCCGCGTCCCGAGAGGAGGCGGCACGCTCCTCGGCCACGACCTCCGCCGCGGCCTCCACCACGGCCTCCACCACGGCCTCCACCGGCGAGCTGGAGCCGCTTTGATACAATCGCGCCGCCCATCGGTGCCCGCCACCGACCGCAACGCCGGCAACCCCGGCCGCCCCCGCAATATCGGCGACGCGCCGCAACGCGCCGCAACGCATCCCGATCGTCCGCTGTCCCCGTCCGTGTCCGCCCTGCAGTTCTCCCATTTCACCGTCACCAGTTGCCTGGGTCATGGCCTGGCCGCGACCTCCGCGGCCTTGCGCGCCCAGCGCAGCGGACTCGCGCCCTGCCGCTTCGGCGACGTGCGGCTGCGCACCCATGTCGGCGAGGTCGCCGGCGTCGACGACGCCCCGCTGCCGGCCGAATTCGCCAGCTTCGACTGCCGCAACAACCGGCTGGCGCGGCTGGCGCTCGAACAGGACGGCTTCGCCGAGCGCGTGCGCGAGGCCATCGCGCGTTACGGCGCCCACCGTATCGGCGTGTTTCTCGGCACCAGCACCGGCGGCATCCTCGAGACCGAGCAGGCCTACCGGCGTCGCGATCCCGCGACCGGCGCGCTGCCGCCCGACTTCGACTACGCGCACCGGCACAGCCCGTTCTCGCTGCCGGCCTTCGTGCGCGCGTACCTGGGCCTGACCGGTCCGGCTGCGGCGATCTCGTCGGCCTGCTCGTCGGGCGCCAAGGTGTTCGCCTCGGCGCGCCGGATGATCGAGGTCGGGCTGATCGACGCGGCGCTGGTGGGCGGCGTCGATTCGCTGTGCCACACCACGCTGTACGGCTTTCACTCGCTGGAGCTGGTGTCGGCCGAGCCCTGCCGGCCCTACGATGCGCGGCGCAACGGCATCTCGATCGGCGAAGGCGGCGCGTTCGGGCTGCTGGAACGGTTGCCCGAATCTTTGCCCGAATCTTTGGCCGAATCCCTGCCCGAATCACTGCCAGGCTCCGGCGCGGCGGCGCTGCCCGACGACGCGGTGCTGCTGTGCGGCGTCGGCGAATCCAGCGATGCGCATCACATGTCGAGCCCGCATCCGGACGGACTGGGCGCACGGCTGGCGATGGAGCAGGCGCTGGCCGACGCCGGACTGACGCCGGCCGACATCGACTACATCAATCTGCATGGCACCGCGACGCCGAGCAACGACGCCGCCGAGGGCAAGGCCGTGCTCGCGCTGTTCGGCACGACGCCCTGCAGCTCGACCAAGGGCGCGACCGGCCATACGCTGGGCGCGGCCGGCGCGATCGAGGCGGTGATCAGCGCGCTGGCGCTGCGCGAGGGCTGGCTGCCGGCCGGCATTGCCGATACCGAGCTCGATCCCGCGCTGCCGGTGGGCTATCTGCTGCGCACCGGGACGGCCGATGCCGGCCATCGCCTCCGCTACGCGCTGAGCAATGCCTTCGGCTTCGGCGGCTCCAATTGCAGCCTGCTGTTTGGCCGCGCCGACGCGCATTTGCAAGGCGCACGGTCATGACGGCGCCGGTGTTCGTCGAAGGGATCGGCCTGCTCGGTCCGGGACTCACGGACTGGCAGCAAGGGGCGGCAGTGCTGCGCGCGGAGACTCCCTATTTGCACGCCGCCACCGCGTTGCCCGCGCCGGAAGGGCTGCCGTCGGCCGAGCGCCGGCGCACCGGCCCCGCGGTCAAGCTCGCGCTCGCAGTGGGCCGGCAGGCGATCGCCGCCAGCGGACGCGATGCCGCCACGCTGGCAACCGTGTTCAGCGCCTCGGGCGCGGACGGCCACAACTATCACGCGATCTGCGAATCGCTGGCCGGCGACGATCCCATGATCTCGCCGACCCGCTTCCACAACTCGGTGCACAACGCACCGGCCGGCTACTGGAGCATCGCGACCGGCGCGATGGCGCCGTCCAACGCGATGTGCGCGCACGACGGCAGCTTTGCCGCGGGCCTGCTCGATGCCTACAGCCAGGTGCTGGCGACCGGCGCGCCCTGCGTGCTGATCGCCTACGACACCGACTATCCCGAGCCGCTGCGCAGTGCGCGGCCGATTCCCGATGCGTTCGGCCTCGCGCTGGTGCTGACGGCCGAGCCGGGTGCGGTGACGCTGGCGAGCCTGCGGCCATCGCTGGTCCTCGAAGGCGACGCGCCGACACCGACGCCGATGGCCGATGCCGCGCTGGAAGCGCTGCGCGCCGCCATCCCGGCCGCGCGCGCCCTGCCCTTGCTGCAGGCGCTGGCACGCGGCGACGACACCACGGCGGTGCTCGATTATCTGGACCCGCTGCGGCTGCGCGTCGAGGTCGCGCCATGGCGGTGAACGACGCCCACGACCCGAACGACGCCAACGACGCCCGCGACGTCGGCGCGTCGTCGGCCGCCATGCCGCCCGGCACGCCGGTCCGGCGCGACTGGATCGCCGCGCATATCCCCCATCGCGGCGCGATGTGCCTGCTCGACGAGGTGATCGACTGGGATGCGCAGCGCATCCGCTGCGAGGCGCGCACCCACACGTCGCCCGAGCATCCGTTGCGTGCCGAAGGAAGGCTGGCCGCGCTGTGCGGCATCGAATATGCCGCGCAGGCGATGGCCGTGCATGGCGCGCTGCTGCGCACCGGCGCCGCGGCCGCGCCGAGCCTTGGCTATCTGGCCAGCGTGCGCAAGGTCGAGATCCTCGTCGAGCGGCTCGATACCGTAGCGGGGGCGCTGACGATCGAGGCAGAACGCATCGGCGGCGACGATCGACAGGTGCTCTACGAATTCTCGCTGCGTGGCGGCGGCGCCGTACTGCTGACGGGCCGCGCGGCGGTGGTGCTGGACGCCACGCCGGCCGCTTAGGTCCGGCACGGCACGGTACGTCCGCCTGGGTCCGGCGCGGTACGGTACGGCCGATTGAGCAGGGGTACGGTGCGGCCCGCGCCGGCCCAGTCCCCCGCGCGGCGGTCCGGCCCCGGCTTGGGTGGCCTTGCTTCGGCGGTCCGGGCCGGCTTGCGCGGCGTTGCTGCGCGGCGGTCCGGGCCCGGCTCGCGTGGCGTTGCTGCGCGGCAGTCCGGGCCCGGCTCGCGTGGCGTTGCTGCGCGCGGGCGATCAGCCCTCGATCTTCGGTGCCGGCAGCACCTCGCCGCTGACCTCGCCGAAGCCGATGCGATAGCCATCGCCCTGGCACCAGCCGCGCATCACCACTTCATCGCCGTCCTGCAGGAAGCCGCGCTCCACGCCGCCGGCGAGCTTCAGCGGCTCGTTGCCGTTGCGGGTCAGTTCCAGCAGGCTGCCGTACGAATCCGGCGTGGTGCCGCTGATCGTGCCCGAACCCATCAGATCGCCGACACGCACATTGCAGCCCGACACCGTGTGGTGGGCCAGCTGCTGCGCCATCGTCCAGTACATCGCACGGAAGTTGGTGCGGCTGATCGGCTCGGCGCGCTCGGCGCCCTGCGGCCGCAGCGCGACCTCGAGTTCGATGTCGTAGGCGTTGCGCGCCGACTGGCGCAGATACGGCAGCGGCTCGGGCGATTGCTCGGGGTTGTCGCGGCGGAACGGCTCCAGCGCTTCCATCGTGACGACCCACGGCGAGATCGAGGTGCCGAAGGTCTTGGCATTGAACGGCCCCAGCGGCACGTATTCCCACTGCTGGATGTCGCGCGCGCTCCAGTCGTTGAGCAGCACCATGCCGAACAGATAATCGTCGGCCTGGTCGACGCGCACCGGCACGCCCAGGGCCGAGTCCTTGCCGACGATGAAGCCCATCTCCAGTTCGTAGTCGAGCTTGCGGCAGGCGCCGAAGATCGGCCGCGCCTCGTTCGGCAGCTTGATCTGGCCGTTCGGGCGGCGGATCGGCGTGCCGCTCACCACCACCGAGCTGGCGCGGCCGTTGTAGCCGATCGGGATTTCCAGCCAGTTCGGCAGCAGCGCGTTGTCCGGGTCGCGGAACATGCGGCCGACGTTGGTCGCGTGCTCCTTCGACGAATAGAAATCGGTGTAGCCGGGAATCTCGACCGGCAGATGCAGGCGGGCGCCGGCCATCGGCACCAGCGCGCGCTCGCGCAGCGCAGCGTCGTCGCGCAGCGTCGGTGTGTCGGCCGCCAGCAGCTCGGCGATGCGCTGGCGCGTCTCGCGCCAGACAGGGCGGCCCAGTGCGATGAAGCGGTTCAGCACCGGCGCGGCGAAGGTGCCGCGGGTCGCGGCCGGCAGCAGGCCGGCTTCGTCCAGCACCGACAGGTCGACGATGCGGTCGCCGATCGCGACGCCGACGCGCGGGGCCTGCGAGCCGTGCGAGAACACGCCGTAGGGCAGGTTCTGCAGCGGGAAATGGGTGGCGGCGTCGTTGGCCGATTCGATCCAGCTGCGGGAGGATTGGGCTTGGGTCATGGATGCAATGCGTTGGATAGGTTCTGTGTTCGGAGGTCGCTGCGTTCGCTGTGTTCGCTGCGTGCGATACGTGCGATGCGTGCAATACCTGCAATACCTGCAATACCTGCGATACGTGCGATACGTGCGATACGTGCGATACGTGCGATACGTGCGATACGTGCGATACGTGCGATACGTGCGATACGTGCGATAGGTGGTGCGATGCCGGGCCGCGCGATCGTCAGCGCTGATTCGGGTTGAAATGCTTTTTCAGCCCTTGCCAGCAGTGCTGGTAGTCGGATTGCAGCGCGGCCGATTCGGCGGCGTAGCGCGTGGGCCGGATCACCGTCGGCGTTTCGAACATGAAGGCCATCGTGTCGGAGATGCGGTGCGGCCTGGTGGTGTCGGCCTCGGTGGCGCGCGCGAAGGTCTCCGCATCGGGGCCGTGGCCGCTCATGCAGTTGTGCAGGCTCGCGCCGCCCGGGGCAAACCCTTCGGCCTTGGCGTCGTAGACGCCTTCGATCAGGCCCATGAACTCGCTGGCGATATTGCGGTGGAACCAGGGCGGGCGGAACGAGTGCTCCATCGCCAGCCAACGCGGGCCGAAGATCACGAAGTCGATGTTGTCGACGCCCTCGGTATCGGACGGGCTGTGCAGCACCAGGAAGATCGACGGGTCCGGATGGTCGAAGCTGATCGAGCCGATCGTGTTGAAGCGGCGCAGATCGTATTTGTACGGTGCGTAGTTGCCATGCCAGGCCACCACGTCCAGCGGCGAATGATCGATCTTCGCGCGCCACAGATTGCCCTGGAACTTGGCCACCAGCTCGAAATCGCCCTCGACGTCCTCGTACCAGGCCACCGGGGTCTGGAAGTCGCGCGGATTGGCCAGGCCGTTCGAGCCGATCACGCCAAGGTCGGGCAGCTTCAGCAGCGCGCCGTAGTTTTCGCAGATATAGCCGCGCGCCTCGCCGTCGAGCAGCTCGACGCGGAAGCGCACGCCGCGCGGCACCACCACGATCTCCTGCGGCTCGACCTCGAGCACGCCCAGTTCGGTGGCCAGGCGCAGCCGGCCCTGCTGCGGCACGATCAGCATCTCGCCGTCAGCGTTGTAGAAGAACCGGCCCTGCATCGAGCGGTTGGCCAGGTACAGGTGGATGCCGCAGCCGACCATCGCCTCCGGGCCGCCGTTGCCGCCCATCGTGACGATGCCGTCGATGAAGTCGGTAGGCGCGTCCGGCATCGGCAGCGGGCTCCAGCGCATCTGGTTCGGCGACGGCGCGACGTCGTCGAAGCGGCTGACAATGCGCGATTGCTCGATCCTGACGAAGGACTCGTGCATCGCCGCCGGGCGGATGCGGTACAGCCACGAGCGGCGGTTGTGCGCGCGCGGCGCGGTGAAGGCGGTGCCCGACAGCTGCTCGGCGTACAGGCCGTACGGCGCGCGCTGCGGCGAATTCTGTCCGACCGGCAGCGCGCCCGGCAGGGCCTCGGTGGCGAACTCGTTGGCGAAGCCGGACTGGTAGCGCAGCGCGCCGGCGTCGGTGTCTTGGCGTAGTGCTTGGGTCATGGTGGTCCTGACAGAGGTTCTGAAAAAGTTCTCGGAAAGGTTCTCGGAGAAGGATGGGCTGGGGTGATCGGCTTACGCCGGCACCGGAATCGGCACGGCGGCGTCCGCTTGCGGGCCGGGGACCGCGGGCGGCACGGCGGCGCGCGCGAGCGCCATCGCCTGGCGCAGCACCGCGGTGTCGCCGATATGGTTGGCCAGCAGCAGGATCAGCTGCGCGTTGGCGGCCTGGCTTTGCGCATCGCTCAGATCGCGATGCATCTCCAGCAGCGACTCGTAGACGTCGTCCGGCTGCGCGAGATTGGGTTCGGTGACGAGTTGCGCGGCCGGCGGCTCGGGCTCGGCCGGCGCCGCACGCCATTGCACGTCGAGCATGCCGAGCGCGCGGCGCAGCGCGGTCAGCAGCGCGTCGTGCTCTGCCTGGCGCCAGCGTGCGCAGACGTGCTGGTCGGGGCGCAGCAGATAGCAGGTGCCGGGCTGGCCGTCGTAGCGGCGCGCGGCCAGTCCGTCGATGTCTTCGAGGATTACCGCGCCGCGCGGCAAAGTCGGCGTTGGCATCGGCATTGACGTTGGCGTCGGCGTTGACGTTGGCGTCGGCGTTGACGTCGGCGTGGCCATGAGCGTTGGCGAGGACGTTGGAGAGGACGTTGGCGTGGGCTGCGTCGATGGCGTCGGCGGCATCACGCAGACCACCTTGACCGGCACCGGCGCGGCGCTCAGTTGTTCCAGCGCCGCGCACGCCGCCGGCAACAGGCCCCGAGCGTCGGCGAACACCAGCGCGGTGAAGTCCCTGCCGAGATGCGGCAGCAGCCAGCCCTCGCCCCGCGCCTCGTTTCCCTGCCTTGCCGTGCCCTGCCCTTCCTCGCCCATGACGCGCACCGGCGCATCGGCGCAGACCGCACCGGGCACCATCGCGCCGCCGAACGCCGCCGTATCGGGCGTGTTCAGCGGCGACGGCGTCAGCACGGTCGGCGTCGACAGCCGGCCGCTGTTGACCAGCTGGCGCGCGAACGGATGCTGGCGCGCGAGCCGCAGCACCGCATCGCGAAACACGCGGCTGGTGGCGCTCTTGGGCGTGATGAAATCGGTCGAGCGCGTCGAATGCAGGATGTTCTCGTCGGCAGCGTATTCGCGCTCGCTGGCATAGGTGTCGAGCAGCGCGTCCGGCGCCAGCCCGGCCAGCACCAGCCGCAGCTTCCACGCCAGGTTTTCCGCGTCCTGCACGCCGCTGTTGGCGCCACGCGCGCCGAACGGCGAGACGCGATGCGCCGCGTCGCCGGCGAACAGCACGCGGCCGTGGCGGAAGCGCTCCATGCGCTGGCACGAGAAGGTGTAGACGCTGACCCATTCGAGCTCGAACTGCGCGTCCGGCCCGAGCAGCGCGCGCAGGCGCGGCAGCACGCGTTCGGGCTGGCGTTCCTGTTCGGGATCGGCATCCCAGCCCAGCTGGAAATCGATGCGCCAGATATTGTCGGGCTGCCGGTGCAGCAGCACCGACTGATTGCGGTTGAACGGCGGATCGAACCAGAACCAGCGTTCGGCCGGGAAGCCGGCGGCCATGCGCACGTCGGCGATCAGGAAACGGTCGCGGAAGGTCCGGCCCTGGCTTTGCAGCCCCATCAGCTGGCGCACGGGACTGCGCGCGCCGTCGGCCACCACCACGTAGCGCGCCGCCATCGTGTAGTCGCCCTCGGGCGTCGATACCGTCAGCACGACCCGATCGGCCTCCTGCCGCAGGCCGCTGACGCGATGGCGCCAGCGCAGTTCGAGACCGGGCAGTTCGCTCGCGCGTTCGACGAGGTAGCCCTCGACGTAGTACTGCTGAAGATTGATGAAGGCGGGACGATGGTGGCCGCTCTCGGGCAGCAGATCGAAGCTGTAGACCTGCTCCTGGTCGAAGAACACGCGGCCGACGTGCCAGCGCACGCCCTTGTCGACCAGCCGCTCGCCGCAGCCGAGGCGATCGAAAATCTCCAGCGTGCGCTTGGCGAAGCAGATCGCGCGCGAACCGCTGGCCAGCGTGCAATCGTCATCGAGCAGCACTACCGGCACCTGCTGCTGGGCCAGGTCGATGGCGGTGGCGAGGCCGACGGGACCGGCGCCGATCACGACCACGGGCCGCAGCGGCGCTTGCACATCCGCTTGCACCCCGGGTTGCACGCCGGGTTGCATATCCCCTTGCAAGCCCCCTTGCACGCCAGCCTGCACGCCCGCCTGCTGTTCCGCGCAGCGACGGTAAGCAAAGGTGCGGGCCGCGTGGTGGGCCGGATCCGTGCCTCGGTCCTTTGCCGGATCGTTCTCGCTTGCCTGAGCTGGGGTTTCCATGTCGTCTCCATCCCGCCGCCGCGCCCGCTGTCCCGCGAACTGCGGCGGCCAGCATGCCGCCGGGGTTCAGTCCTGCAGCGCGGCCCACATTTCCTTGTCGCGCTCCGCGGTCCAGATGCGCGGATGCTTGATGCCGCTGGCCTCGTCATAGGCGCGCGCCACGTCGAACGGCAGGCAGTGCTCGTAGATGAAGACGTGGCCGAACTTCGGGTCCATCGCCGCGCGCGTATGCGCCATCGCGCCCTTCAGGTCGAGCTTCTGCGCCACCGCCTCGCGGCCGCGCTGCAGCAGCGTGCTGACGAAATCGCGCGTGTAGGCGAGGCCCTTGTCGACCTGCTCGGGCGTGGTCAGCGCGGGACCGCGTCCCGGCACCAGCGCCTGCGGCTGCAGCGCGCGCAGCGCGTCCAGCGTGGCCGGCCACTCCTCGAGCTGCGCGTCGCCGCAATAGCAGGCCGCGTCGTACTCGACCAGGTCGCCGGAGAACAGGATCTTCTGCGACGGAATCCACACCACGGTATCGCCCTTCGTGTGGCCGGGGCCGAGATGCAGGATCTTGACCTCCAGATTGCCGAGGAACAGCGTCAGCTCGCGCTCGAACACCAGGTTCGGCCACGTCAGGCCCGGCACGGTCTCGACGCCGGCGAACAGCCGCGGAAAACGCTCGATCTCGGACTTCATGTCCGCCTCGCCGCGCTCGACGATCATCTCGTAGGTGCCGCGGCTGGCGATCACGTTCTGCGCGCCTTCGCTGAAATAGGCCGACGCGCCCAGCACGCGCACCGCGTGGTAGTGCGACAGCACCACGTGCTTGATCGGCTTGTCGGTGACGGTCCGGATGCGCGCGATCAGGTCCTGCGCCATCGCGGGCGTGGCGGTGGTGTCCACGATCAGCACGCTGTCGTCGCCGATCACCACGCCCGAATTCGGATCGCCCTCGGCGGTATAGGCGTAGGCGTTGTCGGACAGCCTGGTGAAGGTGACCTGCTTCGCTTCGAGGTCGGCTTGCGACGCAAAGGCTTTGGACATGGGGCTTGTCTCCGTTCTGCTTGGTGCTGTCTGGGCTGTGGTTCGGCGCCTGCCGGCGCGCATTTCCCAGCATAGGCCGCATGGCGCGGCGTCACGCGCGGCCAGCCGATGAATTACGTATTGTGAAACGAATTTACCGAATCGTAATCAGCGATACGAAAGGTGTCAATCCGGATTCGGCCGAAAAGCCGGCAGCGGTGTAGAGGAAGGCGACGGGAACAGACGTGAAGGGCCCGCGGCGGCACGGCGATGTGCACACGGCGGCTTTTGCCGGAGAACCGGAAGCGCGGGAGAAACGGCGGAGAAGGGGAACGCGGAAGTGCTACCGGACGAAGGCGCCTGGACGAAGGCCCCCGGACGAAGGCACCTGGACGAACGCGCCCGGTCACGCCGGATGCGGTGGGAGGGCGCGCGGCGCTAAAACCAGCGGCCGGACGAACGCCGGCCGCAAGCGAAAAGATGACAGGGTCAGACCGGCTTCTGGCCTTCGCCCTGCGGGGTGCCCATGCCACCCGCGCCGGACGTGCCGCCGCCCGAGGAGGCGGACGAAGCCGAGGACGCAGATGCGCCGCCCGCCGGACCGGCCATCGAGGCCGCGGTCACGCCGCCGTTGCGGCTGGCGATGAAGGCGTTGACGTCCTGCGCCAGATGCTGGGGGGCAAGCACCACCTCCAGACCGAGCGCCTCGCACGCGGCCAGGAAGGTAGACATACGCGGATCGGCCTGGCCCGACTCCGCGCGCAGATACGCCTCCCGGGAGATCCCGGCCTTGCGGGCGACGTCCTCCTGCTTGAGCTTGCGCGCTCGGCGCAATGCCCGCAGTTGCCGGAACGGTTCGCTAGCGCCTCGTGGCACGGCTGTACTGTTCATATCGGTCTCCAGTCACCAAAAAAGAAAGTGCGCGGACGTGCATTCGAGTATAGAGCACACGTCGCGTTCCGTATGTAATCAGGGAAACACTTTTACAGAATTCACGGTTTGTGCCGGTTGGCTTTCCTCCAGCCCTGCCGTCGCGATATCGGGCCCTTTGAAGTGCCCGTGCTTCCACAATAGCGAATAGGGCTCGTTAGCGCCAAGTTCGGTTTGACAGACCGACCGGTCGTGCTATTCTTCCGAGCATGCAAAAAGGCCATCTGACGCGCAGCGCGATCATCGCTCAGGCATTCGATACCGCGACCCGGATCGGATTCGAGCAGCTGTCGCTCGCGGAACTGGCCGCCAGCACGGACATGTCCAAGAGCGGCCTGTACGCGCACTTCAAGTCGAAGGAGGCCTTGCAGCAGGCAGTGCTGGAACTGGCGATCGAGCGCTTCACGGCGATGGTGGTGCAGCCCGCGCTGCGCCAGCCGCGCGGCATACCGCGCCTGCGCGCGCTGTTCGAAGGGCAGCTCGAATGGATCGGCAGCACCGACTCCGGCGGCCGCTGCCTGTTCATGGCGCTGGGCCAGGAGTATCGCGACCGGCCGGGCGTGATCCGCGACATGCTGGTCCGCGCGCTGAAGGACTGGAACGGCATTGTGGTCCGCGTCGCGTCGGACGCCATCCAGGACGGCAGCCTGGGCGCGGACGAGGAACCGCGCCAGATTGCCTTCGAGATGGCCGGCATCGTGATGGCCTTCCAGCAATCGCTGAAGATGCTCGGACGCGCGGATGCGCAGGCGATGGCGCGCCGCGCCTTCCATTCGCTGGTCACGAGAGGCAAACGCGCGGCGGCATAGGCCGCATAGGACTGCACAGGGCCGCACAGGACGCCCGCAAGCCGGATAGGCCGCACGCGCCGAACGTTTGCGCTGGTCCCCCGAGGCAACGTTTTTCCTCGGCAATGTTTTCGCCGATAAATAGCACGACCGGTCGGTCTTATCGAGGCCCGAGAGAAGCACGAGGGGGCCGCGCAGCGAGGTCGACGGGTTGGGGGATGGAACCGCAAACGGAGTGAATATCGTGACACAGGCCCTGTCTCCCCTTCGCCCCGGCCAGGCCGCACCGGGCCAGATCGCCGCGCGGCTGGCGCAGGCCGGCCTGGCATGGCGGCGCCTGCGCTGGCAGACCGCGTCGGCGCTGTTTCCCGAGCAGACCGCGCGCGCCTTCGAACGGGCCTGGTTCGGCGTGCCGGACGCGAACGTCGATGCCGCCGGGCAGGCCTTCCTCGCCGGGGCGCGCGCCGATTGGGCGCTGGTCACTGGCGGCGGCGCGACGCGCCGCGTGCGCGTCTACCGCTGGCACGGCGAAGGCCCGGCGGTGCTGCTGGCGCACGGCTGGGGCGGCAATGCCGCGCACTGGCAGGCGCTGGTGCCCGCGCTGCTCGCCGCCGGCCATCGCGTGGTCGCCTTCGACGCGCTGTCGCACGGCGCCTCCGATGCGGGTGCGCTGGGCCCCGGTCAAAGCTCGCTGATCGAGATGTCGCGCGCGCTGCTGGCGGCCGCCTGGCACGCCGGGCCGATCCATGCGGTGGTCGCGCACTCGCTGGGCTCGGCCGCGGCGGCGCTGGCACTGCGCGAAGGGCTGCCCGCCGCTGCCGCGGTGCTGATCGGCGCGCCCGCCGACATGCGCCACGCCTCGGCCACGCTGGCCTGGCAGCTCGGCGTCGCGCCCGCGGTACTGGCGCGCGTGCAGCGCAACAGCGAACAGTGGCTCGGCATGCCATGGGGTGCGTTCAACGTGCCCGATATCGGCCGCTGCCGCCCGGTGCCGCCGACGCTGGTCGTCCACGATCGCCACGACAAGGAGGTGCGCTGGGAAGACGGCGCCGCGATCGCCGGTTCGTGGCCCGGCGCCACGCTGCTGACCACCGAGGGCCTGGGCCATCGGCGCATCCTGCGCGATGCGGGCGTGATCGATCAGGTCGTCGCCTTCCTCGCGCAGCGCCTGTTGTCCCGCGGCGCGCCCGCTGCCGCGATACCGCCGCAGCATGCCGAGCGGACGGTACGCTCGGCGGTGCGAACCGAAGACCTTGGCGTGGCCCGCTGATTCCGACCTTACGGCCGCCTCTGCGCCATGCCGTTGCGCGTGCGTCGCAGGACCCGCGCCGCGCCAGCCTCGAACTCGAACTCGAACTCGAACCTGGGGTCGATGAAGTCCGTCGTGTCGATCCCTCAGCCGGCCCGCGCCAGGATCTGCCCGCCCCCATAGCTCGACTGCTCCGGCGGTGTGCCACCCAGCGTCACCCGGATCGCGCAGTACTTGAACTCCGGGATCTTGCCGAACGGATCGAGCGCCGAATTGGTCAGCTTGTTGATCGCCGCCTCGTAATAGCAGAACGGCACGAACACCGCGCCGCGCGGCGTGCCCTCGTCGGCGCGCGCATACAGCGCAACCTCGCCGCGGCGCGACGCCAGCGTGATGACGTCGCCGGGCTTGCCGCCCCACTGCGCCAGATCGAGCGGATGGACCAGCGCGGTCGGGTCGGGCTCGAGCGCATCGAGCACCCCCGCCCTGCGCGTCATGCTGCCGGTGTGCCAGTGTTCGAGCTGGCGCCCGGTGATCAGCACGAAGGGATAGTCCTGGTCCGGCCGTTCGGCCGCGGGCACGATATCGGCCGGCACGAAGCGCGCGCGGCCCGTCGGCGTGGGGAAGTCGTCGGTGAAGATCACCGGCTCGCCGGCATCGCCTTCGGCGCGGCACGGGTAGGTGACCGCGTGTTCGCGTTGCAGCCGCTCCCAGGTGATGCCTGCGATGCTCGGCATCGCCAGCCGCATTTCGTCGAACACCTCGGCCACGTCGCCGTAGCGCCAGTCCAGGCCCAACTGCGCGGCCATCTGCTGGATGATCCACAGGTCCTGGCGCGCCTGTCCCGGCGGGTCGATGGCCTGCCGGCCGAGCTGCACGATGCGGTCGGTATTGGTGAAGGTGCCGGTCTTCTCGGGGAAGGCCGAGGCCGGCAGCACCACGTCGGCGAGATAGGCGGTCTCGGTCAGGAAGATGTCCTGCACCACCAGATGATCGAGCGCGGCCAGCGCCTCGCGCGCATGCTGCGCGTCGGGGTCCGACATCGCCGGGTTCTCGCCCATGATGTACATGCCGCGCACCTCGCCGCGTTCGATGGCCTGCATCACCTCGACCACCGTCAAACCCGGCTGGCGATCGAGCGGCGTGCCCCATAGCGCCTCGAATCGCGACGCGGCGTCGGCATCGTCGACGCGCCGGTAGTCCGGATACATCATCGGGATCAGCCCGGCGTCCGAGGCGCCCTGCACATTGTTCTGGCCGCGCAGCGGATGCAGGCCGGTGCCGGGCCGGCCGATCTGGCCGGTCATCAGCGCCAGCGCGATCAGGCAGCGCGCATTGTCGGTGCCATGCACGTGCTGCGACACGCCCATGCCCCACAGGATCATCGCGCTGCCCGCTGTCGCGTAGAGCCGCGCGACATGGCGGATCGTCTCGGCGTCGATGCCGCAGATCGGCGCCATCGCCTCGGGGCTGTAGGCGGCCACATTGCGCTCGAGTTCCTCGTAGCCGATCGTGCGGCTCTCGATGAAGTCGCGATCGACCAGCCCTTCGGTGACGATCACATGCATCATCGCGTTGAGCAGCGCGACGTCGGTATCCGGCTGGAATTGCAGGAAGCGATAGGCGAAGCGCGCCAGGTCCGAGCGCCGCGGATCGGCGACGATCAGCTTGGTGCCGTTGCGCACCGCGTTCTTGATCCAGGTGGCCGCGACCGGATGATTGACGGTCGGATTGGCGCCGATCAGGATCACGACCTCGGCCTTGCCGACATCGATCACCGGGTTGGACACCGCGCCCGAGCCGATCCCCTCGAGCAATGCCGCCACCGACGAGGCGTGGCACAGCCGCGTGCAATGGTCGACGTTGTTGCTGCCGAAGCCGGTCCGCACCAGCTTCTGGAACAGATAGGCCTCCTCGTTGCTGCCCTTGGCCGAGCCGAAACCGGCCAGCGCGCGCTTGCCGTGGGTATCGCGAATGCGCGCGAGGCCGCCGCCGGCAAGCGCCAGCGCTTCCTCCCACGTCGCCTCGCGGAACACCTCCATCACGCGCTCGGGGTCCATCACCGCATCGCCGCGCTTGGGCACGCCCTCTCGGCGCACCAGCGGCACCGTCAGCCGGTGCGGGTGCGCGGCGTAGTCGAAGCCGTAGCGGCCCTTGACGCAGAGCCGCGCGTGATTGGCCGGGCCGTCGCGCCCTTCCACGTACTGGATGCGGTTGTCCTTGACGTGATAGGTCAGCTGGCAGCCGACACCGCAATATGGGCAGACCGATTGCACCTGCTTGTCAGGCACCGCCAGCGCGGCGGCGCGCGCCGGCATCAGCGCGCCGGTCGGGCAGGCCTGCACGCATTCGCCGCAGGCGACGCAGGTCGACATGCCCATCGGATCGTCCATGTCGAACACGATCTTAGCGTCGGCGCCGCGCAGCGCGATGCCGATCACGTCGTTGGCCTGCTCGTCGCGGCAGGCGCGCAGGCAGCGCGTGCACTGGATGCAGGCATCGAGATTGACCGCGATGGCCGGATGCGACAGATCGGGCGCCACGGGTGCGCGCGGCGCAAAGCGCGGCTTGCCGATCTCGAGGCGCGCGGACCACTGGTCCAGTTCGCTGTCGCGCGTGTACGCGGTCTCGGGCATGTCGGACTGCAGCAGCTCGAGCACCATGCTCTGCGCCTTGCGCGCGCGCGGCGAATCGGTCTGCACCTTCATGCCGTTCGCCGGCTGGCGGCAGCACGACGGCGCCAGCACGCGCTCGCCATCGATCTCCACCATGCAGGCGCGGCAGTTGCCGGCCGGCTCCAGGCCGTCCTTGTAGCACAGGTGCGGAATCTCGACGCCCTCGCGCCTGGCCACCTGCAGCAGCGTTTCGCCGGGCGCGGCCACCACCTCGCGGCCGTTCAGCTGGAAGGCGACCGAAGCGGGATCGGAGGCTTGGACGAGGGCGCGTTCGGCGCGGGTCAATGCATTCATGGCGGTCTCTTGGATCTGTCGGATCTGTCGTACGGCGGCTTCTTCGGGCTGCTTGCGGCTTGTTGCGGCTGCTCGCGCTCAGGCCAGCTCGTGCGGGAAATAGCGGATCACGCAGTCGATCGGATTGGGCGCGGCCTGCCCCAGCCCGCAGATCGACGCATCGCGCATCACCGCGGACAGGTCGGCCAGCGCCTCCCGGTCCCACTGCGGCTGCGCGATCAGCTGCACGGCCTTGGCCGTGCCGACGCGGCAGGGCGTGCATTGGCCGCAGGACTCGTGCGCGAAGAAATGCATCAGGTTGCGCGCCACGTCGACCGCGCGATCGTGGTCCGACAGCACCACCACTGCCGCCGAGCCGATGAAGCAGCCATGCGGCTGCAGCGTGTCGAAGTCCAGCGGGATATCGCCCATCGAGGCGGGCAGGATGCCGCCCGACGCGCCGCCCGGCAGGTAGCCGTAGAAACGATGGCCATCGAGCATGCCGCCGCAATACTCGTCGATCAGCTCCGTGATGGTGATGCCGGCCGGTGCCAGATGCACGCCCGGCTTGTTGACGCGGCCCGACACCGAGAACGAGCGCAGTCCCTTGCGTCCATGCCGGCCCTGCCCGGCGAACCACTCAGGTCCTCGTTCCAGGATGTCGCGCACCCAGTACAGCGTCTCGAAGTTGTGCTCCAGCGTCGGCCGGCCGAACAGGCCGACCTGCGCCACATAGGGCGGGCGCAGCCGCGGCCAGCCGCGCTTGCCTTCGATCGATTCGATCATCGCGGACTCTTCGCCGCAGATATAGGCGCCGGCGCCCCGCCGCAACTCGATCGGCGGCAGGTCCGCGCATGGCGGG
>Ga0065721_10051080_pt1 | contig 16344 bp, 13 predicted proteins | sample Mesricmetagenome_FD_59108 | JGI IMG/M metagenome (GOLD analysis project Ga0065721, IMG submission 59108) | Mesophilic microbial community from rice straw/compost enrichment Sample: eDNA_1 v2 (version 2) | ecosystem: Engineered > Solid waste > Grass > Composting > Bioreactor | place: USA: Davis... | reverse complement strand
GCGGTGTTCGTGGGTCGCCGCAAGCCGCTCGACGGTGGACTGCTTGGCGGGGGACCGGCGATGCGAGAGCCGGTGCACGCAGAGGCCGTAATCGCGGTGCGCGACCAGGTGAAGGCGACGTCCGCCGAGGCGGTAGCGCAGTTCCGTTCTCTTGGGCTGGACGTGGTGCTGCTCACCGGAGACAACGAGCTTGCCGCGCAGGCCGTGGGCAAGGAACTGGGGATCGACCGCGTGATCGCCGGGGTGCTTCCAGGTGGCAAGGCGGACGTCATTCGCGAGCTGCAGGAACCTGGCGGCGGCCCGCCCCGTCGCGTCGCGATGGTGGGCGACGGCGTCAACGACGCACCAGCGCTCGCGCAGGCCGACCTGGGGATCGCCCTGGGCACAGGCGCGGATGTGGCCCGCGAGGCCAGCGACCTCACGATCGTCTCTGGCGATCCGAGGGTGGCGGCGACGGCGGTGCGGTTGTCCCGCAGGACGCTTGGCATCATTCGCGGGAACCTCTTCTGGGCCTTCGCCTACAACGTCGCCGCGATCCCCTTGGCGGCGGTGGGCATTCTCAACCCGATGATCGCCTCGGCCGCCATGGGAGCGAGCTCCCTGTTCGTGGTGGCCAACTCGCTGCGGTTGCGCAGGGCCTAGGCGACGGGCCCGCCGAGCTGCCGCAGCGTCGGCCCTGCTGGTGGATTCTGCCTGCTTGCCCGGCCCCCAACCTCCTGCTGGTGGATTTGGCCCACTTGTGTGGCCAACACTCGGCAGCATCCACCATTACGGAGGGGATGCGCGCCAAACCGGGCAGCATCCACCATTTCGGAGGGGATGCGCGCCAGCCCAATAGAGTGAGAACGCCATGTCCGCCGTCATCACGCTCACCGACGTCAAGCTTCATCGCGGCGTCACTCAGATCCTCACCGGCATCAACCTCACCATCGCCCGCGGCGAGCACTGGGCGCTGCTGGGCCCCAATGGCGCAGGCAAGACCACGATCCTCAGCATGTGTGGCGCGCGCCTCTACCCCAGCACCGGCAGCGTCGACATCTTGGGCCACCGCCTGGGTCGCGTCGCCGTTCAGGAACTCCACTCCCGCATCGGCCACGTCAACCCGCGCCACCCACTGACCTCGCCACTCACGGTTCAAGAGGTGGTGCTCACGGGCTTCACCGGCACGCTTGAGACCCCGTTTCGGTGGGAACCCACCACCGCCCAGCTCGAGCGCACGCGCGACCTCATCGCGCAGATGGGACTCACGGATCGGACCCACGCCATCTGGCCCACTTTGTCTCAAGGAGAGCGCGGCCGCTCACTCGTCGCGCGCGCCCTCGCAACGGAGCCCGAGCTGCTCCTTCTCGACGAACCGACCACCGGCCTCGACGTCGCCGCTCGCGAGCAGCTGCTCGAGACCCTCGACGATCTCGCCGCCACCCACCCCGAGATCACGACGGTCCTCGTCACCCACCACCTCGAGGAGCTGCCAGAGACCACCACGCACGCAGCCCTCATTGCGCGCGGAGCCCTCACAGCGTCGGGCCGTATTGAGCAGGCGCTGACCACGGCGACGGTCACCGAGGCTTTTGAGCACCCCATTGCCGTGGAGAGGCATGGCCGACGCTGGGCCGCCAGGGCGCAGCGCACCGGCTCGGTGCATTAGCCAGCGAGCACTCAGACAGCGTCGAGCGCGCGAGACAGGTCCGCGCGCAGGTCCTCGACATCCTCGAGCCCGATCGACAGGCGGATGGTCGCGGAGCACATGCCAACGGCGGCGCGACCCTCGGGTCCAAGACGGCGATGCGTCGTGGTCGCCGGGTGGGTCGCGATGGATTTCGCGTCGCCCAGGTTGTTGGCGAGGTCGAATACCTGGAGGGCGTCCATGAAGCGGAACGCCGCGGCCTTCGCCTCGTCGCCGTGGGGGTCGGCTCCCTCTGGAAGCACCAGGTCAATCGTGACCAGGGTGCCGCCAAGCGTCATCTGGCGCTTGGCGAGCTCGTACTGCGGATGCGAGGGCAGCAGCGGGTAGCGCGCAACGGCCACCTTGGGGTGCGCATCGAGCCAACCGGCCAGGTCCAGCGCAGCGGCGGACTGAGCGCGCACGCGCACGGGAAGCGTCTCTAGAGACTTGCCAAGCACCCACGCGTTGAAGGGCGATATGGTCGCGCCCATGGTGCGCACCATCGTGAGCACCTTCTCGATGTACTCGGCAGAACCCAGCACCGCGCCGCCCAAAACCCGGCCCTGGCCATCGATGTGCTTGGTCGCGGAGTAGACCACAGCGTCGGCCCCCAGGGCGAGCGGCTTGGAGCCAATCGGTGTCGCAAAGACGTTGTCCACGATGAGTATCGCGCCGGCCTGCTTGGACAGCTCCGCGACGAACGCGATGTCCACGATGTCCTGCATGGGATTGGACGGCGACTCGACGAAGACGGCGTCGGCGGGCGTCGCGAGGGCGCGCTCCCAGTCGGCGTTGATGTGGCCGTCGACGTAGTCAACCTCGATGCCCCAGCCCGCGAAGTACTCGTTGAAGATCACGAGCGAAGACCCAAACAGTGCCTTCGCCGCCACGAGGCGCGATCCCTGCTTCAACACGGCGGCGAGCGACACGAACACCGCGGCCATTCCCGTCGCCGTCGCGAAGCACGCCTCGGCGCCCTCCATCGCTGCGAGGCGCTCCTCGAACATCGTCACGGTGGGGTTGCCGTACCGGCTGTACTGGTAGCGGTCGATCTCGCCGTTGAACGCGGCCTCCGCCTGCGCGGCGCTGTCGTAGACGTAGCCCTGCGTGAGGAACATCGGTTCGGCCATCTCCTGGAACGGCGTGCGGTGCATGCCGCCGCGCACGGCGAGCGTGTCGGGGCGCAATTCAGGACAGTCGGACGAATCGGTCATGGACACAGGCTACCGGCGACGCTTTCCTGCGTCCGCACCACTTTTCTTGCTCTCGCAGGCGCGGCGGCCCGACGCTGTGCGCGCTCGGGTGCGGACGGTTGCGATTTGCCGTGCGGACGCAGGGGGTGGTGGCCTAGACCAGCCGTGCCGCGTATTCCGCCCCGTCATCGCCGCGGGCGCTCACATGTGACCGGTCAACGTGCACGCGGATCGTCTCGACGCGTCCATCGCCGCTGCCTACACGCACACTGCGCTCCCCGTCCGGCCCACCGGGGAACACGTCGATCTCGAGCCCGCCAAACGCGTCGTAGTCGGGTCGTGAGATCTCGGACCCCCACGTGATGACGGCCCCGGGTCGCGCATACAGCGGAATCGAGTCGAAGCCGTGCGTTTCCGTCACCCAACGACCGCCCTCGACTTCCTCGCCGGTGAGTACGGAAGTCCACACGCCGTCGGGCAGATAGAAGCTCACCTCGCCGGTTGGCGACATGACGGGCGCGACCAGCAGGTCCGGCCCCAGCATGTACTGGCGGTCGAGGTAGCGGCAGTTGAGGTCGTGGGGGAACTCGAGAACCATGGGTCGCAGCACGGGGGTGCCGCGCCGCGCCGCCTCGTCGCCAGCCGCGAGCAGGTATGGCATGAGCCGGTTCTTGAGGCGAGTGAAGTGGCGGGTGATCTCCACGGCCTCGTCGTCGAACATCCACGGCACGCGATACGAGGTGGACCCGTGCAGTCGCGAATGCGAGGACAGCAGCCCGAACGCGAGCCAGCGCTTGAACACGCCGGGATCCGGAGTGCCCTCGAAGCCGCCGATGTCGTGACTCCAGAACCCAAACCCGCACGCCGCGAGCGACAGTCCGCCGCGCAGCGTCTCCGCCATCGACGGGAAGCTCGACGTGTTGTCGCCGCCCCAGTGCAGCGGCATGGCCTGTCCGCCAGCCGTCGCGGAGCGAGCGAAGACAATCGCCTCGCCCTCGCCGCGCTCTTCCACGATCGCGTCGAAGACCGCCCGGTTGTACAGCTGCGCATAGAGGTTGTGCATGACGTACGGATCGGAGCCGTCGTGCCACGCCACGTCCGTGGGGACGCGCTCGCCAAAGTCTGTCTTGATCGAGTCCACACCCTGACGCAGCAGCTGTCGCACCACGTCCTTGAACCACGCGGTCGCCTCCGGGTTGGTGAAGTCGACGATCGCCATGCCCGCTTGCCACCAGTCCCATTGGAAGATGGCGCCGTCGGGCCGACGCACGAGGTAGCCCTTTGCCGCCGCCTCGCCAAAGAGCGCGGATCGTTGGGCAATGTAGGGATTGATCCACACTGACACCTTGAGTCCGCGGTCGTGGAGCCGGGCCAAGAAGCCCTCAGGGTCCGGGAACGTCTCGGGATCCCATTCAGCGGAGAACCACGTGAACTCGCGCATCCAGAAGCAGTCGAAGTGCACCACGGACAGTGGCAGTTCGCGCTCGGCAAACCCATCGATGAAGGACGTAAGCGTCGCCTCGTCGTAGCTCGTGGTGAAGGAAGTGGACAGCCACAGTCCGTAGGACCATGCGGGCACGCGCGCCGGTCGCCCGGTGAGCCCGGTGTACCGCTCAAGCACGTCCTTGAGGTCGTCGCCACCAAAGACTAGGAACTCGAGCACCTCGCCCGGCGTCGAGAACTGCACCCGCTCAACTGCCTCTGTGCCCACCTCAAACGAAACGTGCCCCGGGTGATTCACGAGCACGCCGTAGCCCGCAGACGAAAGATAGAACGGCACCGACTTGTACGACTGCTCGGAACTTGTGCCGCCGTCCGCGTTCCAGATATCCACCGACTGCCCGTTCTTGACGAACGGACCGAAGCGCTCGCCCAGCCCGTAGACGGTCTCGCCAACGCCAAGATCCAGCTGCCCCACCATGTACGCGGCATGCGGTGCGAGCCCGCCTTCGGCATAGCCAGCGACGCCGGCCGGCTCCGCCGTGACGGGCGAGTGGTCGGCAAGCGTCATGTGCGCGAGCGACTTGTGCCCCAGCCCGGTGATCCGGTGGCCGTTCCACGAGAACTCAACGCCAAACGCGTCCCCGCGTCCTACCGTCACCGTGAGGGGCCCGCTCGTGAGCGTCGCTTCGCTGCCCGACGCTGTGGTTGAGACAAACGCCTCGCTCGCCCCAGCGTCGGCCTGGCCGGGGAGGTCAAAGCCGCGGTGAGGGTCCCCGCCCGCATGATGCGTGACGCGAACTCTAGCGACGCCCTCGGCGGGGGAGTCGATGTCGATGGTGAGGGTGGGCAGATTGAGCGTGTGGCCGCGCTCGGTGATGACGCGTGACGGCGCCAAGATGTTGAGCGCCTTGGCGCTCGCGTCCACCTCGTACGCCTGCGCTGCATATGCAGCGGTGACCCCGTCCCGCAGCATCCAGAAGCCGTCAGTGAACTTCATGCGCTGGGCGCCTATTCAGGGAATTTCCAGGGAAGGCCGGCGACCTTCCAGCCCTCGACGTCGCGAGTTCCCACCTTGTCTGCGCTGCCTTCGAACCCTTGCAGGACGTTATAGGAGTTCGTGTAGCCCGCCTGCGTCGCGGTCATTGCCGCGCCGATGCTGCGCTGGCCGGAGCGGCAGATGAACAGCAGCGGCGTGTCCTTCGCGACGTCGAGCGCCTCGAGCTGCTCGAGGAAGCGCTCGTTGGGGATGCCGCCCGCGTGCACCCACTCGATGAAGTGGGTGTCCTTGCCGAGCTCGGACGTGTCCGGGACGCCGATCTGCTGCCACTCGCCAACCGTGCGCACATCGACCAGCACCGCGCCGTCGCGAACCAGCTCCCACGCCTGTTGGGGCGTCACGTCTCCCGCGTATCCAGCCATGTTGCCAGTGTAGGCGGTGGCTAGGCCGCTGCCTCCAAGGTGGCCAACGGAGCGGTTGCGGGCTTGAAGGCGGCGACCACTGCCGCGCCGATGACGGCACATGCCGCGCCGCACGCGAGCACTACCGCGAGCAGGATGAGCACCGGCCCTATCCACGTGTGTGCGACGTCGTAGGCCCAGTCAAAGGAGCCCTTAATGGTGAATGCTCCCAGGAGTAGGCCACCGAACAGTCCCAGCACCAGGCCGTGCGCTTGGGCCACGAGGTACTGAACGGATGCGGCCAGCCGGGATTCGGTGGGGGACACTCCCAGCGCCTCGCGCGCCGCGGCCTCACGTGAAGTAAGAGCGGCAGTTGCGACGGCGATCGCTACGCACACGAACGTAACGAGCGCGAAGACGGACAGGAAAATGACCGGATCAACGTGCGCGTAGCGGAACTCGTTGGGGATCGGACTCTCGTTGAACGGGAACTGGGCCAGGTCGGAGTTGTCTTGGGCGACAAGCGGCATCACCACGGCGAGCAGCACGCTGGTGGCCAGGGCCGTGATGAAAGCGGGGATGGTGAATTGGCGGGGGCGGGCGAGAATCGCGTCGCCTGCAATCATTACCGGTTTGCGACGCGACTGGCTCAGCCGTCGTGCGTGCCACGGCAGCGACATGCGGAGCGCCTCATGAGCGAGCATGACGCCGCCAACGACCAGCACCAAGCCCGCAACCACTACGAGCAGCGCCAAAGTTCCGTCGAATCCCACGAACGCGCCATAGACGGCCACTGTCAGGGCCGCGCTCCAGGCGATGGCCAGGGGACGAACGCGTACTTTGCGGGACGTGTGAACATCTGCGAGATCCGCTACGGGCTTGAGCGCGGCGGCAGGTTCCACGCGGGCGGACCAGAACGCAGGGACGGCTCCCACTGTGAGCGACAGGATGACGCCAAACATAAGCCCCCCAGCGACCACGGGCACGGAGAATGAGGTGGCCGGGGTCAGCATGGCGCCCGGAACCTTTGCAGCCACGAGACCTAGGTGGGCAGCGACAGCTCCCGCGCCCATGGCGAGGCCGACAAGAGCCGCTGCCACACCAATGGCGACTGCTTCGACGGCTGCGGACCAAAGAATCTGCTCCTTGTTCGCGCCTAACGCGCGAACGGTGGCCACCCAACGGGACCGTGCCTGGGCCTGAGCGCGGCCCAAGGCGAATGCGGCCGCGAAGATGCCAAGGACCAGGCCTGTGACGCCCAGAATGGCGATGGCATAGAACATGCTCGATGAGGGGTGGGTGACGAGCACGTTGCCTTGATCGTCTGGCCACGTAGACATGGAGGCGTTCCACGCGAAGTCGCCGTTCCCAGAGACGTTCACGCTCAGCCAGGGTTCTTGAGCCTCCACGTCACCGTTGGCACTCGCCTGCGCTGCGAACGCGTCGAGCCTGATGTCGTACGCATCATGCCAGGAGACGTACGCCTCGGGCACCGTCAGATTGATTCCGCCCTGGTCGACAGAGGAGTAGGTGAAGCCGCTCACCACAAGATGAGCATCCAGTGGGTGAGACATGGGGTCGAAATCTGCGCCTACGTATTCCAGTGCCTCGTATTCCAGTGCCTCGAGGGAGATCGTGTCCCCAATCGAGACGTTGTGCTCGGCGGCCCACGCCTCCGACACTGCGATCTCGCCGCGTTGAGGAGCCATGCCCGCGGTGCCCCGCGCTGCCCAGTCGATGTCGCCGTAGTAGGCCTCGACTTCGCGGGGGTCCGCTGACTCCGCGCTCCCGGGCAAGTAGGCGCCCGTGAGGGCCCAGCCAAACACGGAGTGCCCAAGGGAGTTTGCCTTGTCGATGCCGGCCGTCACCTCGTCAAGCGACTGCTCCTCCGGCACCATGATCATCGCCACGTCAGTTCGTGGCGGTCCCGTGAACGCGTCGATCTGCTCTGATGTCCTGACCAAGGTCGCGGACATGAGCGCGCCGTACACCGCGATGGCGATGGCCGCGGCGATCAGCACACCGGCTGTGATCGCGTAGCGGCGCTGCGATCGCAGCTGCTCGCGAGCGAGTGACCAGATCATCGCTCTACCCCCGCAAGGGCGTCGAGGCCGGCAAGTACAGCGGCGGGCGTGGGATCTGTGACGTGACCGGCAATCTTGCCGTCGGCAAAGAGCAGTACGCGGCTCGCATACGAGGCGGCGGTGGGATCGTGAGTCACCATGACCACCGACTGCCCAAGCTCGCGGCACGACTGACGCAGGTGGGAGAGGATCTCCGCGCTCGCGTGGGTGTCGAGGTTGCCGGTGGGCTCGTCGGCGAGCACTACGCGCGGCTTGGTGATGAGCGCGCGAGCAATCGCGACGCGCTGCTGTTGGCCACCCGAGAGTTCGTACGGCCTGCGGTTCAGTTCGCGGCCAATGCCCAGCATGTCGACCACCGCCGCCAACCACTCGGGGTCCCGGGGCAGCCCGTTGAGTCGCAGCGGCAGCACAATGTTGTCGCGAGCGCTCATGGTCTGCAGCAGGTTGAAGCCCTGGAAGACGAAGCCCACGATGTGGCCGCGCACCTTGGCAAGCGCCCTGTCGTTGAGGGCGGTGATCTCGTCGTCGCCCACCCACACCTGGCCCGAGTCGGGGCGATCGAGGCCGGCGAGCAGGTGCACCAGGGTGGTCTTGCCGGAACCGGAGGGGCCCATGACGGCCGTCAGTACACCGCCGTCGATGTCGAGGTCCACATGGTCCACCGCAGTCACGGCATTCTCACCGGTGCCGTACGTCTTGGTGAGTCCACGCGCCTTGAGCGCGAGCGTCTCGTTCATAGGTCCGACGCTATGGCCGGGTGGGGTGCCCGCGCGTCAGTCTGCGGTCTCGACTTGGGGTGGTACCTGGGTATTAGGCGTGCACTCGCTAGGAGGCAGGATCGGTGTAGCGGCCCACGAACAGTACAGCTCGCGTTGCGCTATCGCGGATGAGGTACAGGAACGGCCGGTCCGCGATGATCTCCGCGTCGTACACAGGCATGCTCATGGCTCGCACGGCGACGACCGTCGCGGCGGCCGCCTCCGTTCCGTCCTCGTCGACTATGACCTTGGCCGCGTGGATCGCGGCGTCCACCGCGAGGCGCGGACCGATCCCGTCGAGGCCCTCGATGCCAAACAGGTCATGGATGCCAAGGCCGCGGGTGATGACAGCCTCGAGGTCCACCCTGGCCTCGGCCGTGAACTTGGGAAGCCCGACGAACACCTGGCCAGGGGTGAGCGCTGCGTCGACGTCGTCGATGAGCGAACCCGCGAGCCGTTCCTGCACCTGAGCGAACCGCCCCGCAGCCGGCACCACGACAAGCATCTCGAGCCCGCCCCCATACGGTAGTCGCACGGCGTCCCATGCGTCGCTGCGTGCGAATTCGAACGCCCCGCCCTCGAACATCAGGTCCGCCGTCGACTCGGTGCCGTCCTCGAGCAGGAAAGGCCGGGGGGTCGCCTGGCCGTTGAAAGGCAACTCCCACTTCGCCTTGAAGTACACGGTGTTGACCAGGATCAGCCGCGTGTCCTCCCGCGGGAGGTCCTCGGGGATGATCCGCTCGATGAGTCCTCGCGTGCGCTCGCTGATCCACGCATCGATCGCGGCGCGCGAACCGTCCGCATCCGTGCGCATCGGCAGCGACGCGATCACCGCCGCGAAGTGCTCGCGCAGCGTGGCCGCGTAGTCGGCAAGGAGCGTGAACTCGTCCGCCACGAACGCGCCATTGGCGACCGTCACCGCGGGCAGCTCGTCACCAAAGTCTCTCGAGACCTGGGTGACGAGGCGCTCGAGTGCGGCAGGAGCGTCGGGCGGGAAGGGGTAGAGCCGCTCGATGGCCTCGCGGACGCGACCGGTTGCCCCGGCATGAAGCATGCCGAAGGCGAGGCCAATCGACAGCGGGGACATCGCGAGGTTGGGCTCGTCGCCTGCTGCGAGGAACAGCGAGGCGCCGGTGGTGTTGAGCGCGTCCATGACACCAGCCAACCACGCGCGTCAGATCGAGGGGTCCAGAACCCTTCCCACGAACAGGATCGCGCCGGTGTCCACGTCGCGGATCACGTAGATGAAGGGCTGGTCGGCGATGACCTCGATCTCCGGCTCCATGGGGGCCGAGCCCGCCTCGACGCCAATGACCGTGGCGGCTGCCGCCTCCGTGCCCTCCTCGTCGACGATGATCTTCACGCCGTGCGCCGCGGAACTGATGTAGAGCTGCGGCCCAATACCATCGAGCTCCATCACGTCGAAGATGCCGGCGGCGCCCAACTTGTCCTCCATGACCTCGCGCAGGTTAGTCGTGGACTCGGCGGTGAACTTGGGAAGCACGAGCGTGTACTCGGTCTCAGTGGAGGTCGCGTCGAAGTCGCCGATCACCTGGGCCAGGTTGTCCTCGATCTCAGCGAAGCGACCCTCGTCCGGGACCAGGATCAGCATCTCCTTATCGCCCTCGAGGTAGGGCTTGGTGCCGGCGACCCAGCCGTCCCCGCGGGTAGCTTCGCCCCAGGTGGACTGGTGCATGAGCTCCGCCGTGACGGTGGAGCCGTCGAGCAGAGTGAAGGGCTGGTCCCACGTGTCTTCGGCCTCGAACGGCTCGTTCCAGTCGGCCTTCATGTACAGCGTGTTGGCGAGCATGACGCGGGACTGGTCGTTGAACGTCTGCGGCTTGACCAGGTCCTTGATGAGCCCGTTGGTGCGGTCAGAGATCCAGCCGTTGATGCGCTTTGCGGCCTTGTCACCGTCCGACGCCATGGGCACCGCCTCTGCCCCCGCACCAAAGTAGGTGGCCAGGGCGACGCGGTAGTCCTCGAGCGGCTCGAAGTTGGAGTCCGTGAACAGTCGGTTGGCGATCTGCACCACCTTGCCGTCGGTGTCATCGGTGAGCGCCTGGTCCAGGGCGTTGAAGGCGCCCAGTCGCTGCTCCCCTTGGGCGGGGAACTCAAAGAAACCGGAGATCGCCTGCTCCAGACCGCCCACTGCCCCAGCGTCGGCCATGCCAAAGGCGAGACCAATGGAGACAGGGGACAGCGCCGTGTTCTTGCCGTCTTCGCGTGCCGCGAGGTACATCGCGACGCCGGTCTTGTTGATGCCGGTGACCAGCTCGGCGACGTACGTGTCGTCGGGGGCCGGGCGATCGACTTCAGGATCTGCAGCGGCGGGGGCGCACGCGGCGAGCAGCAGCGCGGTGCCTGCGACGAGTAGAGGCCTCATACCTATAAGGACGAACCCACGGCGCTAACCGTTGGGCCGCACCAGGCCCGCCTCGTACGCCATGACCACGGCTTGGACGCGGTCGCGGGCGCCCAACTTGGCCAGTACGCGCCCCACGTGCGTCTTGACGGTGGGCTCAGCGAGGTAGAGCTCCTGGCAGATTTCTTGGTTGGACAGGCCCTTTGCGATCAGCAGGAGAACTTCGCGCTCGCGCTCGGTGAGCTCAGGAAACGCCTCGCTGGCCGACGCTGTGGGCAGGCCAGAGGCGAGGCGCGTCAACAGGCGGCGGGTGGAGGAGGGTGCTATGACTGCGTTGCCCGCGTGGACTGAGCGGATGGCCTGAAGCAGGTCTTCGGGCGGGGCGTCCTTGAGGAGAAAGCCGCTGGCACCGGCCTTGATGGCAGAAACTACGTACTCGTCGAGGTCGAAGGTGGTGAGGATGATGACCTTGGCGTCCGTGCTGGCCGTGAGCGCCTCGCAGGCGGCGATGCCGTCGGTACCTGGCATGCGGATGTCCATGAGGACTACGTCTGCCTCGCTAGCTGTGAGCGTCGCGATCGCCTCGTCGCCGGTGCCCGCTTCCGCGACCACCGTCATGTCGGCCTGGCTGTCCACGACCATGCGGAAGCCGGCACGGATCAGTTGCTGGTCGTCAACGAGCGCCACGCGAATGGTCATGCAGGAAGTATGCCCTCCCGCACTCACGGGTGATGGCGTACAATTTTCTGTACAACCTCTGGAGGGGTCATGAAGACAATGTCGTACTCGCAGTCGCGTCAGAACTATGCGAGCGTGCTCGAGTCCGTTATTGCGGATCGCGAGGAAGTCGTGGTTACTCGCGCTGGCCATGATCCTGTCGTCATCGTGTCGCTCGAGGACTATGAGTCTCTCAAGGAGACGGCGTACCTCCTCCAGAATCCCGCCAACGCCCGGCGCCTGCTGCGGTCGATCGAGCGCCTGGAGGCTGGCGAGGGCACGGAGCGCGAGCTGGTCGAGTGAAGCTGGTCTGGGACCAGGACGCCTGGGCGGATTACGAGTACTGGCAACAGCAAGACCGGCGCATGGTCAAGCGGATCAACCAGGTGATCCGCGACATCACGAGAGGTGCCGACCAGGGCGATCCCAACTCCGGCATCGGAAAGCCTGAGCGGCTCAAGCATGGGCTCCACGGCTACTGGTCACGCCGCATCAGTGACGAGCATCGGCTGGTCTATAAGGTTGTGGGCGACGAGGTCCGCATCGCCGCCTGCCGGTTCCACTACGAAGACTGAGACCCCAGTGTCAACCTGGCTTTGACCACGAACCCGCCGCCTGCGCGCGGTCCTGCGTTGAGCGTGCCGCCAAACAAGGAGACCCGCTCGGTCATGCCCTTGATGCCGGTTCCGGATCCGTCGCCGTGGGCTGCCGCGCCCCTACCGTCGTCGGAGACGGTGAGGATCACAGTGTCGGCGTCCCATGTGAGTTGGACGTAGGTCTTGGGCGCGGGCCCGGCGTGTTTGAGCACATTGGTAAGCGCCTCTTGTGCCACGCGGTACAGCGTGAGCCCAGCGCCAATGGGCAGGGGGCGAGGGGTCCCCGTTGTCACGAACGAGACGTTCATTCCGCCCTGGCGCATGGCGCCAACGAGCGCTGGGATGTCCTCAAGAGATGGTTGCGGACCCATCGCTGCGTCGCCATCGCTGTCGCGCAGCACGCCGAGGAGCGCGCGCATCTCAGTGAGCGCGGTGCGGCCCACCTCCGCAATCGTGTCAAGGGTGCGTTGTGCGGCCTCCGGATCCGTGCGCGCCACGAACCTGCCGCCGTCCGCCTGTGCCACCACCACGGACAGCGTGTGGGCGACCACATCGTGCATTTCGCGAGCGATGCGAGCGCGCTCCCCGGCTGCCGCAAGTTCGGCTTCCGCGGCCGTGTCGCGCGCTAGCTGTTGCTGAAGTTCGCGCGTGTTCTCGCGTTCCTGCCTCCACATCCATAACAGCGCCGCACACCCGGCTGCGAGAAAACCCGCGAGTGTCCAAGCGAGCAGCTCCATGGGGTCACTCTAGGGCTGCGGCCGCTTCGCGAGTGTCTCCGCGATCCGCTCGCGCAACCTCTCCTCTGCGGACTTTCCCTCCGACGCCGCAAATCGGTTGCGGACGGCCCTCGCCTCAGCCTCGGCGCGGGTGCGGGTGGCTGGGTCCTGTGACATGAGCCGGCGGGCAAGGTCGATGGTGTCCTTTGCAGCGCTCTCGAGCGCGCCCATGAGTGCGGCCCCGTCGCGGAGCAGCTGCTCTGGCTGCAGGCCCGATCGCTCCGCAAGCCAGGTGACTCCGGGGCCGTGGTCTGGTGTGGTCATGAGTGCTCCTAGGTGTCGTCGAGGTGGGCGCGCGCGTTGTTGAAGTCGGCATCGATGATCTCGATGTTCTGCTCCTGGCGCTGCGACATCATGCGCAGCGTGACCCCGGTCAGGCGGCCCATGCTGGTGCGGAACCACCAGTCCATGGGGTCGTCCCAAGCGGAGGCCGGAACGTTGGACACTGAGAGGTCTCCGTCCCAGATGTGATCCGCGACTACGTAGAGCAGCGACTGGATGTAGTCACTCGGGCTTGAGAGCGGGACTGCCGCAAAGTGGCCGCGGAGCGCGTCGTGGAAGGGACCTTGACCCATGAGCCCGCGTCCTCGAGTGCCGGTGGGATCCGCGTAAGCGACGCCAGAGTGCAGCCCCACGCCGGCGGCATACACGTTGTTTCCACCGGGCACGTAGGGCGCTGGCGTGATGATCTTGTAGTAGACGCGCGTGGTGTCGGTACGCAGATGGTGGAACAGGTTCACCCACTGGACGCCGATCCGCACGCCTCCCGCCGACATTCCACCGGCATTGATGGCCCGCTCCACCACTCGCGGAAGCTCGCTCGTGGGAATCCACTCGTGGGTTCCAGGGTTGAGGCCGCGGAACCCGGACTTGAGATGCTCCTTACTTGGGCGGTGAGTCCACGCCCACTGGAGCCTTGGAAGGCCGTAGCCGGAAGCGTTGCCCCCGCTCGCGAGCGCCCTGAGGAACGTGAGCAGGTTTCCACCCATGGCAGTGACGAGTGCAGGGTCCGCCTCCCTTGGCGGGCGTGGAGCGCCATGGATGGAGCCGGGCGTCACCCCTGACACGCGCCAGCCCATGGCGTCGATGTCTGTCCGCAACTGGGTGTCGATGGGATCAATGTTTGAAGGCAGGCTGCCCTTAAGTGCAGTGACGTAGGCGTCGCCATACGCTTGGCGCACTTGAGTACCCACTCCCGAGGTCCCGCCTCGCGCTCGCGCCCAGGTCCAGAACGCCGTTCCCGTCGCCTCATCCTTGGTGTGGTTCTGCTCGGTGAACCACGTCAACAGGGTTGGTGGGATGTCACCACGCATCGCCACCGCATTGGCCGCCGCCGCTGCTGGCGTGGCCGCCGCTGGCGTCGGCCACAGCGGAGTCATCGTTGAGGTGTTCTGAGCCACGTACGTGCTGTCGCGAATGTCATCCTGGAGGCGGGTATCGGCGTCCGCGATGAACGCCGTGACGTGCGCGGGCAGCGCCTGCGCGATCGCGGCAAGTATTGCCGCTTCGTCCTGCTGGCCAAAGAGTTCGAAGGCTTGTCGCAGGTTGCCTGCGAGACTGCGCTGGGCCGCCTCGACGCTTCCATCGTTCGGCGGCTCAATGTCATCCGCAGGGTCCACAAGCGCGGCCCGGAATGCCGCTGCCAGCGCATCGGCGTCGTTATTCAGGGCCGCGACGGCGCCATCAATGCTGCCAAGCAAAGACTCGCGCCGCGTTCGCTCCTCGCCCGTGTACTCGCCAAGCTTGCCTCGCCATTCCGCGAGCTTGTTCTCCACTGGTCCTGGGGTGGACGCGACCATCAGCGTGGCGTCGTCACCTGAGACATCGATCCACAGTCGGTGGCTCTCGCCGCCGCCGCTGAAGCGCACGGTCTCTCCCAGCTCCTCGTCGTCGTTGTCGCTTGCCCCGTCCTCGTCATCGTCCTCGTCACCACCGATGCCGATGCGCCGCAGCAGCGCGCGAGCTTGGGTGATGATGACGCCAACAATGGTGTCGATGATGCCCAGCACGTAGGCCTGCATGCGCGTGATGACTCCCGCCACCTCCGCTTGCAGGTCGCCCAGCCCCAGCAGCCCCATGAACAGGTCGATCACCACCACGAGCATTGACGCGAGCGCGCGCTCGACAACTCCCGCGAGACCAGAGATATTGCCAGCGATCACATTTGCCATGCCGCCAACGACGGCTTGCACAAAGGCGAAGATGCGCGCGGCATTGCGGAAGATCCACGAGCACACGCGATAGATGAGCATTATGGCCTGTGCCACGGCGCCTGCGGGATTCAGCAGGGAGAACACGTACTCGGCGGCTTTGACGATGAGCTTCTCGACGATGTACTCGATAGCCGCGTCGAGGATCATCCCCACGATGCTCTCCGGGCTGAGCATGTCCTTGATCATGTTCACGAGGCCCTGGGGACCCTGGGTGATGAGGGTCGAGAGTATCTGCCAGGCGATCTCCAGCAGCTCGACTGCCTCGGGACCCAGGTGGCGCACGAGGATCTCGCGGATGTTAGGCCAGGTGATCCCCATGAGCTGCAGCGCGAACGTCACGAGCGACATGGGATCGAAGCTGCTGGGCATGGGGATGGGCGTCTGGAGACCAGAGAACAGCCAGCGCCAGAAGGCGCCAAGCAGGTGCATGCCAAAGTTGTCGAAGAACTGCTGGAAGCCCAGCTTCACGCCCGCAGTGAGGTTGTTGATGAAGTTCTCTGGGTTCTCCGCGATGTCGCTCGCGACCTGCTCGATCTGCGCCAGCAGCGCCCAGAACGCTCCGGGAGGAATGCCAACCAACCGCAGCAGGCCGTTGATGATCGCCTTCACCGGATCGTCAATGAACTCCTGCAGCGCAGTGAGCAGCTGCCCCCAGAGTCCGCCGGCTCGCTGCCGAGCCTCCTCGACCGCCGCATGCGCCTCGTTGACCGCCGTAATCGCGCGGGCGGAGACGTCGCGAACAAAACTCGTCTGAGCGTCGGTCACCCGGCTTGAGAGGCCGTCGAGCATTCCCTGGAACCGAGCGCGCTCCTGGGCGGCGAACTCTGGGAACTCCGCCTCCATCTGGTCAAAGAGGCCGTTGATCTGCGTGCGCGCATTGGTGATGACGCCCTGCGCGGCGGCCACCACGGCATTGACATCACTTGAGATCGTGAGGAGCAGATCGGAGACGCCATCGCCGAACCTGAGTTCCGCCTCGTCGTACTTGCGGATGATCCAGTTGGGATAGCCAAAGACGTAGTCGCCCACCGCGATGATGCCGCCGATCACCCCGGAGTGGCGGTCATCGATCCAGCGCTGGACCTCGTCGAGCGTGCCGTGAAACTCTCGCGATAGCCGAGCGAGACCCGCATCC
>Ga0065721_10051079_pt1 | contig 16346 bp, 16 predicted proteins | sample Mesricmetagenome_FD_59108 | JGI IMG/M metagenome (GOLD analysis project Ga0065721, IMG submission 59108) | Mesophilic microbial community from rice straw/compost enrichment Sample: eDNA_1 v2 (version 2) | ecosystem: Engineered > Solid waste > Grass > Composting > Bioreactor | place: USA: Davis... | reverse complement strand
AGCGTGTGCGCTGCGGCGGCCCGGGCGGCCGCAAGGAGCGTGGCTTCGACTTTGGCGAGATCGAGGGTCATGGGCTGGTCCGGCATGAGGCTGTGCCTTCTTAGCCGGGGGGGCGGGACGGTGGAAGGGAGGATTTGTGGGATACCCCCTCTTAGCCTCCCCGAGCTTTCACCGAAACTGACAAATGGGCTGACTGAGCATCATTGGCGGGCTTGTAGCCGGCTTTTCCGGTGCGGTCGATCCAGTCGAGGATGGTGCCGAGTTCGCCTTGCAGGGTGGCGGTGAAGTCGCGGCGCGTCGGTCCGGGGGTGATGATGATACGGTCGATGATCTCGCGGATCGCTTCGGCAGCCTCCGCTGCATCGTCAGGATGCTCCAGCGCTTCAGTCAACCGCTCGATCCTGCGCCGGTAGGTTTCGGCAATGCCCGGATGAATGTCAGGCACATCCTGCGGCACGTCCGCCAGTCGGGCGGTGAGGCTATCCTGTTTGGTTTCTAATTCGGTCAGCCGTTCGGACAGAGCGCGGTGCCAACCACCCTGCTCAATGACGCGTACGATCTCGGCAATCGCCTTTTCTGTTTCGGCCAGCACCTTCCGCGCGGCATCGGCGGTGTTGCGGCGCTCACGATTGAGCCGGTTGGTTTCCTGAGCATAGGCGCGCATGGCCTCTGCCGCCATGTCCGGGGTCATCATGCGCTCGCGCAGGCCGGTAAGCACACGGGTTTCCAAAGCCGAGCGGGATATAGTGCGGGCATTGTCGCAGCCATTGCCCAGCACATGGTTGGTGCAGGCATAGCGATCCTGCCCGCGACGGCCATAGGAACCGCCGCAACATGAGCAGAACACAAGCCCGGAAAGAAGAGTGCGCGGCCGGTGCGTGGCGTTGAGATTGCCGTTCCTGGTCCTCATGCTCTTAGCGGTGGCGCGGGAAGCCTCGATCTGGGTCTTGTAGAGCGCGGTTAACTCGTCCTGCCGCGCCTTGGCGGCATCCCACAATTCCTGCGGGACAATGCGAAGTTCGGGAGCCTCGGTGCGTATCCATTCGCTCTCGGGATTGAGCCGGTAGGTCGAGCGGCCCGTATCGGGGTTCTTGACCTTCTTCTGCCGGTTCCAGCGGATGACGCCGATATAAAGTTCGCAATTGAGGATGCCGGAACTGATGGTCCGGTTGCCCCGGATCGTGCTGTCGTTCCAGCGCTTGCTGGTCGGGCTCGGAATGCCGTCACGGTTGAGGTCGGCGGCGATGCGCTGCGGCCCTTTGCCCGAAACATACTCGCGAAAAATGCGCCTCACGGTCTCGGCCTGCTCTTCGATGATCTCGCGTTCGCCTCTGATCGGCTCACCGCGATGGTCGAGCTGGTGGACGACGCGATAGCCATAGGCATTGCCGCCACCGATCTTACCCGCCTCGACGCGGCCACGGATGCCGCGATGGGTCTTGATGGCCAGGTCTTTCAGGAACAACGCATTCATCGTGCCCTTCAAGCCCACGTGAAGTTCGTTGATCTCGCCCTCCGACAAAGTGAAGAGCGTCACGCCGGCAAAGCTTAACCGCTTGAATATGCCCGCCACGTCCTCCTGGTCGCGGCTGATGCGGTCCAGTGCCTCGGACAGCACCATGTCGAAGCGCCCAGCCTGGGCATCGGCCAGCAGCGACTGGATGCCGGAACGGATCAGGGTTGCCCCGGACACCGCATGGTCGGAATAGGTTTCCACCACGGTCCAGCCCTCGCGCGCTGCCCGCTCGCGGCACTGGCGCAACTGGTCCTCGATGGAGGCATCACGCTGGTTGTCGGAGGAATAGCGGGCGTAAAGGGCAACGCGGGTCATCGGGTCGGCTCCTGTGTTCGGGCTGGGGCGGGTTCGCTACAGGGTGTAGGGTTCGCGTATCCCCGGATCGTCAGGTGGAAAGTCCTTGGTGTTGCGGGTCACGAGCAGGCGTCCGGCGGTCTGCGCCGTGGCCCAGATTACCGCGTCGGGCAGCTTGATGCGATGAGCACGCCGCAACTCTACCGCGCGGCTGGCGATTTCATCATCAAGAGCAACAACGGTAAAGCCGTCGAGGAATAGCCGGGTCGGCTCGACCAGATCGGCGCTTGCGCCCACCATCACCTCCATCCAGGTGATGATGCTGATGGCGCGGTTCTCGAACCGGTCGAGTTCGTCGCGGGCCTGGGGAATACCGTTCAGGTGGTCGATGAGGATATTGGTGTCGAACAGTGCGCCTACCATTCACTACGCACCTTCTCCTGATAGGCGAGACCATCGACCTTGTTCTTGCCCTTGCCCCACAGGCCAAAACCGCCCTCGACCTGCTCGCGGTGATGGCGGTCGAGATAATCGTCTATCGCCGCGCGGATCAGTGCCGCACGCGACCGGCGTACCCGCTTGGCAAGAATGTCCAGGGCTTCGACCTGCTGATCGTTCATATCGACAAGGGCTCGCATCGCACGCTCCATTTGATATGCTGTATGTATATCATATGGAGTGGCACGAGGGAAGAAAAAAGACCCCTTCAGCGCACCCGTCAGCGTACTCATTCTGTGTCGGTCGCGTCGGATTTCCGGGCATTGTCATTGGCCGCGCGCATGGCTCTCTCGAAGTCCTCGCGCGCCAAGCGACGGCCGATGATCCGCGCCAGCTTCAGGGCGACGGCATCGACCTTGCGCAGTGCCTCGGGATTGGGGCCGCCTGCATCGCCATTGTCGTTGGCCGGTCTCTCTCTACCCCGATGCCTTCCCTCATCGTCCATCGCCGGCCTCTTCCTCCGGCCGCCACCTGACCGGGTCGGCAACCCAGCGGTTGATGTCGGATTCCCGCCAGCCAGCACCGTTGGTGCTGATCTTGAGCTGGGCCGGGAAGGTGCCCTCTTTGATCTTGCGGTAGATGGTGGATCGCGACAGACCGGTTCGGGCACGAACGGTGTCAAAGCGGATGATACGATCTGGCTGGCGCATGGCCGCATTGCCTCCTTCTGGCTGTTTCTGACGATTGCAGAGACCAGTCAGGAGAAGGAATTCCCGTTGTGCAACAGATATTTAGCCGCCGTCGGGCTATGGCGTGCGACCGGCGGCAAATAGGATGGTTGTCGTATCCGATACTCGGCACGCCACAGGCGCGTATTGTTGATGAAGGCCAGTTCCGGTCGAAGCACAGGGCGATTCGGTCCGGACTTCTGCTGTCCTGGAATCAACCCACCATGCAGGCGACCACTTGCACAAGGGAGCGCCGGCGCTCCCACCAAGCCTTTGCTGCTTCCTCACGCTTTGCCGGGCCGTGAAGCGGGCTGTCAAGGCTGGCGCGAAACGCGCCACCGCGAAGCGGCTGGGGCCTTGACTGCCCGGTTCAGGTCCGGCCCCATCTCGGGAAGCAACAAAGGATTGTTCCGAACCTTCCGGTTCCAAATCCTGACCTGGCCTGTCATTCCGCGCACCCCGAATGGGCGGAGCAGCGGGCGGCTACATTCCGATGCCCAACCCTCTTCCCCTGCTGAGACCATGACTGAGGGCCAGATCGCCGCCGATGCCCAGTCCCCTGTCGAAGGAGATGCCCAGTTCGCGCCTGCGGTTGGCGAGCAGGGATTCCATCTGCGGATCGCGTTCGAGGCTCTTGGCCATGTCTCCCATCCATGCCCGCGTGGACCGATAGCCCGAATAGTCGCCCGCCGCGTACTGGCGTTCGCTGGCCTGGCTGAGCTTCTGCCAGCGTTCGACAAAGCGATCCGCACGCCGCTGCGGATCGGTACGGATTTCGGTTTCGAGCTGCAACGCACGAATAGCGCGGTTGACCTTGCCTGTCGCCGCCTCATGGGAAAGACTGGCATCTTGGGAATAGGCTTCTTCCGCATCCTTTGAACCGAAGGGGCGCACCTCATCGAATGTCGTGCGGGCCTCGGCCAGTTCATTCCATTGGACGGGGCTGACCTTTTGGCCTGCGTCTTCGGTGGCATAGATCGTGCTCACGGCATGAGCATGACGGATGAGCGCCATTCTGCGGGCGTGGCGCAAGGCATCATCCGGATCGATTCCGGCTTCCTGCGCCACCGCCTCGATCTCCTGCCTTATTCCGCTGCCGGCTGCCTCTCTATCCGGCCCATCTGCGCCTCCCCCGGGGGAGCCTGCGCCAAAGATGATGTTACCGATTCTGTCGCGGGCAGTTTCCAGCATCTGTTCCCGTTCGATCTCGGCGGCACGATCGGCAAAATTGATGCCACGCCGCTCGGCATAGTTTTGGGCCGGATCGATCTGCTTCTGGTAATCGCTCGCCATGTCTTTTGAGCGGTCACGCGACAAGGTGTTGATGAGCTTGTCCTGACTGGCGAAGTCGTCGCGGCCATAATGCAGGTCCATGCCGTCACGGTGACGGGACAACGCAACATAACTGCCATGGGCATCCAGTCCCGGTGTCGCCAGCACGTGGGTACGGTCCACGGTCATGCCCTGCGATTTGTGGATGGTCGCCGCATAGCCGTGGTCGATGCGGTTGTAGTCCTTGAGATCGAACGCGACATCGCGGCCGTCATCGGTGCGCACCGTCATAGATTGTTCGGATACCTGTTCGATGGTCCCGAGCGTCCCGTTCTTCACGCCAAGGCCACGTTCGTTCTGCAGGAACATGACACGGTCGCCGCTGGCAAAGTTTCGTTCGCCACGCTCGACCGTGACGCTGATGTCTTCTCCAAGGTCACCAGCCTCCCTCATTTTCTCCCGCGCACCGTCATTGAGTTCGCGCACCTCGGCGTTTGTGTGAGTGAGGATGATGCGACTGGCATTCGGTGATTTCTGCCGGTCGCGGTCCCAGCGATCGATCAGTTCGTCGCGCGCCTGCTCGCGAGTCTGGGCCGCATGCACCATGTCATGGCCGTCATAGGCATGGATCGCATCTTGGGTTTTGCCGGTCGCCAGATCGCGCGTGGCGTCACGCTGCCAGTCCTCACGCTGACGACGCACGGTTTCGATTTCGACACCACCATGACGCTCATGAATGGATCGGAAGGCCGCACCCGCCTCGATCGATTGCAACTGCTGCGGATCGCCGACCAGCACCACCTTTGCGCCAACATCGGCGGCATGGGAGAGCACGCGCTCCAATTGCCGTGTGCCGACCATGCCCGCCTCGTCGATGACAAGCACATCTCGGGAAGTCAGCATATCACGGCCCTGAGCCCAGCCGTGTTCCATGCTGGCGATGGTGCGGGACGCGATGCCCGATCCACCTTCTAGATTTTCCGCCGCGATGCCCGACAAGGCAATGCCGCGAACCTCGTAGCCCGCCGCTTCCCAAGCCTCGCGCGCCACGCCGAGCATGGCGCTCTTTCCCGTTCCGGCATAGCCGACGACAATGCCGAGATCGCGTCCGTCGGTGACATGCGCCAGCGCATCGGCCTGCTCCCCGGAAAGAACAAGGCCGCGCTGTTCGGCGCGCGCAAGCGCCGCCTCTCGGTCCCGGTCGCTGACCTCGTGCAATTCCTTCTCGGCCATGAGTTCGGCGGCGCGGTGCAGGCGCTGTTCGGCCTCGATCATGTCGCGCGTGGTGAAGCGATCCTCGCCGCGTCCGTCCTTGCCGAGTTCGACAAGATCGGGAGAACCGCGCATCGCACCCATCACCTCGTTGAACTGGTCGATGCCGTCGCTGTGCCGGTGCGCGAACATCGCCATGTCGCGCCGTGTGAAGGTCGATTGCTGATGCGTGATCGCGTCCAGCGCAAGGGAAGGATCGGCGACGATCCGTTCGCCATTGCTACGGGCGATCTCGCGGTGCATGTCCGCGCGGTCGGCGGCCCCGATGCCGTCACCCTGTATCCGCTGCGCGGGTGCGCCGATCTGGGTTTGGGGCTCCAGGTCGATGCCTTGCTCTTCAAGGCTGCGATGGTCGATCCGCGCGTCGATGTCGAGTTCGGCCAGCCGCTCATTGACGTGTTCGGCCCAGCGTTCCCGCCAGCGCTCGACCATTTCCGTGCGGTTCCAATCCCGCACCTTCTGGCCGAACCCGTCCTCATCGACCTCGCGCATGGTGAGCATGACATGGGCATGGGGCTTCGGCATGCCGTCCTCGCCGATATCCCAATGCACATTCAGATCGGCGATCATGCCCTGATCGACAAATTCCGATTGCACGAAGTCGCGGGCAAGCTCAATGCCCTGCGCCTCACTCATCTCGCGCGGGATTGCAAATTCCACCTCGCGGGCAAGCTGGGCATCCTTCCTGACCTCGAACGCCTCAACGTCATTCCACAGCCGTTCGCGGTCGCCAAGATGCTCAGGGGCATTGTCGGGCAACAGCACCTCGGAATGGACAACGCCGCGCTTGTTGGAAAAGTCCTGCACGCGGTCGATGCGCTCATCGCGCATCCGCGAGGCCGAGCGGTAGGCGGCAGACGCCACCGCGCTGCTTCCGGCCTTGCGGCCAATGACCTTGACGTGAAGATGATAGATCGCCATCGCGATCAAGCATTGGCACGGCAAAGCGCACGTCGGAACGACGTATAAGCGCGCCCTCCCTCGAAAAAATCTCGGGATGGACCGGGCCGTGCCACACCGTCCCGGCAACAATACTGCGTTCTGCCGTCTGCGCAACTATCCTTGCCGCATCAACGACTTGCGACCGGGAAAGGACACGACGATGCGGAAACCGAGAGACTATGACGCGGAACTGAAGGCGCTTGATGACAAGGCGCGGGAACTTAAGATGCGAAAGGTGCAGCAGCTTGGCGAACTGGTCATCGCCACCGGGGCCGATGGCCTCACCGCCGACGAATTGGCCGGTGCGTTCGTCGCACTGGCGGAAACCAAGGACGCCGAAAAGAGGGAGGTGTGGGCCAAGCGCGGCGCTGCGTTCTTTCGCAAAAAATCGCGGCGACTTGCATCAGCGCCTGACCGCAACGCTGACGGCGCTCAAACGCAACCGGGCAGCGCAACCGGCATCAGGCGGCGCGGGCGCGGCATGACATGCGAAGCTGGCAGGTCGAGCGCCGTAAGCGCACCCGGCACCTGATCGAACTCGGTGGCCTCATCGTCAAGGCGGGCATCGTGGACCTGACCGGCGACGACCGCACCATGATCTACGGCGCGATGCTCTGGATGGCCGAAAAGCTCCAAAGCGAGGATGGTGAAAGGGCACGGGAACGCTGGGCCGGAAAGGGGAAAGAGGCGTTCGCAGCGAAACATCCAGCAGGCGCACATGACGGAATCCAACCGCCGTAGGATCAGTCGTGACCGATGGCGGACGGCGCGGAGGCCCGACCGCCATCGCGCGGCAGCGCCGCGCACAATGCCTGTTGGTTCACTGGTTTTGGCCGAAACCTGTGTCACAGGTTTCCTGAGTATTGCAACTGATGGTCTGCTTTGTCTGGATGACGCGGATGCAGAGCTTCAGCTCCAGCGTGCATTCTGGAACTTGCGAGGCACGGTGTGGTCAGAAATCTAGCCGGACGAGGGCGTGCGCAGGCGATGGCCGGCTCACTTCGGTGAAGCCTGCTTCGATGAAGAGGGGCAAGGGGCCATGAAAGAGTTCAGCGGCGGATACGGAACGGCGCTGCGATATGTCAACGGGGTAGGACCGGACGTGTCCCTGCGGGTTGGCAAGGCAGATCGGCGCTGGTGGGGTGCATTCAGCTGTCTTGGGATCGCTGCAGCTTGCGTAGTTCGGGATAGCCGAACCCCCAGATGATCGATACGATCATGGAACAGGCTCCGCCGATGACGACCGCGGGCACGACGCCGATGACTGCCGCCGATGAGCCCGCACGGAAGTCGCCAAGTTCATTGGCGCCGCTGTTAAACACGCTGTTGATGGCGTTGACCCGACCGCGCAATCCGTCGGCAGTTCGCACCTGAATCAGCGTTTCCCGAACATATATGCTGATCATGTCGAAGGCGCCGGCCACAGCCAAGGCCGCCGCCGACAGCCAGAAGTTCACGGACAGAGAAAACACCAGAATGGCCGCGCCATAGCCAAAAATGCCGACGAGCATGACAAGGCCGGCTCGATTGTTCAGTGGCCGCCAGATCAGGAAAAAGGCCGAGCAGAGGGTGCCGAAGGCGATCGATGCCCGCAGCAGGCCAGTCTCGGCGGGCCCGACGAACAGGATTTCGTGGGCGTAGACCGGAAGAAGCGCGGTTACGCCGCCAAGCAATACCGCGCACAGGTCGAGTGTCATTGCGCCGAACAGGATCCGATCCGCGAGAATGGCACGGAAGCCGCTGATGACGTCGCTCGGGGTCAGCGGTGTCGTGTTGCGCTGCTGCGCCGTGTTGCGGATCAGAAGGGCCGCAATCGTCGCACCGGTGAAGGAGACTAGGACGGTGGCGTAGGCCCAGAGGGGATCGATTGCGTATAGAAGCCCACCGAGCACCGGTCCGCTTATCGTCGCCAGTTTGCCCAGCGACGTGTTGAAGGCGATGGCGGTTGGTATCGCCTCCTGAGGCACGACATTGGTGAGCAGCGCCTTTAGCGTGGGATTGAAGAAGGCGCGGGCGACGCCGATGATCGCGAGGGTGGCGAGGATGAGCGTCGGCGACATGCGATCGGTCGCCTCCAGAAAGGTGTAGAAACCCGCGCAGATCGCGACGACCCCGAAGGTGATGGCTAGAATCGCCGGACGGCTGAACCGATCCGCGGCCAGCCCAGTTACAAAGACGAGTAGGATCGCCGGAACGAAGATCATCAGCCCCGCGACGCCGAGGAAGAACGGGTTGCTCGTAAGGTCATAGAGAGCAAGACCCAGCACCAGAAGTAGCGTCTGCATGGAAAGATTGGCGAGGAAACGTGCCGCCAAATAATAAACGTAGGTTGTCAAACGCATTTCATATTCCGGTTGACGCCTGACCGTTAGAGTCGAGCGCCGGAAGAGATCGGGCGCGATTGACCTCGGCGGTTACCCATTTTGGAGAAATCATCGCAATAAATTCGTGCAGGAAGCGCCTGATATAGAGATCGCGCCTCAGAACGATCCAACACTTGGAGGGCGGGAATAAGTGGTCGATATTCACCGACTGCAATGATGGGTCGTCCTTCGAAATGGCAATAGTCTGCATTATTGCGATCCCCATGCCGGCGCTCACGTAGGTTTTGACGATATTTTCAGCGTTCGCCTTGAGTATGACCTTCGGTATGATGCCCGCGTTGGCGAACATGCGGTCCAGGAGCTGTCCGGTGGTCGTCCAGCTGTGGTGTGTGATCAGCGGATAGCTGCCAATGTCCTTCAGCGTGGGTTTCTTGATCTCCAGGATGGGATGACCCGGTGGTGCCACGATGCTCCTTGAGATCGTGTACGCGTCGAGCCTGAACAGGTTCGCTGGCACTGCCTCCGGCAAGGTGCCAATGCCCACATCGACCTCCGCCGAAGAGGTCCAGCGCGAAATATCCGCGCTCATGCCGACCATGAGGCTTACATCGACCTCGGGAAAGCGGCGCGTGAAGTCCTGGATTTTTTCACAGAGAACCTGCTCCGCACAAAGGGGCGTGCTTGCGATGCGCAGCACGCCGACGGACTGGCGGTTTGAGTCACTCGCGGCGAGTTTGAGATTGTCGACGTCGAGCAGGACCTGGCGTGCACGGGCTATTACTTCCTGACCGGCCTCGGTCACGGCGACGATACGGGGGCCGGATCGCATCAGAATCTCGAAGCCAAACTCCTGCTCGAGCGCGCGTATCATCTTGGTGACCGCTGGCTGCGATGTGTTCAGCAACTGGGCTGCACGGGACAGGTGCAACCCTTGATCAATGACAGCACACAGGCAACGCAGCTGGGTTAGGGTCACGGCAGCCTCACGGTCCCCGTGATCTCAGAATGGCCAGAGGAAGGGTGGCATGTTCATGCCAAGGCCCTTGGAGAAAAGCAGCCAGCAGCCGACCGACACACCGATGGCCAGAAGTAAGGTCTCTCGGAGACGCGACTCGGATTCGGCGAGCGAGGAAACGACCACCGTGCCGAAGAGGGCCGCTATGGAGCCGAACGTCCTAAGCGCGAGGGCGAACACCAGCACGCTGCTCAACACTGCGAAGGTCGGGCGCCAGCTGATGACTGGCATCGAACCATGCCGCGTGAACGAGGTAATCAGCAGGATAAGGCCGAACAGAATGAGCAGTCCCGAGATCACGACCGGGAAGTAGCCCGGCCCCATCTGACGGGCCGTGCCCATGCCAAAGCCGAGGCCGCCATAGAGCGCGTAGGCTCCAACGCCGATCAGCGCGAGACCGCCGATCATATCCTTGGTGTCGTATTTAGACATTCGTTGTGTCCTCCCCACGACGAGTTAGCGCGATATTCACAGGCGAGCTGGCGCCAGGAGCCAGCAGAACGAAGCATCCAATCGACATGGTCAAACCTCTTCAGCCAGCGGAATGGCCTTGCCCCTGTTTCGAAAGGCCGAGAAAATCGACCAAGCAATCAATGCAAGGGTTAGTGCAAAGAGGGTGAAGGTGATGGGGCGCTGGAAGAAGTAGAGAAAATCGCCGCGCGCCAGGACCATGCTGCGCCGGAAGTTCTCTTCCATCATCGGCCCCAGTACGAAGCCGATCAGCAGCGATGCCGGGTGGAAGCCCAGAACTCTCATGAAGTAACCCACCGCACCCACGACCAGCAGGAGCCAGATGTCGAACGTGCTGCCGTTGATGCTGAGTACGCCGACGCACATCAGCGCCATGATTCCCGGGAAAAGGAACCTGTATGGAATCTGCAGCAGTTTGATCCAGATGCCGATCAGCGGAATGTTCAGGATCACCAGCATGATGTTGCCAGCCCAGAAGCTGGCGATGAGACCCCAGAAGACGGTGGGATGCTCTTTCATCAAGCCGGGACCGGGCTGGATGCCGTGGATCATCATAGCGCCGAGAAGCAGCGCCATGGACGCCGTGCCGGGTATGCCCATGGTGAGCGTCGGGATGAAAGCGGTCTGGGCGGCTGCGTTGTTCGCCGACTCCGGCGCGACGACGCCTTCGATAGCGCCCTTGCCGAAGCGTTCCGGGGTCTTCGATGACTTCTTCTCAACCGCATAGCTCAGGAATGATGCGATTGAACCGCCGACGCCGGGGAGAACGCCGATAAAGCCGCCAATGCCGGTGCCGCGCAAAATCGGCACAAACGAGCGCCTCCAATCATCCCGGGTGGGGATCATGGAGCGATAGGTAATCTTGTCCTTCAGCATGGGCGCGGCCTTTTCGCCCACCGATGAGATGATCTCGCTGACACCGAACAGAGCCATGGCCACGACAGCAATTTCGATGCCGTCAAAGAGTTCGTAGAAGCCGAAATTGTAGCGTGAAACGCCGGAGATAAGATCGGTACCGATGCTGCCAAGCAGGAGGCCAAGGAGCACCATCGAGACGCCTTTGATCGGGTTGTCGGCGGTGATGCTTCCGCAGGCGACCAGACCGAGTACCATGAGGGCAAAATACTCCGGCGACCCAAACGACAGGGTCAATTGCGCCAGGCTCGGCGCGAAGGCCATCAGCACCAGGATGCCGATAGACCCGCCGATGAACGACCCGACGGTGGTCATCAGCAACGCAACGCCAGCTCGCCCCTGCTGCGCCATCGGATAACCGTCGAAGGTGGTTACCGCTGATGACGCGCTTCCCGGCAATCGCAGTAGGATCGAGGCAATCGACCCTCCGTAGTCGCCACCGTAGTAGACGCCCGCGAGCATGATGATGGCCGTGGTCGGATCGAGGTAGTAGGTGATCGGAAAAAGCAGCGAAATGGTCGCAAGCGAACCGATCCCTGGCAGCACCCCGACGAGTGTCCCGAGGAACACGCCAATGAAGCAATATACCAGATTGATCGGCTGGAACGCTGTTACAAAGCCGAATAAGATGTTTTGAATACTGTCCACTAGTCTGTCCCTTCCCTGATTAGGGTTCCCTCAGGAGTTCTCTGAAGATGTGTCGGCCGACACGGCAGATGCGTCTTCAAGCGTGAGGGCGCGTTCGGTAGAGGTATTTCGAAGTCATTTCCTGCGCGACAGTGCCGTCTTGCTTGATGCAGCGGCGCTTGAATGTCACCACGCCCCGATCGCCTTTGCTGGACGGCTTCTTTTCGAGCACCGTTGATTGTAGCCGTATGGTGTCGCCATGCTTGACCGGCGCGAGCATGCGCCACTCATTTACTTCGAGCAGCGCCAGCAGCGTTCCGTCGTTCATGCCGGTGGCATATTGCAGGCCGGCGGTGACGGCATAGATCAGCGGGCCGTGTGCCACCGGTTCGCCGAAGGAAGTGGTCTTCGCATATTCGTGGTTGGCGTGGATTTCATTGAAATCGCCAGACAGGCACGCGAAATTGACGATATCGGTCGACGTAATCGTCCGTGCCGGCGTCAGGAACTCCTGCCCAACCGTGAAGTCGTCGAAATAGAGACCGCGCGGTTTGGTCTCTGTAGGACTTGCATTATTTGTCATGCTGCCTCTTTGAAACGCTGGAGTGCGCCATCAGCCCAAGTTGCGGGCGAGGATGACAGTGCAGTGCGATGATAGGATGCCGCCTTCGTTGTGAACGAGGGCGCGTTCGGCGTCGGCGACCTGGCGGGTTCCGAGTCCACCGCGCAGTTGCCGAACGGCTTCGACTATGCCCAGCAGTCCACCCACGGCGCCGGCATGGGCATGCGATAGCATTCCGCCATGCGTATTGATCGGCAATCGCCCGCCAATGGCCGCGTGGCCCTCGGCAAAGAACGCCCCGCCAGCGCCTCGTTCGGCAAAGCCGAGTTCCTCGAGCTCGATGATCGGTACGATAGAGAAGCAGTCGTAGAGTTCGGCGACATCAATGTCCTGCGGACCGACGCCGGCCATTTCAAAGGCGATGCGGCCGGACTCCGCGGCGCCGAATTCGGTCAGCGACGGGGCGCACATGATGTGTTCGTGCGTGTGGAACTCACCGATGCCCTGCAGATAGACGGGGCTCGATTTTAGATCTTTCGCACGCTCGGCCGAGGTGACGATGAAGGCGCCGCCAGCGTCCGAGATGAGGCAGCAGTCGAGAAGACCGAGTGGATCGGCAACCGGCTTGGCGTCGAGCACATCCTGCAGGGTGATCGGCTTTTTCATATGCGCGTTCGGATGGCGCAGCGCGTGGGCGCGCGTGTTGACCGCCACAGCGGCCATTTGTTCCCGTGTGGTGCGGTACTCATGCATGTATCGGTTGGCGATCATGGCGTAGTAACCGGGGATCGAGCCACCATAGGGCCGTTCGTAGTAGGGGTGGCCCACCGCGAGCAGGGCATTGAGTGCCGCGTCGCGGGTCTGGCCGGTGGCGCGATTCTCGCCGGCACAGACAAGCACCGTCTCGACCTGGCCAGCGGCGATGGCTTCTGCGGCGTGTTTCAGCATGATCGCAGGGGTACTGCCACCAACGGTCATCGATGCGTTGAAGTGTGGCCGGATACCCAGATATTCGCACATCACCGCGCCGAGCATGAAGTAGGGCTCAGTGAAGGAATACGCGGTGATGAGACCGTCGATGTCGGACGGCTTGAGTCCGGCGTCTTCGATGGCGCGCTTGGCGGCCTGGGCGTTCAGTCCCAAGCCCGTCATATGCGGCAGCTTGCCGATGTCGGACTCACCGACGCCGACGATAGCGACCTTGTTCTTGAGCGAGACGGGAATCTGCATCAGCGAGCGACGCGCTTGAACTGGGGGACCTTCGCTTCGCCGCCGCGCGGTTCGAAAATCACCGTAACCGGATCGCCGATGGCGACCCCGAGTGCGTCCTCACCAACCACGCCGGCCATCATGCGCGGGCCTTCGTCGAGATCTATCAGGGCGACGACGTAAGGGGCGAGATCGGAGAAAGCGGGATCGGCGGGACGCCGCATGACGGTAAAACTATAGACGCGTCCGCGTCCGGATATCTCCACCCATTCGAGATCGGTCGACCAGCAATGTGGGCACAGATAACGAGGCATGAAGTGCAACTGCCCGCAATGCATACACTTGCGGATCACAAGCCGCTCAGCTGCGGCCGCGGCCCAGTAGTAGGCGGAGTCCGCATTCACGACGGGCGCCGGCAGCGCGACGCTCATCGGAACAGTCCGGTGGGTTTGGTTCGAAACAACAACATCGCTCAAGACCTCCCGTCCTGTCGGCTGACGGCCGCTTGCGAAAAGTGCCGCAAACAGCGTGCCAGCGTGTCCGCTCAGAGCGCCAGGCCCAGACTTTTCTGACGGCCGCGGAGCGACGACGGCGGAATTTTGAGGAGGCCGCGATACTTCGCTACGGTCCGCCGGGCGATTTCAACACCTTCAGACGATAGGATTTGGACAATGGCGTCGTCGGACAGGGGGCTCTCCTCCGCCGAGACGATCGATTTGATGCGCTGCTGAACTGAACGCGACGAGACTTCCCCCTCCCGGCTGCTGGATCGCAGGCCGGTCGAAAAGAAGTAGTTCATCTCGAACACCCCTCGTTCCGTCATGATGTGTTTGTTCGCAGCGGCTCGGCAAACGGTGGAGGTGTGCATGCCGAGGGCGTCGGCGATGGTCTTGAGATCGAGCGGCCTGAGGTGGCTCGGACCATGCTCGAGGAATTCGGTCTGCCGCGCGACAATTTCGGTGGCCACGCGCAGCATCGTTTGGGACCGCTGGTGCAGCACGCGGGTCAGCCATTTCGCGGACTGGTAGCAGTCAACGATGTAGCGGCGCTCTTTCCTGTCGACCATGGACCGCCCGACCTCGGCATAGTAGTCGCGGTCGATGAGCACGTTGGGCAGCAGTTCGGGGTTCATTTCCACCTCGAAGCGCCGGCCGTCTGCGGAGCGGCGAACGAGTATATCGGGAAAGACTGGGAGCGCTTCGTCGCAATGATATTGATGGCCCGGCGCCGGGCAGAGCTGCCGAATTTGCTCCGCCATTTTCTTGACAGTGTCCACCGAGACGCCACACAGTGTCGCCAGCTTGTCGAGTTTGCAGTTGGCGAGAAGCGGCAGATTGCCCAGCATCGTCTGCATCGGCGGGGTAAGCAGGTCATGTTCGGCTAGTTGCAGGGACAGGCACTCGCCAAGGTCGCGCGCGCCGATGCCGGTCGGCTCGAAGGTCTGAACAATCCTGAGAACACGAAGCACATCGTTGGCTCGAACACCCAGGATTGCGGCAAATTCGTCAACTCGCACGCGAAAATAGCCGTCGGTATCAATAGATTCCACGATCGCTTCGGCAATTCGGCGGTCCGAGATGTCGACGGCGGAGAAGACGATCTGCTTGAGGAGGTGTTCGCGTAACGAGGGGGGGCTGGCACGCATGTCGGCAATGTCGGGCGCGGCGCGGCCTCCCCACTGAGAGCCGCGGGGCGCGCTATATGCTCTTGTCCGGCCGCTATCGGCCGGTGTGCTTGTGCTCACTTGCAGCAGCGGGTTGCGTTCGGCCTGTTCGGCCAGGAACTCATGCAATTGCTGCTGGCTGTACTGCAGGATGCTGACCGACTGTATCGCCTGTGTGGTGATTGCCAGCGACTGGGTCTGGTGAGCGGTGGTATTAAGACCGACGAACATGGTTATCCCCCCTGTGCCGCCGCTCATGGATCGTTGGCGATCTCTAACAGGGCTGGCGTCGTGTTCCATGCAACATCCATGCCAAGCATGGCGTCGGAGCGTCGATTGACGTCTATTCCCGATCCGCTCCGAGCCAATCCGCGATTACCGATGCGTTGTCCTGACCCACCTTTGGCGCTGGCCGTGGATCGGCCAGCGGCGTGTCGGCATAGCGGATCGGAAGCGAGATGTTCGGTATCCAGCCAAGCTCGGGGTGTTCGATGCGTGTCAGAATTCGGCGCTCGATCGCCTCTGGTGCGCTGAATGCCTCGCCGATCGTGCGAATCTCCCCGCTGGGGACGCCGGCTTCGCGCATCTTCTTGGACCAGTAGGCTCTCGGCTTGGTCTCGAAGAGCTCCTGCAGGCGGGCGAAGATTTCGGCGCGATGCTCGATGCGGCCCTTGTTGGTCTGGAAGCGCTCGTCGCCTGCCATGTCGGGTAAGTCGACGACATCGAGCGTCAGGCGCTGGAAAATCCGGTCGTTCCCCGAGTTGATGTAGAAAGATCCGTCGGAGGCGCGGAAGGCGCCGGATGGGCAAGTGTCCGGGCTCACATTGCCGTAGCGCGGTGCGGGCTCGCCAGTGAAAATTTCCTGCAGCACGCCGTAGCCGGTCATCAGCAGGGCGCTGTCGTAAAGAGCCACTTCGAGATACTGGCCCTCTCCGGAGCGGCTGCGGGCGAAAAGCGCGCCGAGAATGGCATTGGAGGCCATCATCGCGGTGGAAATGTCCATCACCGGCGACAGAGCGCGGACCCCCTCGCGATCCGAATAGCCGTTCATCGAGATGAACCCGCTTTCGGCTTGCGCGATCGGATCGAAGCCGAGCC
>Ga0065721_10005818_pt1 | contig 16346 bp, 14 predicted proteins | sample Mesricmetagenome_FD_59108 | JGI IMG/M metagenome (GOLD analysis project Ga0065721, IMG submission 59108) | Mesophilic microbial community from rice straw/compost enrichment Sample: eDNA_1 v2 (version 2) | ecosystem: Engineered > Solid waste > Grass > Composting > Bioreactor | place: USA: Davis... | reverse complement strand
CGGCCAGCAGCAGCACCAGCAGGCCGGCGATCCAGATGCCGCGGCGGCGGCGCGGGTGGCCAGGCTCGGATGGCGGGACGGGGCCGTTGCGGCGCTCGGGGCCGGCATCCGGGCGGATGGTGGGGCCATCAGCGGGGCGGTCAGCGCGGCCATCAGCGGGCCGGCCGGCGGGCGCCTCGGTGGAGGCGTCGATCGGATGATTCTCGCCGTGCGTCGTGGGTTTGGCGGGCTGGTTGGAATCGGAATTGGCCATTCACTGGGGTCCTGGAGCGGGTCCTGAAGCAGATCCGGATGCGGGGCCTGCGCACGCGGCGCTGCGCGGCCCTGTCGATCGATGGAAAGACGCAGAAGTATGCCGCAACGGTCGGAGCCGGCTCCGGATGCGGAGCGGGGGCGACCTGCGGCGACGTGGCAAGGATACGGCGTGAGGCGGGGCAGACCTATGTCGGCGGGGAAGGGCTTTATTACAGATAATTACCAGCGCGCCCCGTGTAACTTGCCGAAACAACATTGCGGCGGCCCGGCCGGCGTGCCTGTTTATCATCCGGCTATGCGACCCAATCAGCCCACCCAGATCCTGGTCGTCGACGACGATCCCGACTTGCGCGACCTGCTGCGCGAGTACCTGACCCAGCAAGGCTTCGCCGTTTCGGTGCTGCACGACGGCGACGGCCTGCAGGCCCGCCTCGAACGCGAGCGCCCGGCCCTGATCGTGCTCGACCTGATGATGCCCAAGGTCGACGGCCTGACCGCGCTGCGCAAGCTGCGCGCCCGCAACGACGATATCCCGGTGATCCTGCTGACCGCGCGCAGCGACGAGATCGACCGCATCGTCGGCCTCGAGATCGGCGCCGACGACTATCTGGGCAAGCCGTTCTCCCCGCGCGAGCTGCTGGCCCGCATCAACGCGGTGCTGCGCCGCAAGCTGGCGCGTCCGGCGGCGGCGCCCGAAGACCGCGACAGCGCGACCTTCGGCCCGTTCAAGGTCGACTTCCGCCAGCGCACGCTGGTGCGCTCCGGGCAGGCGCTGCCGATCAGCGACACCGAATTCGCGCTGCTGAAGCTGCTGCTGATGCATCCGCTCGAAGTGCTGTCGCGCGAGCGCATCGTCGAGCTGATGTACGGCGCGGCCAGCGGCGTCAGCGACCGCGGCATCGACGTGCAGATCTGGCGCCTGCGCCGGCTGCTCGACGAGGACGCGCAGCGGCCCCGCTATATCCAGACCGTGCGCGGGCGCGGTTACACCTTCGTGCCCGACGAGGCAGAGCAGGCGGACCAGGCCGCGTCATGAAGCTGCGCATCGACACCCTGTTCGGCCGCATGGCGCTGCTGATTGCCGCGGTGCTGGTGATCAGCCATTTCTCGTGGCTGGCGATCCTGCGCATGGACCGCCGCGAGCAGCGCATGGAATATTCGGTCGAGCAGATGCTGTTCCAGCTCGACAGCATCCAGCGCGCGCTCGACGCCAGGCCGCCGGCGAAGCTGCCGAGCCTGGTCGAGGTCGCCGGCGAGGCCAGCGCCGAGGAACATGCGCGCGCGCCGACCGACCGCTCGCGCCGGCTGGTCGAACGCTTCTCGGGTCGGCTGCCGCCGGGCACCCAGGTGCGCATCGAGGACGAGGACACGCCGCGCATCTGGATCAAGCTGCCGACGCGCCAGGACTGGATCGCGATGCCGATCCTGTGGGTCCATAACCCGCCGCTGGACAACCGGCTGATTCCCGGGGCGATGCTGGTGGTCAGCGTGGCGATCGTGTTCGCGCTGCTGATCGCATGGCAGATCCAGCGGCCGGTGCGCGAAATGGCCAATGCCGCCGGGCAGCTGTCGCGCCAGCAGCCGGTGGCGCCGCTGCGCGAGCGCGGCCCGCTGGAGCTGCGCCAGCTGATCGAGCGCTTCAACAAGATGGTGGCCGACCTGGCGCGCATCGACCAGGAGCGCAACACGATGCTGGCCGGCATCGCGCACGACCTGAAGACGCCGCTGGCGCGGCTGCGGCTGCGCGCCGAGATGCTGGCCGATCCGAAGGCGGCGGCGGGCGTCACGCGCGACGTCGACTCGATGTCGGCGATCGTCGAGCAGTTCCTGGCCTTCGCGCAGAGCGCCGAGCCGACCGCGCGGCCGGTGCCGGTCGATCGCCGCATGGCGGAGTTGGCGGCGTCGCTCGCCGAGCAGGAGCGTCCGGTGGACCTGTCGCTGGAGGCCGGCGAAGGCTTCCGGCTGATCGCCACGCAGCTCGATCGCATCATCGGCAACCTGGTCGACAACGCCTACCACTACGGCGCGCCGCCGGTCAGCATCCGCACCGCGCGCGTGGCGGACGGGTGGCAGCTGGTGGTCGAGGACGCGGGCGGCGGTATTCCGGAGGATGCCTTCGACAAGGTCACGCTGCCGTTCGTGCGGCTGGACCCGGCCCGCGGCGGCAATGCGCATTCGGGCCTGGGGCTGGCGATCGTCGATCGGCTGGTGCGCCAGTCCGGTGGCAGGCTGACGCTGGCCAACCGGCCCGAGGGCGGCCTGCGCGTCGAGATGGTGTTCCCGTTCGCGCAGCTGGCCAAGGCGGCCTGAGGCATGCCGTCGTCCCCGCGAAGGCGGGGATCCGGTGACTTGCGATGGATCGCGTGCGGGCGAAAGACCGGGGCCCCGCCTGCGCGGAGGCGACGAGCAACGTGCAGCCGCGGCTTACTGCTGCGGCTTTTTCTTTTCGCCGATGCGGCTTTCCTGGCCCGCCAGCAGCTTGGCGATGTTCTGGCGGTGGCGCAGGATCAGCAGCGCGCTGATGGCGAGGATCGCCGCGGCAACCACGTCGGTGCCGAACATCAGCACGTAGAAGAACGGCGCGAACACGGCGGACACCAGCGCGGCCAGCGACGAGTAGCGGAAGAAGGCGGCGATGATCAGCCAGGTCGCCAGCGTGCCCAGCCCCAGCCACGGATGGATCGCGAACAGGATGCCGGCCGCGGTCGCCACGCCCTTGCCGCCCGCAAAGCGGTGGAACACCGGGAACAGATGCCCGAGGAACACCGCCACCGCGACCAGCGCGATGCCGGTCTGGTCGACGCCGTAGTCCGGCCCGAAGCGCTGCGCCAGCCAGACCGCAAGCCAGCCCTTGAGGCCGTCGCCGAGCAGCGTCAGCAGCGCCGCCTTCTTGTTGCCGGTGCGCAGCACGTTGGTCGCGCCCGGATTGCCGGAGCCGTAGGAGTGCGGATCGGGCAGCCCCATCGTCTTGCTGACCACGACAGCGAAGGAGATCGAACCGATCAGGTAGGCGAGCAGGGCGAACAGCGGATTGGCGAGATTGGCCATGGGCGGGGTCGAAGACGGGGTCGAAAAAGCAGCGGAAGGGCGGAGGAGAACCGCAACGGGAGCAAAAAACTGGCGCGATTGTAGCGCGCCGGCGTGGCGCTCACGACCGTGATTACCCGGGCACGGAGGACCGCACAGGCCGGCGCGCGGGCGTGTTCAGCCCTCCGCCAGCCCGCATCGCACCGGCCTGGCGCCGAGCAGCGTGGTCAGCACGGCCGGCTCGATGCTGACCAGATAGCCGCGCCGGCCGCCGTTGATATAGATGCGCTCGAGCGCCAGCACGCCTTCCTCGACATAGACCGGCATCCGCTTGCGCGTGCCGAACGGCGAGGTGCCGCCGACCATGTAGCCGCTGTGGCGCTGCGCGACCTCGGGCTTGCACGGCTGCACGCTCTTGCAGCCGATCTGCCGCGCGAGGTTCTTGGTCGAGACGGTGCGGTCGCCATGCATCAGCACGATCAGCGGCTGCGCCTTGTCGTCTTCCATCACCAGCGTCTTGACCACGTGGTGCTCGTCGACGCCGAGCTGCCGCGCCGATTCCTCGGTGCCGCCGTGCTCGACGTAGTCGTAGGGGTGCTCGCCGAACGCGATGCCGTGCTGGCGCAGCATCTGCGTGGCGGGCGTTTCGGAGATGTGTCTGGACTTGGCCATGTTGTGCCCGTGTCTGCCTTGTCTTGCTCTGTCTTGCTCTGTCTTGCCGGGTTCGTCTTGTCGTGCCTGGGGATGCGCCGCGCCTTGGCGCGACTATCCGCGCGGATGATGCTGCTGATGCAGGACGCGCAGCCGCTCGCGCGCGACGTGCGTGTAGATCTGCGTGGTCGAGATGTCGGCATGCCCCAGCAGCAGCTGCACCACGCGCAGGTCGGCACCATGGTTCAGCAGGTGCGTCGCGAAGGCATGGCGCAGCGTGTGCGGCGACAGCGGGGCGTGGATCTCGGCCTGGCGCGCATAGCGCTTGATCAGGTACCAGAAGGCCTGGCGCGTCATCGCCTCGCCGCGCTGGGTGACGAACAGCGCGTCGCTGCCGCGCTGGCCGAGCAGCGCGGGACGCGCGCTGGCCAGATAGCGGCGCAGCCAGGCGCCGGCCTCGGCGCCGAACGGCACCAGCCGCTCCTTGTTGCCCTTGCCGCTGACGACGCGCGCGACGCCCTCGTTCAGGCCGATCTCCACCGTCTTCATCTGCGTCAGCTCGGACACGCGCAGGCCGCTGGCGTACATCAGCTCCAGCATCGTGCGGTCGCGCAGGCCGAGCGGCGTGTCGATGTCCGGCGCCTGCAGCAGCGCCTCGACCTGGGCCTCGCTCAGCGTCTTCGGAAAGCGCGGCGGCTGCTTGGCGGCGCGCAGCAGCAGGCAGGGGTCGGCCTGGACCAGATGCTCGCGCAGCGCCCAGCGGAAGAAGCGCCGGAATACCGCGAGCCGCCGGTTCGCCGACGAGGCGCGCGTGTCGGGATGGCGCGCGGCAAAGTAGCCGGACAGCGCGCCGTCGTCGGCCGCCAGCAGGGCCACCCCGCGTTCGCCGCGCAGCCAGCGCGCCAGCAGCGCGAGATCGCGGCGGTAGGCGTCGATGGTGTTGCGCGCGAGGCCGTCCTCGAGCCACAGCGCGTCGCAGAAGCGGTCGACCAGCGTCAGGTCGGCGGCGATGTCGGCTTCGAGCTGGGCCTCCCGGTCGTCGTTCCGGGCGTTGTTCGGGTCGTCGTTCGGTCCATCGTTCGGACCACCGTTCGGGCCATTGTTCGGCACCGGCGGGTCCGCCAGCGCCGCCGTGCTGTGGTGCCGCGCGCTCACAGCAGCATCACCCGCTCGTGGCGCAGCAGCCAGCGTTTGACTTCGAGATGGAAGCCGTCCTCGCCGTGATGGGCGAAGCCGCCCAGACCCTTGGCCCCGACCACGCGATGGCAGGGCACCACCAGCGGAAAGGGGTTGTCGCCGCAGGCCTGGCCCACCGCGCGCGCGGTGCCGCCGATATTGGCCGCTAGTTCGCCATAGGTCGCGGTGCGGCCGCACCGCACGCTGCGGATCGCCTGCCAGACGCGGCGCTGGAAGTCGGTGCCGGTGCCGGCGAGCGGCACGTCGAGCGGCGCATCGGGATCGGCATAGTAGGCCTCGAGCTGCGCCGCCAGCTGCCGGATCGGCGGCAGGTCGGAGTCGCGCGGCGCGAAACGCTCGGGAAGGAAATGGATCGCGTGGACGCACTGCGCGTCCGCGCGCACGCCGATGCGGCCGAACGGCGCGGCGAGGATGGCATCGAAGCGGGCGGCGAGCCTGGCGTCGCGTAGCGCCGCATTGCTGTCGGTGTCGGTGTCGGGGCGCGGCGCGGGCGGGGAATCCGTGGACGGATCCGAATGGGAATGCATGGCGTGACAACGGTCGATCCGGATATCGGATTCTAGTGCCTTGACGCTCCCCGTGCTGATCGGGTGCGCCTTTCCCGCTGGCGGGAGAGGCGAGCCTGTTGCCTCGACCTCGCGGCTTGGCAAAGAAAAGAGGGCTCCGCGGAGCCCTCTTCGATCCTGCAGACAGGCGCCGGCCGATGGACGGCGGCCTGCGTCAGGCCATCACTGCTCGAGCTTGATGTTCTGCACCTTGACCAGGTTGCGCATCTTGTCGAACTCCTTCTTGATCTCGGCGGCGTGCTGGGCCGGCGTGTTGCCCGACGGCTCGGCGCCGGCGGCGATCAGGCGTTCGCGGAAGCCCTTGTCCTGCAGCGCCTTGACGGCGGCCTCGTTGAGCTTCTTGATGATGTCATCGGGCGTGCCGGCCGGCGCCACCAGGCCGTACCAGGCCGGATCGTTCGGCTCCTTCAGGCCCATTTCGCCGAAGGTCGGCACGTTCGGCAGCGAGTCCAGGCGCTTCTCGGCGGCCACCACGATCGGGCGCAGCTTGCCGGCCTTGATGTGCGGCATCGACGAGGGCAGGTTGTCGACCATGATCGGCACCTGGCCGGCCAGCACGTCGTTCAGTGCCGGGCCCGCGCCGCGGTAGGGGATATGGACCATGAAGGTCTTGGTCGAGACCTTGAACTGCTCGCCCAGCATGTGGCCGAAGCCGCAGGTGCCCGACGACGCGTACGAATACTTGCCCGGGTTGGCCTTCAGCGTGGCCAGGAATTCCTTGTAGTCCTTGGCCGGGAAGTTCGGGTTGACCGCGATCACGTTGGCGACGTTGGCCAGGTTCGTGATGGGCTTGAAGTCCTTGATCGGGTCGTACGACAGCTTCGGATTGCAGGCCGGGTTGACCGCCATCGTCGACACCGTCGAGATGCCGATCGTGTAGCCGTCCGGCGCCGCCTTGGCGATCGCGTCGGCGCCGATCGAGCCGCCGCCACCGGCGCGGTTCTCGACCACCACCGGCTGGCCCAGGATCTTGCTCATCTGGTCGGCCGCGCCGCGGCCCACGATGTCCGTCGTGCCGCCCGGGGCGAACGGAATGATCAGCTTGATCGGCTTGGTCGGATAGTTGCTCTGTGCCTGTGCCAGCGAGGCGCAGGCGGCCAGACCCAGGGCCAGGGCAATGTGCTTGGTTTGCATGAGATCGTGTCTCCCGTCGTGAAGCCGGACGGAGAGTGTCCGTCCAGAACTGAAAATGCCGGCCAGGGACCCGGTAGGGCCCGCCGCGCCGGCGCGATGCATCGGCGGCCCGTCAGCCGCCGAGCAGGCCGCGCTTCAGGTCGCGATCGACCGGGCGTTCGCCCAGGAAGATGCGCAGCACGGCCTGGTAGAAATCCTCGCCGGGGATGGGCTTGCCGCGCGGCGTGCCATTGACGGCGATCACCGTGCCGCTGTCCGGCGTGTAGTCGAAGTCGATCACGTCGCCCTTGCGCGCCGTGCCGACCTGGTTCATCGCCTGCTCCAGCTGGTGCAGGCGATCGGCGAACTTCTCCAGCTGCGCCTCGTTGTGGTTCTCCCGCATGCCTTCGTTCAGCGCCTTGACGAAGGTGCTCGATTCCACCTCGCGCAGCGGCCGGATCTGCAGCCGCTTGGGACCCTTGGCGCCCAGCACCACGGCGGCGTTGCGCACCTTCTCGGGCAGGTACAGCGCGGCGACATAACCCTTGACGATGAACACCGAGCGCAGGCCCGCGCCGTTCAGCTGCAGTTCCTTGCCACCGAGGCGCGTCGCCTCGTCCAGCCGCACGCCTTCGATCTCCATCGCGCCAGCGGCCATCGGCAGCGCGCCCGCGACGGCCACGCAGCAGATCGCCAGCCACTGGCGCAGGCGGCGTGCGGTCCGTGCGGCTCCTCCGGTCCGAGCGAACGGAACGCGGGCGGAAGGGCGGCGGGGGGCGGGCATGGCGGGGCGGTACATCGAGAACGGAATGGCAGGCGGAACAAGATCGACGGAAATCCGGAGCGTGCCATCTTCCGGGTTTTCTGAAACAATACCAATCCGTATCTGCCCTAGGGCGCACTCCGGGCCGCTTCGCCTCGCTCGCGGAGCGCCGTCCGCACGGGGCTCCTGCCATCCTTCCTGACATCCTCCGACGCGCCCCCGCGTCCCGACAACAACAAGACGCCGATGTCGCCTGCTCTGCTGATGGTGCCCGATTTCAGCCTGATCCTGATCGGCTGGCTGCTGGTGCGCTATACCTCGTTCGACCGCGCTTTCTGGTCCGGCGTCGAACGGCTGGTCTACTTCGTGCTGTTTCCCGCGCTGCTGCTGCAGGCGACCAACAGCGCGGTATTCGATTTTTCGACCACCTCGGCGATGCTTGGGCTGGCGGTGCTGACCACGGTGTTCGGCATGGCCGCCGGCTACGCGGTCAAGTGGGTGCTGCGGCCCAACCCGGTCGATTTCGCCTCCGGGCTGCAGACGGCGTTCCGCTTCAACTCGTATATCGCGCTGGCGCTGGCCTCCCGCCTGGGCGGCAGCGAAGGGCTGGCGATGATGGCGGTGATCGTCGGCTGCGTGGTGCCGATGTGCAATGTCGCCGCGGTGTGGGCGCTGGCCCGGCACGGCGAGGCGCGGCTGTGGCGCGAGCTGGCGCGCAATCCGCTGATCCTGGCCACGGCCGGCGGCCTGATCACCAATCTGCTCGGCCTGCATCCGCCCGAAGTCCTTGGCATGACGCTGGCCCGGCTGGGTTCGGCCTCGACGGCGCTGGGCCTGATGACGGTCGGCGCCGGCCTGCAGATGCGCGGCGCGGTCGGCACGGTCGGGCCGGTGGCCTGGTGGACCGGGGTCAAGCTGCTGGCGATGCCGGCCTTCGCCTGGGCCGTCGGCCGCCATCTGCCGCTGTCGCCGCTGCAATTGCAGATCGCGGTGCTCTATGCCGCGATGCCGACCGCCTCGAGCGCGTACATCCTCGCGGTCCGCATGGGCGGCAACGGGCCGATGGTGGCCGCGGCGATCTCGGCGATGACGGTGTCGGCGATCTTCACCGCGCCGATGTGGCTGGCGCTGGTCAGCTAGGCGGCTGGGGCGGCTGCAGCGACAGCAATAGCGGCAGCAGCAATAACTGCAGCGGCCCCACTGCAACCGGCATCGTGGCCGTGACGGCGACCATGGTGGTGCGCGCTGCTACTGCGGCCGCTGCGCCAGCGCCCATGCCACGTGCTCGCGCACCAGCTCCGAGGGATGCCCGGCGCGCGCCAGCAAGGCCGCGCGGATGCGTTCGGCCTGCGCCGGCTCGCCGGCCCCGCGCAGCGCATTGCCAAGACCTACCGCCAGATTGCGCAGCCAGCGTTCGTGGCCGATGCGCCGGATCGGGCTGCCTTCCAGCCGCCGATCGAATTCCTCCTCGCTCCAGCCGAACAGCGCCACCATGTCGGGCGCATCGAAGCCGTTGCGCACGGCGAAGTCCGGCAGCGTCGCGCGATGCGCGAACTTGTTCCACGGGCAGGCCAGCTGGCAGTCGTCGCAACCGTAGACGCGATTGCCCATCGGCGCGCGCAGCGGCTCGGGAATCGCGCCCTTGTGCTCGATGGTGAGGTAGGAGATGCAGCGGCGCGCATCGAGCCGGTACGGGCCGACGATGGCCTGGGTCGGACAGATGTCGATGCAGCGGCGGCACTGGCCGCAATGCGCGGAGGCGGGCGGGTCGATCGGCAGCGGCAGATCGACCAGGATCTCACCGAGGAAGAACATCGAGCCGCCGTCGCGATCGAGCAGCAGCGTGTGTTTGCCGCGCCAGCCGAGCCCCGCCTGGCCGGCCAGCGCGACCTCCATCACCGGTGCCGAGTCGGTGAAGACGCGATAGCCGAACGGGCCGATCGCGGCCTCGATGCGGCCGGCCAGCTGCTGCAGGCGCGTGCGCAGGACCTTGTGATAGTCGCGGCCGCGCGCGTACAGCGAGATCGTGGCCGCGGTGCCGCCGGCCTCGACCTGGGCGAGCCGCGCGAATTCGCGCTCGCGCCAGTCGTCGCGATCGCCGTCGTTGCCGTCGTTGCGATCGTCTTCGTCATCGGTGGAGGCGGGCAGATAGGGCATGCGCGCGACGATCGCGCGCACCGTGCCGGGCACCAGTTCGGCCGGCCGCGCGCGCTTCAGGCCATGGTTCGCCATATAATCCATGTCGCCATGGCAACCCTGCGCCAGCCACGCGAGCAGACCCGCTTCGGCATGGCTCAGGTCCACGTCGGCGACGCGCACGTCGTCGAAGCCGAGCGCCGCGCCCCAGGCGCGAATCTGCGCGACCAGCGCATGCGGATCCGCGCCGGTGGCGTGCTGCGCCGCTGGCGTCCCGCTGAGAACGGCGTCAGGCGCCTGTGCTGCTCGGTCGATCATCCGTCAATTGTACGCAATGCCCCTGCTCGAACAACGCACCGTGATCCTGCCCGACGAAGCGGCCACCGACCGCCTCGGCGCGGCGCTCGCCGGCGCGGTGCGCGCCATGCCGCCGCAGACGGTGCACGTCCAGCTCTCGGGCGATCTCGGCGCGGGCAAGACCACGCTGTCGCGCGCGGTGCTGCGCGCGCTCGGCCATGCCGGCAAGGTCCGCAGCCCGACCTACACGCTGTGCGAGCCGTACCAGGTCGCCCGCGCCGACGGTTCGCCGCTGACCGTCTATCACTTCGATCTCTATCGCTTCGCCGATCCCGAGGAATGGCTCGACGCGGGATTTCGCGACTGTTTTGCCGAGCCGGCCTTCAATCTGGTCGAGTGGGCGGAGAAGGCCGCGTCGCTGCTTGGGGAACCCGACCTGCACCTGTTGCTCCAATCGGACACCTCGCCCAGCGATGAGGCCGCCGATCGGCGAGTCGCGATCCTGCGGGCCTATACTCCAACCGGACTTCTCCTGCTGCACGCATGCTGATCAAGCGCCTCGCCACCGACCGTCCCGATGAACTGCTGCTCGCCCGCCGCAAATGGCTGGCGCAATGCCTGAAAGCCGGCGCCGGAACGGTCGTGCTGACGCTGGCGGGTCCGCAGATCGCGGCCGGCGCCGGCATCGTCGCGGTCCGTGTCTGGCCGGCCGAGGACTATACGCGGGTCACCATCGAATCGGACGAGCGCCTCGCCGCGGTCCACACGATGGTGCGCAATCCCGATCGGCTGGTGGTCGATATCGATGGCCTGGACTTGTCGCCGACGCTGCGCGAGCTGGTCGCCAAGATTACTCCCAACGATCCCTATATCCAGTCGGTGCGCGTCGGCCAGAACCGGCCGCGCGTGGTCCGGCTGGTGTTCGACCTGAAGGAAGACATCGCGCCGCAGGTCTTCACGCTGGGGCCGATCGGCCAGTACCGCAACCGGCTGGTGTTCGATCTCTACCCGGTCAATCCGCCCGATCCGCTGTGGAAGCTGGTGCGCGAGACCGAGGACAAGCAGCGCCGCTTCGCCTCGACGCCGGCCACCGAGGGCGCCGACAGCGTGGCCGGCGCGCCGTCGAGCAGCGAAGAGGATGCGATCGCCGCGCTGGTGCGCCAGTTCGAGGACCAGGCGAAGACCCCCGCCACGCCGCCGCTGCCGGCCAATCCGCCGGTGGCGTCCGCCAAACCGAAGCCGCCCGCCGCTACCGCGCCGAGCCAGCCGACCGCGCCGCAGGCGCCGCTGGCGCAGGACAAGCCGGGCAGGAACGACCCCGCCGACGATCCCGCGCCGTCGCGCTTCAAGATGCGCCGGCTGCTGACGGTGGCGATCGATCCGGGCCACGGCGGCGAGGACCCCGGCGCGATCGGCGCCGCCGGCTCGCGCGAGAAGGACGTGGTGCTGCAGATCGCCAAGCGCCTGCGCGCCAAGATCGATGCGCAGCCCAATATGCGGGCGATGATGACGCGCGACGCCGATTTCTTCGTGCCGCTGAACGTGCGCGTGCAGAAGGCGCGCCGGGTCAAGGCCGACCTGTTCGTGTCGATCCATGCCGATGCCTTCGTCAAGCCGGAGGCACGCGGCGCCTCGGTGTTCGCGCTGTCCGAGCGCGGCGCCTCGAGCTCGGCCGCGCGCTGGCTGGCCAACAAGGAGAACGCGGCCGACCTGATCGGCGGCGCCAACATGAACAACAAGGACGCGCAGGTCGCGCGCGTGCTGCTCGATCTGTCGACCACCGCGCAGATCAACGACAGCCTGCGGGTCGGCAAGGCGGTGCTGTCCGAGATCGGCGGCATGCACCAGCTGCACAAGGCGCATGTCGAGCAGGCCGGTTTTGCCGTGCTGAAGGCGCCCGACATCCCGTCGATCCTGATCGAGACCGCCTTCATCAGCAACCCGGAGGAGGAGCGCAAGCTCAACGACGAGGCCCACCAGGAGCAGCTGGCCAACGCGATCCTGCGTGGCATCCGCGGCTACTTCGCGCGTAATCCGCCGCTCGCGCGCAGCCCGTCGGTGTGAGGGCGCCCAGCCATCGACGCAACGATCAAAAGAAAAAGGCCGGCAAATCGCCGGCCTTTCCTTTTGCTGACACGCTTGTCGTCCGCGCGAAGGCGGGGACCCGGTGGCTTGTCAGGACGCTGGGCTCTCGCTGTCGCGGGAGCGTCGGCACCGGACGGCGCCGCCGTCCCGGTCAAGCCCGCGCGACCGCGCCTTCGATCTGCTCGCGGTTGGCATAGCGCGACGCCATCACCGAGCAGACGATCAGCTGCAGCTGGTGATAGACCATCAGCGGCAGCACCAGCAGGCCCAGCGCCGGGTGGCCGGCGAACAGGATCTTGGCCATCGGGATGCCGTTGGCCAGGCTCTTCTTCGAGCCGCAGAACACCGCGGTGATCTCGTCCTCGACCGAGAAGCCGAGGCGGCGAGCGACGAAGGTGGTGGTGGCCAGGATCGCGAACAGCAGCACCGCGGCCAGCGCCATCACGGCGGCGATGGTCTGCCAGCTGTACTGGTGCCACAGGCCCTCGGAGGTGGCATCGCAGAACGACGAGTAAACGATCAGCACGATCACGCCGCGGTCGATCTTGCTGGTGATGGCCTTGTGTCGCCCCAGCCAGGCGCCGATTACCGGACGGGCCAGCTGGCCCAGCGCGAACGGCAGCAGCAGCTGCAGCGCCACGCCGGTCAGGGCCTTGCCCAGCGGCATCGACGCGCCGCTGGCGCTGATCACCAGGCCCATCAGCAGCGGGGTCAGCGCCATGCCGATCAGGCCGGAGATGGTCGCGTTGAAGATCGCACCGGGCACGTTGCCGCGCGCCATCGAGGTCATCGCCACCGACGACGAGACGGTGGACGGCAGCGCGCACAGGAAGAACACGCCCAGCAGCAGATCGGCCGGCAGCTGGTCGCGCAGCGCGAACATCAGCACCGCGCCGATCAGCGGGAACACCACGTAGGTGAAGGCCTGCACGAAGGTGTGCAGGCGCCAGTGGCGCGCGCCGGCGACCAGCTTGTCGCGCGACAGCGCGGCGCCGTGCAGGAAGAACACCAGCGCGACGCCGAGGCTGGTCACCAGCCCGAGGTGCAGCGGGCCGTCGCCGGTGCCGACCTCGGGGGCGGCCAGCGCCAGCGCGATCGCGGCCAGCATGATCAGCACGAAGCCGTCGATCAGATCGTAGAGTTTCTTGAAGGGATTCAGCAGGAAGGACATGACTGCGTGGACTGAAGCGCACCGGAGCGGCGCGCCGGAACGAAGGGTTTAAAAGAAGAAGAAATAGACAGAAAACGGTGGAATCAGGGTTAACGCTGGTATTGGACGATAGTCCTGTCTAGAATGCAAATTCATTTGTCGTATTCATTGATATGGTTGGCGCATGAATTACACCTTGCGGCAGTTGCGGGTCTTCCTGGCGGTGGCGTCGCACGGCAGTTTCAGCCGGGCGGCGGACGCGGTCGGGCTGACGCAGCCGGCGGTCAGCCGGGGCGTGGCAGAGCTGGAAGAGGCGCTTGGGCTGCGCCTGCTGGACCGCACCACGCGTGAAGTGGTGCTGACCGATGCCGGCCAGGCGCTGGTGCCGGCGCTGGAGCGGCTGCTCGGCCAGCTCGACGACACGCTGGAGGAGACGCGCCAGCTCGGCGAGCGTTACCGCGGCCGGGTGGTGATCGCCAGCGCGCCGACCATCTCGGCGCGGCTGATGCCGCTGTATGTGGCCGCCTGCGCGCGGCAATATCCGGAGGTGCGGCTGTCGGTGCGCGACAACGTGCAGGCCGACGGGCTCGAGCAGATCCGCGCCGGCGCGGTCGATTTCGGCGTGCTGATCGACCCGTTGGCCAGCGAAGGGCTGGAGACCGTGCCGCTGGGCACCGATCCGTTCTGCTTCGTCTGCCGCGACGACGATCCGTTGGCAAGACGCGACACGGTGTCGTGGTCCGCGCTCGACGGGGTGCCGCTGGTGCTGCTGGATTTCGCCTCCGGCAGCCGCCCGCTGATCGACCGCGTGTTCGCGATGCACGGCGTGACGCCGCGCGTGGTGCAGGAGCTGGGCCACTCGGCCAGCGTGTTCGGCATGGTGCAGGCCGGCATCGGGGCGTCGGTGCTGCCGTCGTTCTCGCTGCCGCTGCCGGCCGCGTCGAACCTGGTGTGGCGCCCGCTGGTGCCGCAGGAGGAGCGGCGCATCGTGATGGTCCGCCGCGAGGACCGTTCGCTGTCGCCGGCCGCCGCGGCGGTGTGGGAGATGGTCAGGACGATGCCGATTCCGGCGGCGTGAGGTTTGGGAGAGAGCGGAGCTTGCCCGCTCCATGACCCTGTGCCCATGAGGGGCGAGGGACAGCAACGTTGCAGCGATGGCGGTGGCCGGCTCATGCCGACGGCGCCGCTTTGCTGGCGTGTCCCGCGCGTGAAACGGGCGGGGACGGCAGCGGTGGTCGCCGTGCCGTTTCCCCCCATCGCCGCTCAATCCCCCATCGCCACCCCTTCCCGCCGCGGGTCCGCGCCGCCGAACCACATCGGCTTGCCGTCGACGCGCACGCGCATGATGCCCTGCAGGCCCGAGGTCTGGTCCATCACGCGCACGTCATGGCCGCGCGCCTTCAGGCCCTCCACCAGAGCGTCCGACACGCGTCCCTTCTCCAGCTCGGTCGGGCCGTTGCGCGAGCCCACATTCGGCAGCGAGATCGCCTGCTGCACGTTCAGACCCCAGTCGAGCGTACCGACCAGCGTCTTCGCCACGTAATTGATGATGGCCGAACCGCCGGGCGAGCCGGCCGTCATCACCAGCTCGCGGGTCTGGCGGTCGAACACGAGCGTCGGCGCCATCGACGAGCGCGGCCGCTTGCCTGGCTGCACTCGGTTGGCCACCGGCTTGCCGTCCTCCTCCGCGACGAAGGAAAAGTCGGTCAGCTGGTTGTTCAGCAGGAAGCCGCGCACCATCTGGCGCGAGCCGAACTGGTCCTCGATCGTGGTGGTCATCGACAGCGCATTGCCGTAGCGGTCGACCACCGAGATATGCGAGGTCGACGGAAACTCCGGCGCGCGGTCTCGCCCCATCGCCACCGTCGCGCCAGCCGGCGTGCCCGGGCTGGCCTTGCCCATGCTGCGTTCGCCGATCTGCGCGGCGCGGCTCGCCAGATAGCGCGGATCGACCAGGCTGCGCCAGTCGCCGCCGGGCAGCGGTACGAAGTCGGTATCGGCAACGTACTGGTTGCGATCGGCGTAGGCCAGCCGGCCCGCTTCCGCGAACAGATGCGCGCCTTCGACCGACGGCTCCAGGCCGACGGCGTTGCGCTGCGGCCTGGCCGCCGCGATCTGGCGCGCCGGCGGCAGCGCCTGCAGGATGCCCAGCATCTGCGCGACCGCGATGCCGCCCGACGACGGCGGCGGCATGCCGCAGACGGTCCACTGGCGGTAGTCGGTGCAGATCGGCTGCCGCACCTTGGGACGGTAGTCGGCGATGTCCTTGGCGGTCAGTACGCCGGGGTTGGTCGGATGCGAGCGGACCTTGGCGGCGATATCGCGGGCGACGTCGCCCCGGTAGAAGGCGTCGGCACCGCGCGCGGCGACGCTGCGCAGCACCGCCGCCAGCTCGGGATTGCGCAGCACGGTGCCAGCGGCCTTGGGCGTGCCGTCGGCGTTGTAGAAGTAGGCGCGCGCGGTCGGGTCCTTCATCAGGTCCTGGTCCTGCGCGATGATCGTCGCCAGCCGCGGGCTGATCGCGAAGCCTTGCTCGGCCAGCCGGATCGCCGGCTCGAACAGCCGCCGCCAGGGCAGCTTGCCATGCTGGCGATGCGCCAGCTCCAGCATGCGCAGCACGCCCGGCGCGCCGACCGAACGGCCGCCAACCAGTCCCTGGCGGAATGGCATCACCTTGCCGTCGGGGCCGTAGAACAGCCGGTCGGTGGCGGCGGCGGGTGCAGTCTCGCGGCCGTCGTAGGCCTGGACCTGCTTGCCGTCGAAGTGCATCAGGAACGCGCCGCCGCCGATGCCGGAGGAATTCGGTTCAACCAGATTGAGCACCATCTGGGTGGCGATGGCCGCGTCGATGGCGGTGCCGCCGGCCTTGAGCATGTCGTAGCCGGCCTGGGTGGCGAGCGGATTGGCGGCGGCGACCATGAAGGAACTCGCGGTCCAGCCGGGTTTGTCGGTCCAGCCGGAGGCGCCTTCGGGGGCCGGGGGGAGGGTGGTGGTGCTTGGGGAGGTGGCGCTTGCGCTTGCGCTGCGGGTGGCACTGGCGCTTGCGCTTGCGCTGGGGCTGGCGCTGGCAGCGGCTGGGGTCGCCGCCGCTGTGCCGGCCTCCTTG
>Ga0065721_10051078_pt1 | contig 16349 bp, 16 predicted proteins | sample Mesricmetagenome_FD_59108 | JGI IMG/M metagenome (GOLD analysis project Ga0065721, IMG submission 59108) | Mesophilic microbial community from rice straw/compost enrichment Sample: eDNA_1 v2 (version 2) | ecosystem: Engineered > Solid waste > Grass > Composting > Bioreactor | place: USA: Davis... | reverse complement strand
CCACGATGAGCGATGATCCGCTCATCAGCCTGCCAGCCGCAAGCTGATCCATTCCCGGCTCTGTCCGGAAGCACGGCGACCGCCAAAGCTACACCACTCGGCGGGACACGATCCTCAGTGGAAATCAACACCCTCTACAACGGGCAGATTTTTTCGAGACTGGCAGACTTTTCCGCCCCGTAAATAAGTTCCATCAAGCTAACCAAGCTGATGCCCAACTGACCATGATAACGATTGAACGCCTCGCGCTCCTGCGAAGCAGGCTGATCACGTTCACTCATAAAGTCGGATGTCACCGCCGCTCCTTCAAACCAGCTATCCCAAGCCTCGCCTGCAGGTGGGATAATACGCGTGCGTCCTACGGGGACAATATCGAAGTGTCAATCGGCGTTCGCCGAAACACATCGAAGCGCTTTACATCATCAGGCAGAGCGACTGCCTTTGGCAGACGGATAGCTTGGCTTCGATTACTCTGGAACACTGCACCCTGCTGTATCTGCGTCCTCCGGGATACATCAACCACGATCAAATTTACAATAAGGAGATGCGCTTCCGACCTGCGTGGCAACGAACCCTTTCCCTGAAGGGAATCCAATCATGCAACCAAAAGGCGGATAAAATCCGCATCAAAAGGCCCTGCAACATCGCTTTGTTCCATGCGTTCGTTCGGGCTTTGCGACAAGCACGGGGGCGGCCTTAACAAGACTCTGATCAAAATTGAAGCGCAGCACCTGCCCGCTCCCGATTTTATCTCGTCTAAGAACTCAATACGCGTCGGGTTGTTTGCGCCGAAAACCTTCGGCCAGATGTCGAAGGCCGAAAGTAGCCGGCATGCTTCTTCCACTGCGTCATGCGCTGGCTTACCCATGACTCCATGAGCAACGCTACGCTCCGAGAGTGCTTCTCGCTGGCCTCCGGAGAATATCAGGCCGTCTCGGCCGTTATGGCCGAGTCCATCAAACTCGGTCGAATCGCACCTGCCGGATCCCGATCAAGAAAGGCGCAACGTGCCGTATGTTTCGTATTGAGCAGCTTGAGCATCTTTAGGGCGCCACTGCTGACATTTGCCTCGCAGGGACCCGAACGCCCTTCACGAATATGTCTTCGATGCCTTGCATTCTAAGAGATGTCCTTCACGGGGTTACCATAATCAGGCTCGAGCGCTAATCTGTTTTGCAGCGGCATGCCAAATTCAGGCGCTTCGATCTCGAACGTATCCCCTGCCTGAGCAGAAACGCCATCAGCAAAGCTCAGGGTGGCTGTGCCAAACATATGGATATGTACATCTCCCGGCTGCCGGAAGAGCTTATACTTGAAGTGATGGTATTCGAGGTTCTCGATGGAGTGGCTCATGTTGCCTTCGCCAGATAGGAAAGGCTTCTCCCATATGACGCGTTCGCCACGAAGAATACGGGAAGTACCTTCAATATGTACAGGTAGAGCCCCCAACCGAAGCTCCGGCCCCACCGAACATGGCCGCAGCTTGGAATGAGCTAGGTAGAGGTAGTTCATTCGCTCGGTCACATGATCGGAGAATTCGTTTGCGAGTGCAAAGCCCAGCCTGCACGGGTGACCATCCTGATCGATAACGTAGATGCCCGCGATCTCAGGCTCTTCACCGGCATCCAACGCGAAGGCAGGGGAATGCAGATCTTGCCCCGGAGCTGCAATGCTGTGACCGTTGCCTTTGTAGAACCACTCCGGCTGGACGCCACGAGACCCTGCAGGAGGCTTGCCGTTCTGAAGCCCCATGCGGAACATTTTCATCGAGTCGGTAACCGCTTCATCCTTCTCGGTGTCCGCCTTGTGCATGGCGTCACGAGTTGAAGCAGACCCGAGGTGGGTTAGACCGGTCCCGGTGACATGGAGATGCGCGGGATCAGGATGATCTATTGGGGACAGGAGCCGACCCTCCTCCAAAAGCCGCCGATGATCCAAGACGTCGCCCCGCTGGGAGGAACGGATCAACGCTCCGATCCCGCCAGCTGAAAAAGCAGCTAATGCCAGTTCGTAGACCGACCGGTAGCCACTCAATTTAGAAGCTACGTGATTTTCAATCACTCCAACGCAGCGGTTGCCATTGCTGTTGAGGTACTGAATGAGGTTCATCGATCAAGCTCCGCCAGATCAAGCAGTCGCCGTCTGATGCCCGCCGCTTCCTTTCCGCCGCGGAGGGCATCGGCTACTATTTCACCACCCCGCCGCTGGAACTCTACATAACCTTTGTATCTTGGGCGGATCCAAGCTGCCTCCATTGTCGAAGCGACGGCGCTGAAGAAACCATTGTACCGCGCGTCCATGTCCGGGTCCTGCCAACCACTTAGCCCTCCGGGCTGGCCATGGTTAGATGCTACGAGGGTGCGCTGTACTTCATCACCAGCCATGAACCGTGCAAAGTCCAGTGCGGCTTCTTGATGAGAACCGTGGCGGGATATACCCATTGCAGTGCCGCCGATCGCAGTTCCCGAATGATACGGAGAAGCCGTCCCGGCGAATGGAGCAAACCCCAGCCGGTTTATGTTGTCCGGCTCTCCATAGGTCGCGTAACCATATACTGCCGGCGAATACACCACGTCATCCCGAGCAACCATCTGTTCATGCAGATCAATGCTGTTCCAACCAAGCGCTTCAGGCGGAGACAGCTGAAGGACCTCCCGCACAGCGTCGAATGCCTTGGTGAAGCTGGCCTCCGGAATTGCCAGCAGTTGCTCGTCATTCGCCTCGATAGGCTCACCAAGGTTCGCCATGTAAGAAAGGATACTCATCAGTGCGTGGGGCGTCTCCACGGCCGTGCCGAGGTACAAACCCTTACCGCGTGCTTGTCGGCCCAAGGCCAAGACATCTTCATGCGTGACCGGAAGCACGGCTCCCAGGGAAGCCAGAAGGTCTTCCCGAACCAAAGCATGCTGTGTTGCTCCATCGATGGGCAACCCCCAGACCTTGCCTTTGAACCGATAGGTGTTCAGACTTGGACCGATGTAGGATCCTGCTGCCGAAGCCGATGTGACTTCAGGCAATTCCTCATCAAGCGCTACAAAGCATCTGCTGGCTGCAATGGCACCGCAGAAGGGATGGTCAAAGATGACGATGTCGTGGGTCTTCGCGACCTCCTCAATCCCCTGATGTTCGAAGTCGCTCAGTGGACGGATAACCTGAGAGACTTCCACCGCCGGCTTAATCTTCTGATAGGCCGCGATCGCTGCCGCCACCGGCGCTGTAGCACGACGGTTATTCCAATTGAGTACGGACAGCTTGACCACTCAGACCTCCCGTCGCGTCACGATGTGAATGTGGTTGCAGATCAGGACGAGGGAATCGTCCTGCTTAAGCACTTCAACCTGTTCAAGGACCAGCCCCTGCTCGGGCCGTTTGTGCTCACGCTTTTCGACAATGGTTGAGCGAACGCGGATTGTGTCGCCTATGAATGTCGGCGCGATAAAGCGCAGCCGGTCATAGCCGTACGACATGCTGTGTGGGTTGATAACGCTGGCTGCCATACCTATGCCCACGCTGAAAATCAGCGTACCGTGCGCAATCCGCTGCTTGAACGGCTGTGTTGCGCACCAGGCTGCGTCCATATGATGAGGGAAGAAGTCCCCTGTCTGGCCGGCATGAAGTACGATATCTGCCTCTGTAATCGTGCGGCCACTCGTCAGATTAGTTTCCCCGACGACATAGTCCTCAAAGTACCTCTCGATGATCATTCGGCAGTCTCCGCTCTGTATTTTTTGTTGATGTATTGATTGTCCTCACCGATCTTCGGGGCACCTTTGGCGGACCGAAGGGTGCGGCCATCCATTCGGATGGGGCATCGGGTGGTTCGGACTTTAGCACCCGTGTTGGTGAAGACGTCCTGAACCATATCCAGGGCCTTAAATCCCTCGTGCTGCACCAGCGTCGGCCAGTCCATTACCTGTGCGCACCAGATGTCAGCCGGTTCCAAAATGGACAGCCATTCAGAGGTGGGTCGCTGAGCAAGACGGTCCCAGATCAGTTTTTTCGCTTGATCACGCTCGTTGAACATGCGGGCAGGATGGTCAAACGCAGCCAGTTCGGGGAGGTCGAGAAGTTCCGAAAGCTTGCTCAGGGAGTTCATAGCGACAGCAAGGAAGCCATCGGCTGTCGGATAGATGCCGTAAGGCGCACTCAAGTAAGCGCTGGCGCTTCCCACGCCACTGCGAACAGGCCCCTCACCGCTACCGTTTAGGAAGGTGCTGAAGAACTCGAACTGCAGATCGAGGATCGATTCCATCAAGCTGACGTCGACGCGGGCACCTTTACCGGTTATGCCGCGTCTGACTAAGGCCGCCAGTATCCCCTGCGCAAGGTGTGCTCCGGTCATCATATCGGCGACGGCAACCCCGGTTGCGACAGGTGGCTGATCCCTATCGCCGCTCATCCATGCGAGACCCGACATCGACTGAACCAACAGATCCTGCCCCGGCTTGTTTCGCCATGGCCCCGCCTCACCGTAGCCGGTTACCGATCCGTAGATGAGACGCGGATTTAGAACGCGGACCTCGTCATAACTCAGGCCCAACCGTTCAATTACGCCCGGTCTGAAATTCTGGATCATCACATCGGCGCGTCGAATGAGATCTCTTACGGCCTCAAGGTCGTCGAAATTCTTGAGATCTGCAGCAAAGCTACGTTTATTTCGATTGATCGTATGGAATAACGTGCTGTCTCCATCGACCTCCAGATTGGAAACATAGAGGCGTCGGCTCAGGTCACCCCCATCGGGACGCTCTACCTTGATGACTTCAGCTCCAAGATCGGCAAGCCGAAGGGCGGCAGAGGGGCCTGCTAAAAACTGGCTCAAGTCCAAAACCATGATACCGGTCAAAGGCAAATCTGAGTCGTCGGTAGAGTTGGCTGACACGTGGTTCAATAAAGCGTTCATGGTCAGCCTCCGATCATCAGCGATGGCAGGTAGAGGGAGACGGCAGGTATCAGCGTCACCAGCGCAAGGACCAGCAATAGGCAAATCAGAAACGGTATCGACTCCCGGAATGTCTCCGTTATTGGCGTATTCAGCACGCTCGATGCGGTGAATGACAGAGTGCCAACTGGGGGCGTAATCCCTCCCATGGTCAGGTTCAGAACCATCACAACGCCGAAGTGAACCGGATCAATTCCAAGGGAGGTTGCGACAGGCACAAGAATAGGCGTCAGCAAGATGATTGCCGCGGTTCCTTCAATGAACATCCCCACGGCCAACAGCATGAGGTTGACCAACAGCAGGAGGACTAACGGATTTTTGGTCAATGCAATGAGAGCTGTTGCGATCTGAGCGGGAACCCGCTCCCACACCATATAGTATCCAAATGTCGAAGCTGCGCAGATGATGAGCATGACAATTGAGATCGTCATCACCGAGTCTCTGATGATGCTCGGTATCTGATTCCAATGGAGTTCTCTGTGGCAGACCACACCGACGAGTATCGCGTAGAGAACTGCAATTGCACCGGCTTCGGTGGGTGTGAAGAAGCCGTATCGCAACCCGACTACGATGAAGATCGGCACGGTCAGTGCCCAGATCGCCTCCTTGAAGGCCGTCCAAAGCTCCCGCCCAGTCACCATGCGATTGCGGCCCGGCTTGAACCCCCGCGATTTCGCTACGAGGAAAACCGTAAGCATCAAGGCCATGGCGATCACGATGCCGGGAACGATTCCCGCTAGGAACAGACGCCCCACGGATACGTTGGCCATGAATGCATAAACGATCAGCCCGATGCCGGGAGGGATCATCGCGACAATGATCGAAGACGCAGCCACAACCGCTGCCGCAAATCCGCGAGGATAGCCATTGGCAACCATCGTCGGGCCGAGCATCTTCGACAGCATCGCAGCATCCGCATTTGCCGAAGCGGTGAGACCGCCCATCATGGTTGCGAGAATCACGGAAATCTGTGCCAGACCACCTGTTAGATGACCAACAAAGGCATCGGCGAGGTGGAGCAGACGACGGGTGATGCCCGACGCATTCATGATGCTTCCCGCGACCACGAAGAATGGCAGCGCAAGAAGAGGGAAGGATTCTGTGCTGGAAACGATCCGTTGCGCAAACAGATCGATGGGCAGCGCTCCGCCGAGGTAGAAGTAGAGCAGACTGGGTGCCATGAGCGCGATGGCAACGGGGACACTGATCAGAAGCAGTCCCAGCATCAGGAACATTGGCCACAAAATCATGCTACTGCCGCTTTCTTGAACAGAGTTTTGTATGTCGCCATGACATGTCGAATGGTCATGGATCCGAATCCTATTGCCGCCGCCGCGTAGACGATGGCTTGAGGCCAGCGGAGGATGGTCGTCGGAGCATCCGTGGTTGAGATTGTGAAGCGTACTGCGAGCCAAGTGACAACGAGCAGTGTTATGAAGGTCACTGCCGCCGATACGAGTCTCAGCCCATAAGCAACACGCTCCGGCACTAGATAAAGAAACGAATCGATGGCGATGTGACCTGCCCGTCCGAAAGCTGCAGCAGCGCCAAGAAAGACAGCCCATGCGAAGGCGATACTGGCGAGTTCTCCGGACCAACTGGCCGGGCTCGATGTGATGTAACGGGTCACAACGCCCCATGTGACGGCAAGGATGACGATCGCCAGTGCAATGGTGGCGAGAACCTCTTCCAGCATCAGTTCAGCAAGCAGCGTCCGGCTGTGCCCGGCTTTGGTGTCGGACTGGTCGGTCATAGTGATCTCTTGTTTTGAAAAACCGGGGAGTGGACAGGGATCATGTCCCTGTCCAATGGGAGCTTAGTCGAGGATAGCTCGGATCTCGGTGTAAACGCCGGGCGTCCAAGTGGGGAAGGCATCATACACTTTGGCTGTCGCCTCACGGAAAGCTGAGGTATCGATGTCCTCGACCACCGTGACACCTTCCGACTTCAGTTGCTCAAGCAGCTTCTGATCGTTCGACAGCGTCGTTTCAGTCATAAAGATGCCGGCTTTCTCCGACTCCTCCAGCAGGATCTGCTGCAGATCGGGATCAAGAGACTGGAAGATCGTCTCGCTCATGACAAGGCCGAGAAATGCCGTGAAATGCCCCGTCAGCGAGAGGGTCTTGCGCTGCTCCTGGAGTTTCGAGCCAACCAGTGATCCCAGAGGAGCTTCAACTGCTTCGACTACGTTTTGAGACAACGCACTGTAAACTTCAGTCCACGGCAGAGGCGTGCCCCGTGCTCCGAGGGCAGCGAATGTCTCCACCCAAATCGGGTTAGGCGCTATTCGCATTGTAACTCCGCTCAGATCCGCAGGGCTCTTGAAAGGCTTGTTACCCAGCATATGGCGGTTTCCGAAGAAGTAGTTGAACGAGAGAGGCCGGAAACCCGCCTCTGCGGACCGCTTCTCCAAGTTTGCATACCATTCACTATCAAGGATCTTCTGGAACTCAGCAGGTTCATTCAGCAGATACGGACCGTTCATAACCCCGAAATCTGGAACATAGTCGGACATGAAGCCCGGATCGGCAATTTGGATGATTGGGGCGCCCTGCCGAACCTGTTCATAAATTTCCCGGTTGATGCCAAGCTGCTCCGACGGAAAGACCGAGATATTGAGGCGCCCTTCGCTCCGCTCGTTTACGGCTTTGGCAAAAGCCTCAGCAGCCTCATGAATCGGCTCAGTGGGCGCCAAGGCGTGTGCAACGCGCAGGCTTACCGTCTGCCCGAACGCCACAACTGGAGTCAAAGACAATACGGACGCAGCAATTGCTGCCCTCACGATTCTATGCATGTTTCTCTCCCAAAAAGGCCGCTCCTCAGCGGCTCGACATGATATGTAATTTCACATATGTCAGGATCATTCTATATATGAAATCGGACCCGTCAAGCGCAATGAACGAAACAGATACCGGAAACCGAGTACCCGCCTTGGAAAAAGGACTCGATATCCTTGAAGCCCTTGCCGCAGAAAAGGGCGGGCTTCTACAGAAGGAAGTGGCAGCCCGTGTGGGGCGGTCTGTCAGCGAAATATTTCGTGTTCTCAATGCCTTAGAGGCGAGAGGCTATATTGCGCGGGATGAGGTTGCAGGCACATACAGCCTAACGTTAAGACTCTTCGAGTTGGCCCATGTTCACCCCCCTACGCGCAGGCTCATCGAGGTTTCCACAAGCCAGATGGAGCGGTTGGCAGCGGCCATCGGGTGCTCTTGCCACCTAGTGACACCGCATCAAGACCAGCTGATGGTTGTCGCTCAAGCCCAGCCAGACGCGCTTTTAATGGGCTGGAGCGTTAAGGTAGGAGCTGCATTCCCTATGAGCCGGCGCTTCGCTTCAGCTCGAACGATCGCAGCACATCAACGACCGGAGCATCAGGAACGGATGCTCGACCAGATGCTGCTGGAAGATCCGGAACAGGACTATCAAAACGTACTGTCAGACTTGGCAAAGATTAGGGGGCAAGGATACGAGGTGTCAGCAAGCTCGATCGCCCCCGGTGTGACGGATATAAGCTGTCCCATTCTAAATCATCTTGGAGTGGCAATTGCGGCGCTAACCGTCCCAAAGGTGGGCCACCTACCGGAACCACAGCTTACGACCGAAGAGATAGCCGCCGCGGTGATCAAAGCCGCGCAAGCGATATCAGATGCGATAGGCGGCGGGCGAACCGACATAAGTTCTTAGTCTCCCCCACTGCACCCCAGGCGCATTCCAGCAGTCACGTCAAGCGATGAAGGCCGCACAGCAGGCCGGCCATGGCACCCCAAGGACGCCGGAGGAAATTCAGCGGTTCCCACCATTATCGCCCAGTCGATCAAGCTCGGCTCCATCGCATATGCCTAATCGCTCAAAGGGATGCTTAATACGCAATCTGCTCCATACGGGATAGCTTGTATCTTCGGCACTCCATTGCCGATCTTGAAGAGATCTGGGCCAACGACCTAGTAAATTCTCGTTCTGCTCTGAGCCCGATTATTCCCGCCAGGCAGGCACCTGTTTTGGTGGGAACGACTGAATTGGGAGGGCCGTTACCGGACTGGCGGCTTTCGGCAGCTGAGCTTGAGAAGCTGTCGTTTCGCCGCCGATCTCAATGAGGTCGTTCATCTTGGCTTGGTCGGTCGCCAAAAGCTGACCTTGGCGGTCGAAGCATCGGCTCGTCGTCAAAAATCTGAAGCGCCTGCTGCTCAAGGAGCCACAGGCGCTGATTATTACATGCAGTCGGCGACGTACTCATATCGATCGGCGAGATCAGGCTGCTCGGCGGTAATCGCGACGATCTCGGTCATGGTAATGGGCTCAACTGCGTCTCCCGCAATCAGCTTGGCTGCCACCCCCATTGCCACTTCACCTTCCAACTTCGGATTCTGAGCGATCAAGGCCTGGATTTCGCCATTCTTGAGAGCGGCGACCTCAGCACTTGCGGCGTCATAGGCGACCATTTTGACCTGACCCACAACGCCGGCCTGGCGCAGACCGGTGATAGCACCAATGGCGCCCTGGTCATTCGTGCTGAAGACACCGGCAAGATCAGGATGAGCAGACAGTGTGGATGTGATGATCTCCGCCGCACGCTGCGGGTCGTTCGACTGATACTGGGCGCCGAGATAGATGATCTCGGGGTACTTTTCGGCCAGCGCCTTTTCAAAACCTGACGCACGAGCATCCTGCGCAAGAGATCCCGGTGGCTGGGTGATAACCAGCACCTTGCCAGTCCCGCCGACAAGCGCGGCCAGTTGATCGGCGGCAAGCGCGCCGCCAGCTTCGTTGTCTGTCAGGATCTGGGTATGGAGAAAGCTGGTATCGGCAACGGTCTGGTCGACCGTGATGACTTTGGTGCCACGCTCGGAAAGTTCACGCATGGGCGGAATGAGCGCCTGCATGTCGGTCGGCACGATAGCCGCAACCTGCGGGCCGGCTGCGGTCACGGCGTTAACGACCGGGATTTGCGCATCGGCAGCAAACTGGTCCGCCGCCGAAACAGTCAGCGACAGGCCAAGTTCCCGAGCCTTCGCTTGTGCACCGCACTGCATGGCCTGATAGAACGGGCTGCCGCTGGAGCCGAGTACGAGTGCCACGGTTTTCTGGTCCTGCGCCATGGCGCCCAGCGAAGACGTGGCCAGAAGCACCGAAGCCAATGTGGTCGTCTTGATGATCTTGTACATGTACATGTGAGTTCCCTTTATTCCCCTGTTCATTTTCTGCGGAAGTGCAAGGCACTAACCGCGCTTGCGGAGCCGTCGCTTGAGTTGATCGATCCAGACGGCGAGGATCAGAACGGCACCCATGGCCACAGTCTGCCAAAACGGCGGAATGCCCAGGATAACGAATCCGTTGAGAAGGATGATCGGGATAAAGACCCCGATGACGGTACCGAAGACGGTGCCAGCACCGCCAAACAGGCTCGTACCCCCCAGCACGACCGCTGAGATCGTAGCCAGATTGTCCATGGCGTGGCCATTGATGGTGGTGGTCGAAAAGCGGGCATTGGACATAACCGCCGCGATACCGGCCATGAGGCCGGAAATCGCATAGACCTGAATAAGCCGCGCCCTGGTCGGAATGCCCGACCGGCGACTGGCTTCCTCGTTCGAGCCGACTGCGAAGACATGAAGGCCAAAGCGTGTCAGATGCAGCACGATGCCAGCAAGGACTACCGTGACCATCGCAATGATGACCAGCATCGGAATGCCGAGGAAGCGTCCTGAGCCAACCTGGGTCACCAGCAGTTCCGGCATGGCACGAACGTCGACGCCACCCGACAGGATCTGCGCTCCACCGAGAGCCATGCCCATCGTGCCGAGGGTGACGATCAATGGCTGTATCCGGGTAAGGGCAATGAGGAGGCCGTTGAGTGCACCCCAGACCGCACCGGTCACCAGGGCCGCAGCAATGCCGATTGCAATAATGTCCCAGCCGGCCGCCGTGGTCCCGTACGTGGTGCCGTCTACGCCCGAAAGCATGAGCATGAGCTTGGCCGAGACCACGGAGGCGAAGACCAGTACCGAGCCGACGGACAGATCGATACCCGCGGTGATGATCACATAGGTTTGGCCCGTGGCGAGGACCAGCAGGATTGCGGCGTTGATCGCGAGCTGCTGTATGTTGTAGGCGGAGCCGAACTGCGCCGGTCTCAGAACGAGAAACACGGCGACGAGCGCGATCAGCAGAAAGAAGGTCCAGCCACCCGTCACAAGGCGCAGCATCTTCTCCTCCGCCGTTTCAGTTGGCGCAATGGCCGTTTCATTGGTCATCGAACTACCTCCTTGGCCTGCCCGCTGGTCATAGCGCGAACGAGATCGTCAACGCTGGCCTCGCTGGATTTGAGGTCGGCCACAGTCTGCCCCAGCCGCAGAACCTGAATGCGGTCCGCAACTTCGAGCACCTGGGGCATGTTGTGGCTGATCAGCACGACGGACGTGCCGGCATCGCGCACGCGCTTGCACAATTCAAGCACGCGCGCTGTCTGGACAACGCCGAGAGCCGCGGTCGGCTCATCAAGAATGACGAGCTTGCGCGCCCACATGGCAGCGCGCGCGATAGCCACCGACTGGCGTTGCCCGCCGGAAAGCGAGGCAATCGAGACACGCTGCGATTTCAGCTGAACACCGAGCATCGCAAACTGTTTAACCGATTGCGCCTGCATCGCTTTCCGATTGAGAAAGCCCAGTCGTCCAAGAATTCCCGGCTTCATGAGTTCACGGCCGAGGAAGAGGTTTTCGGCGGGTGTCAAATCCGGCGCGAGCGCCAGGTCCTGATAGACCGTGGCAATGCCGTTCATCTGGGCTTCGAGCGGAGAGGTAAATCGCACCTCCTGCCCTTCGACCTTCAGCAAGCCGCCATCGGGCCGGTCGGCCCCCGAGAGGATCTTGACCAATGTGGATTTGCCCGCCCCGTTGTCGCCAATCAGCGCCACGATCTCACCGGGATAGACCTTGAAGTCCGCCCCATTGAGAGCTTGCACGTGGCCGAAGGTGCGACTGATGCCGGCAGCTTCGAGCAAGGGCTGGTTCATACCGGAAGTTCCAGGCCGATATTGTTGGAGAAGGCGAAAAACTCGTTGTAGCGAGCCGCCACCAGCTTGGACCAATGGTTGAAGGCATCAGTAGTCTGCGGAAAGGTCCAGATTTCGACTTCCTGGAAATCATGCTGGCCGCGAATGTGGAACCTGCCTTGAGTGGAGCCGCCAGCGGCCTTCGCACTCTCGCGAACCGCGGCCCAGCGCTCCTGCAAATCCGCCTGCTCGGCCTCGGTCAGAAGGTACCAATGGGGACGCGGTCGGGAATAGTGGATCCAGATGGAATTGCTCATATCAGTACCTCGGCGCGATGAGTTCGGCGAGCGGCGTCAGCCGGCCCACGATGTGGCGGGAAGTGGTAAACTTGAAATCGGCCACATCTTCGTGACCCCTGATCGCCGAGTCGGCGATATCGGGGTGACCGATCTCCCAGGCACCAAGGTGATGCCACTGATGCGACCAGTCCATACGATGGCGGCCAGCGATATTGACCTTGTGCGCGAGATCGCCCTTGAAGGCGATATCGCACTCGAAGTCATATTCTGTTCGTTCGACAGGTGTCGCCTCGCACCACTGGTCGTTCCATTCCCAAAGAGCGAGGAAGGCCCAGCCGTGGTCGGTGATGGCGCCGTCGCCCATGACGGGAGCGAATTCCTTTACCCCCATCAGCCACTCGGTACGGAAGAGCCTTGCCCAGCCAGCTCGCTCAAGGCGAACGGTTCCCTCGATGGCTGCCTCCAGGTTCGGCGCCTCGAAAACGCCGGCTATGTCGTGCTCGTGGGTAAAGCCGGTATCCAGGCCGACGGGGTTGTTGTCGGCAGACAGGTCGAAGACCCTACGTAGCGCGAGCGTCCAACCTTCCTCGGCAAGATCACCCAGCACCGCCAGGATCGCCTGCCGATGCGCTTCCGAATAGACACCAGGCAGTTCATCCTGGCGATATGCCAGGAACATCACCGAGGCCTTGAGACTGCCGGTGTCGGTCGCGGATGAAAAAACATCGGTATCTCCGGTGAGATTGGTCATCAGCGCACCTTTTCCATGGCGGTCATCAGTGCCTCGACCCGGTTCGGATCGACTGGGTTCCACCACCGAGCATCGACCTTAAGCCACTGGCCGACGATGGCGCCATCGGCGACCCGCATCAGAGCCGGTACCTGCTCGGGAGAAAGGCCCGAGCCGACGATCACCGGAAGGTTGGTCCCCGCGCGGACTTCGTTGACTTCGGCGGGCTGTGTCGGCGAACCGGTGCGGGTGCCCGTCGCAATCAGAACATCAGCATCGAACCACTCGGCATCCGTCGCCTGCTCGGCAATCGACCGGTCGGCCGTGATGGCATGCGCGCCAAACTTGACGTGCACGTCCGCGAAGATTGATACATCCTTGGCGCCAATCCGGGCGCGATAACGCATCGCCTCGGCGGCCGGCCCGTTGAGGAAGCCCTCATTGGCGACATAGGCATTGACCCACTGATTGACGCGAACCCATTTGGCGCCAACTGCCTTGGCGACGGCCAGTCCCGCGATCGCACCATTGGCCACGCAGGTAATGCCGATAGGCGTATCGACGGCGTTGCGCACTTCTTGGCAGACAGCGGCAAGGGCAGCGACGGTCTCCGGGCCGATATGTTCGGGCCGCGAAAATGGCATGTCGCTGGCATTCTCGATCATGATGCCGTCGATTCCACCACTTGACAGGGCCTTCGCATCGCGAATTGCCGCCGCTATGATCGATGACATCGCCTCACCTTCGTAGCGCGGCGCCCCCGGCAGGGCGTTGAGGTGAATGACGCCGATAATCGGCTTGGGTTTTCTGAAGTGGTTTGCCAGGGCACTCGGCTTGGGGGGCATTACGATAGGCGCAGTCATGCAATCTCTTCCGTCTTGATGGGGAAATTCTGAATGTCTTCGAGGGTGGGGTAGCCGGTCTGCGCGCCTACCCGACCGCAGGAGAAGGTGGCTGCGTTCACGGCGCGCCCGAGTGCGGTCGCGCGAGACCATCCGGCAGCACAACCCGATAAAAACCATCCTGCCAAGCAGTCTCCCGCTCCCGTCGTATCGATGATCGGAAGACCCGCAGGCAGACGAGCAGCAATGACGGTATCGCCAGTGTGGAGCTCCGCGCCAAGCGGACCGCGCGTGCGGACGATGGACTTGACGCCCAGGCTTCGGAGGCACTGCAGAGGGTTCGGACCAATGGCTTCCGCAGCCCTGTCGTTGACGAAAACCACGTCAGCACCATCCAGCACATCCGCAACGACCTCGATACTGCCTGCGAACGTGGCCGGCTCAAGATCGATGGACCACGTCATCCCCGCGTCGCGGGCGCGCTGGACGAGAGAATAGGCCGCCGAGCCAAAACATGACGTGTGAAGATGGCTCGCTGCCGTCAGATCGAGCGATGCGACGGTCGCCTCGTCTGGAAAGATCGAAACACCGGGGTAGAGGAGCAGGCGCTTCTCGCCATGCGGCTCCAGAATTGTGACTACGCGGCACAGCCCACCAGCAACATGCCTGGGTCGAAAATCTAGTCCAGCATACGCCAACTGGCTGCCAACCGCCTCGGATGCGGGATCATCACCGACCTGGACAACCAGAATGGCCTGACCGCCAGCCTTCACGAAAGCAACCGCAGTGTTCGTGACGACACCACCAATACCCTCGAACGCCGACGAACAGTGAACTTTCTCGTCGGGCACCGGTATGTGCGACGCTGAAAGGCTGAGATCGAGGCTGATATCGCCGACGAACAGATAGGGCTTCATGTGGACCCGCCTATGAACGTACATTTCGTATAATGTCATTACATTTATTGTCAATCGTAAATGTTCGGCAAAACTGAAATTCATGCCAACTGCACGGAAACAAGCCCTTCTGCACATCGATCATGCATGAATTATGGACATTTCCACGCGATACGTTTATGCCATGGCGGCATTGAATGCTGCACGTTATTTGTCATGACATTATGGAGGTTAGATGGCTTGGCATGAAGCCAAATTAGTTGAAGACGGTACGCCTAAATGGCTTCAGGTCGCGGGCATTCTGCGCCGCGGGTTGGAAATCGGGGAATTTCCTCCCGGCGAAACCATGCCCACCGAGGCCCAATTAAACAACGCCTTCGGGATCAGCCGTACCACTGCTCGCGCAGCGCTCAACAAGCTCGTTCAGGAAGGCGTTCTCATGCGCCGATCTGGCGTCGGCTCGGTAGTACTCGGACCCAAAGTTGATCAGCCGGTCAGCCAAATCCGCGGCTTCACAGAAGACATGCTGCTTCGAGGCTTGAAACCCTCATTCGAAGTCATGACGGCGCGTTGGGCAACGGCTTCAGGCGAGGCCAGCCACGCTCTGGGTTTGTCCTCCTCCGATACGCCCTTCATGATCGAGCGCCTGCTCAAGGCCAATGACCGACTGATCGGCCATTCCGTATCTTGGGTCCGTCCCGACATCTTCGGTCGAAGGGAGCCACCTGATCGCGAATACCTTGCTTCAGCCTCGCTCTACGCCTGGCTCCGGGAACATCTGACGGTGATCATTTCAGGTGGCGTCGAATATATCGAGGCACAAGTCGCGTCCCCTGACGTGGCGCACCTTCTCGATGTGGCCCCCGCTTCCGCTGTTCTCGTTGTTACCCGTGTCGCAAGGACAAGCGAAGGTCTTCCAATCGAATTTGCCGTTGTCACCTATCGGTCGGACCGGTACCGCTTCCGCGTAGAGCTATAACGAACGCATAGTGGCGAATGCTGAGGGGATATCGATGGGCTGCGCCCACCCTGCCCTATGGTCGACGAAGATATTGAGGCGCCCAACGGAGCTATGTCGCTGCCAGCAAGTTCGGGGCTAGCGAAACGGGTGCGGGAGAAGGGCGACTTTCCGCCGCTCACTGTTTGAAACCTACCAGCCCCGCCTTCCACTCATCTCAGACATGTGCAGATCAGTCTTGCAGCGCCCACTTCGGGCCGAGAGGCGGCATGGCTTAGAAAGCACCAAAGCCGCCATGGCTGGAGCAAGACGCCCTGTCGTCCTGAGCAAATTCAACTGGCGGCATTCTTAATCATCCACGCGAGCACCTTCAGCAAGGAGGGATCTGAACACGTGCAGTCGCTGAATTCGGGCGTGATAAAGTCCGGTAAAAACGAACAGGTAAAGGCTCTACGGAAAGCAATCCGCAGGCCCTTTAAGCGCTCGGGATCTCACCTCCTCCGGAACATGCGCACCCCAGGACGAATCGACATTCACCGCATCCAGAGCATAGCGGCAACGAGGTAAACGAAGCCTTGGAAGTGAACGGTTCTGCGGTCGTATCGGGTGGCGAAGATCGTGTCCCGCCGAGTGGTGTAGCTGGGTGATAGCGAAGCCGCTCGCGAGCGTACCCTCCAATGTGCCGTAGGGA
>Ga0065721_10051076_pt1 | contig 16356 bp, 13 predicted proteins | sample Mesricmetagenome_FD_59108 | JGI IMG/M metagenome (GOLD analysis project Ga0065721, IMG submission 59108) | Mesophilic microbial community from rice straw/compost enrichment Sample: eDNA_1 v2 (version 2) | ecosystem: Engineered > Solid waste > Grass > Composting > Bioreactor | place: USA: Davis... | reverse complement strand
TCCGCCAAACCCCTGCAACATCAATTGCACCATGTAACTTTGCCCGTGTAACGGCGGCGGCGTATGGGCAAAAATGAGCAGTTTCATCGGCATCACACAACTCAGGTCGCGTTGAGCCGCATTGAAACGGCTTCTGAGTCACGCAATTCAACTTGGCGGAATTTGAATTTCAACAGAAGTCTTTTCTTGAACCCTCCAATTGAATGAGGACACTCCCCGAGCGCGCTCCCGGATGATACGGAACACGGGAAAGTTGAACTCACATTGCCCGTGGCGTAAAGATTTTACATTCAGGGAGCGGTCGCTGCTTGCGCCGAATGAAACGAATGCATGTGTTGCACACGCCATTGCTTGTCACCGATTACTCGGAGTTGGCGCAGATGTGCACGCAGTGGGCGCGCGAACCGCGTTGTCGTCTGGTGGAATTCGTCAACACGCAAATCGTTTCAATGAACCGACACGAACCGGAGTTTCGCGAAACGATGCGCGCGTATGACGATTTAATCCCCGACGGCATGCCGCTGGTCTGGTGTTTGAATCGTGCCGGAGCGCAACTGCGCGATCGCGTGTATGGGCCGACGTTTATGAGGAAGTTCCTCAGTGATCCGCCGCCGGATAGCACGCATTATCTATTAGGCGGCTCGGAAACATGCGGTGCGCGACTGCGAGAGAATTTTCCGAAGGCGAATTTTGTCGGCGCGTTTCACGGTCGCTGTGAAGCGGACGGAACTTTAGCCGGCGGCGCGGAGCAGAAAGTGATTGAGGAGATTAATCATTTGTCCCCGGATTACATCTGGGTGGGATTCGGCACGCCGAAACAACAGCTTTGGGCACAGAAGCATAAAAGCCTGTTGCGACGGGGTGTGGTGTTAACGGTAGGATTTGCCTTCGACGCAAACGCCGGGCTGAAACCCGATGCGCCGGGTTGGATGCAACGCGCGGGACTCACGTGGTTGTATCGCATGGTCTCTGAGCCGCGGCGATTAGTGCCACGTTATGTGAAATGGAATTCGTTGTTTTTATTTTATCTGATGCGCGACGGTTGCCGCGGCAAGGCGTCGGGGCGTGTTTCAGAACGTGGTTAATTTGTTTGAGCAATCCGGATGTTTTCAGTATCCAAGAGCTTGGCCAATAATTGATTTGATGAGCAGCCCCACGATTCAGCAGCCTTACGACGGTTTATCAGAAGAAATTCGGGCCTATTGGCGTCGGTTACCGGATAAAACGTTATTCTTCGGTCTGCTCCTCGCATGGGCTGCGTTGTTTCATTTTCTCGGCAACTCTTCGTTTGGTTATGTCCCTACGACTTCGCTCTTCGAGTTCATGGCCGTGGCCTACAACGCAGAAACGCTCACGGCTGATGATGGACATGGAAATCTGATTCCGTTTCTTGTACTCGGCATTCTCTGGTGGAAACGCGATGACCTCGTCGCCAAACCGCTGCACACCTGGTGGCCGGCAATTTTCCTGATTCTGCTCGGGCTGCTGGCGCACATCGTTGGCTATGTCGTGCAACAGCAACGATTGTCGATTGTCGGATTGTTTGTCGGACTTTACGGACTCACCGGATTGGTCTGGGGACCGAATTGGCTGAAAGCGACACTGTTTCCGTTCGTGCTTTTTGCATTCATGGTGCCGCTGGGCTCTTTGACGGAGAAAATTACGTTTCCCTTACGTCTGATGGTCACCTGGATCGTGGAACATCTCTTCAATGACCTGTTTGGCGTCGGGGTCATCCGGGTCGGCACGCAACTGTTCAATCCGCTCGGAACGTACCAATATGAGGTCGCCGCCGCGTGCGGAGGAATGCGAAGCCTGATCGCAATCTTCCTCATTTCAGTTACGTACGGATTTCTCGTTTTCCGCTCACCGTGGAAACGATTGGTAATGGTCGGCGCGTCGTTACCTCTGGCAGTCATCGGCAATGTCGTACGCCTTTCTTTTATTGTCGCTGCCGGAGAAATTGGTGGCCAACAGGGACAGGACTGGGGCAATTACGTTCATGACAGCGGATTTTTCAGCATGCTGCCGTACGTGCCGGCAATCATCGGGGTGATGTACATCGGGAAATATCTGGAAAACACCGAACCCCCATCCACCACAACTTCATCCGCAAAATCACAATGAACCGGACCAAGTGGATCTTAGCGATTTTGACAGTGCTGCTGATTGGCAGTAGTGCGATTGTGCTGGCGCGTTACAAGTCCATTCAACGCCTGGGCGAACCCGGCGTGGTCACCCGCCCGATTCCGGACAGCTCGAGCCTGGAAGTGATTCTGCCCACCAATGTCCTGGATTACGTTTATCATTGGATTCCGCAGGCAGAAGTGGTGACCAATGTGTTACCGAAGGACACTTCCTACGGCCAATGTTACTACGTTACGCCTGACACGAACTTCGGCGTACAGGTCAATGTCGTCCTGATGGGAGCGGATCGCGCCAGTCTGCACAAACCGCAATTCTGTCTTACCGGCCAGGGTTGGAATATTACAAAAACCGAAGTCGTGCCTGTACCGGTTGCGAAACCTGAACCGTACGATTTGCCAGTCATTAAGCTGACCGCTTCGCGCACGTTCCAACAGGATGGACGCGAACAACCGATGAGTGCGATCTACACTTATTGGTACGTTTGCGATGGGAAAATCAGCGCCAGCCCCACCGGAACGGACCGCATGTGGTCCATGGCGCGAAATCTGATCACGACCGGCGTGTTGGAACGTTGGGCATATATTTCATATTTTGCGGTTTGTCCTCCCGGAATGGAGGACGCCACGTTTGAACGGATAAAGGAACTTATTGCGGCGTCTGTGCCAGAATTCCAGATTCCGCACGGCCCGACCGCCTGTATTCAGAAGCCGTAACTTAAGAATCATCTCATATGCTGCGTCGTGACCGCCAAATGCGGATGCAACTCCATCAGTTGATGGACGCGTGTATCTTCGCCATCAGTTTTTGGCTCGCCTACGAACTACGGGCATCGGAAACCATTCAAGAGTGGTTGAGCATTCCACACATCGCTCCATTCGAAAACTTCTTTTGGCATTATCTCGTGCTGATCCCTGTATCGCCTCTTGTGCTGGAAGCACAGGGATTTTATGACCGTCCCTTGATTGCGCCTCGACGCCACACGCTTCTGCAGTTGTTTAAGGGTTGTCTGATCATTTCAGTAGGATTGACGCTGGCGTTGTATTTCTCGCGCTTACAGATCGCCCGATTTGTTCCAATTGGCTTCGGGGTCATCGCTTTTTGTCTCGTTTTTCTCAAAGAAGAACTGTTCGCCTTGGCAGCTAAAAGCAAACTGGCGCAAAACCAGTTTCGTCGTCGCTTCGTACTCGTCGGCACGCCCGAAGAAACGCAACGGATGCGCGAAGAGATTATCAAGCGTCCTGAATCCGGCGTGGAAATTGTGGAGGAGATCGACCTTAAACATTTGAATCTCGATGAATTTCTGCACCTCCTCCATGAACGCGCAATCAATGGCGTCATCCTGAGCACACGCCACGCGCATTTTGACCGCGCTGAAATGATCATCAACGCTTGCGACCTCGAAGGCGTGGAAGCCTGGTTAGTGGCTGATTTCTTTAAGACTAATGTTTCTCGGACGAATCTCGACGATTTTTACGGTCGACCAGTACTCGTGTTCCGCTCTACTCCGGAAGCTTCCTGGCAGAGCGTTTCGAAACAGGTGGTCGATATGGTTGGCGCGTTATTTCTGCTATTGGTAACCGGTCCGTTTCTCATGCTGCCAGCCGCGCTGCTCATCAAACTCACATCCAAAGGGCCGATCCTTTTTAAACAAAAACGGTCAGGACTGAATGGGGCACCTTTCATGATCTATAAGTTCCGAACCATGGTAACCAATGCTGAACAGGTGCAACACGAACTCGCTGCCATGAATGAAATGAGCGGCCCCGTGTTCAAGGTGTCCAGAGATCCACGCATTACCCGTGTCGGCAAATGGCTGCGCAAATTCAGCATTGATGAACTACCTCAGCTCTTCAACGTACTGCGCGGCGAAATGAGTCTGGTCGGGCCTCGCCCGCTGCCCGTCGATGAAACCAAACGGATCAATGATCTCGCTCATCGCCGACGCCTTAGCGTCAAACCCGGGCTCACCTGTCTGTGGCAGATCAGCGGTCGCAATGAGATCAAAGACTTTCGCGACTGGGTGCGCCTTGACCTCGAATACATTGATAACTGGTCACTCTGGCTTGATTTCAAAATTTTACTCCGCACCATTCCGGCCGTGCTCTGCGGCTCAGGGGCCAAATAAGCTGAAACTCAATCCACTGCCGGTGTCGGTTTTTCTAAAGCATGAAAACTAAAACTCCTGTTTCCGTTGTGACCGGCGCCGCCGGATTTCTCGGTTCGCACCTCACCGACCTCCTTTTGGCGCGCGGTCACAAAGTGATCGGCATTGACAATTTCGTCACCGGAAACAAAGCCAATCTCGCTCATCTTCGCGGCAACAAATATTTCCGCTTCATCAAACAGGATATCTGCGATCCAATCTCCATCAGCGGCCCGGTTCACTACGTCTGGAATTTTGCCTCGCCGGCCAGCCCCATTGATTACCTCCAAATCCCGATCAAAACTTTGAAAGTCGGCTCATTCGGCACCTACCAGGTGCTGGAGTTAGCGCGTCGCAAAAAAGCGCGGTTTCTCACTGCCTCCACTTCAGAAGTGTACGGCGACCCGTTGGTTCATCCGCAAACCGAAGATTATTGGGGTAACGTCAATCCGATCGGCCCGCGCGGTTGTTATGACGAATCCAAACGCTTCTCGGAAGCGCTGACAATGGCGTATCATCGCGAGCATAAATTGGAAACGCGCATGGTGCGCATCTTCAATACCTACGGTCCGCGCATGCGCCTCAACGACGGTCGCGTCGTGCCGGCTTTCGTCAGCCAGGCGTTGACCAATAAGCCAATCACTGTTTTCGGCGACGGCAAACAAACACGGAGCTTCTGTTACGTCTCCGATCTCATCGAAGGAATCTATCGCCTGATGATGAGCAATTATCATTTGCCGGTGAACATCGGGAATCCACGCGAAATGACCATGCTGCAATTCGCCGAAGCCATTCTCAAAGCCACCGGTGCGCGCAGTAAAATCATCTATAAACCATTGCCGCAGGATGACCCCAAACAGCGTAAGCCGGACATTACGAAAGCGCGGAAGTTGCTGAAATGGGAGCCTCAAGTGCAATTGGAAGAAGGCATCACTAAAACCATCGAATACTTCCGCAAAAAAGTCTGAGCCTTAAACGCGCTTAGCCGATTCGCTAATCAGACAATTTCCTGATGGAGATTACTCGTCAGCGATATTTAAACAAAAACGCTATCGCAGCAGCCTTCTGGACGCCGCAGCGATCGTCGAACTATCTTGGCAAGCATTTAATCAAGTCGGTCGGGAGCGACGCTCCCTTTGCTTTGCAAAAACAAAAAAGGTGTCGCGGGCTTATCACCGCGCGACACCAGGAAAACCGTCTTTGTTCCGTTTCTTACAGCCGTTTCACCCGAATATTTTTGTAGCGGACTACGCTCTTAGGGTCGTGCGCCTGCAAAGCAAACGTGCCTTCGCTCAATTTGCGTTCAAAATCTTTGCCCGCTTGTGCACCCGGCGGTTCGTTGTACTGAAGCACAATTTTACCATCCACTTTGACGGTAACCCGATTGCCCTCGACGATGATTTCCTGCGTCCACCACTGATTATCTCGGGCAAGAGATTGAGAAACGTTCACCAGATCATAAAGACTGCCGGTCTTTTTCCAATCGCCTTGCGTGTTGTTGACCTGGCATTCAAACCCGCCTTTGGGCCAACCGCGCTCCTGATACTTCGTGTGAAAATAAATTCCGCCGTTGGAATTGGGTTCCGTCATCACATCCACTTTAAGATGGAAGTTTTTGAACGGCTGTTCGTCCCCGACGTAAAACAGGTGACAGCGTTCGCCGCGCGCGACAAAAGCGCCGTCTTCAATTTTAAAAGTGTCGGGGTTTTCTGCGGTTGTTTTCCAGCCGGCAAAAGTCTTTCCGTCCATCAACGGTTTGAATCCGGCTTCGTCATCAGCCGCAAATGCAGCGGTGACACTGAGAACAAGGGCGAGGAATGAAATGCGTTTCATGGCGGCACATTAACTACGAGCCCCGAACAGCGCCAAGAAAAAACCCAAATAGGAATTGGATGAATAACGAAAATTATTTATGAATATAAGAACAATCACGTCGTCAACTTCAGGTTCTATGAAAAACCGCGCTCTCCCCATCGCCGTTTTCGTTGCTGTCACCCTCTCTGTCTCCGCCAGCCATTGGCCTGCGTGGCGTGGGCCAAATCACAACGGAACTGCTCCCGACGCTAATCCGCCCATCGAGTGGAGCGACACTAAAAATGTGAAATGGAAGGTCAAACTGCCGGGCCACGGCTCGGCCACTCCGGTGGTTTGGGAGGACAAAATTTTCATCCAGGCCGCCGTAAAAAAAGAAGCAGCTCAACCAACACCGCCAGTGCCCGCTGAACCCGGCGATGGCCGCCGCCGCGGCCGATCCGAAAAACCCAGTGATACTTACCAATTCATGGTGCTTTGTCTCGATCGCAAAACCGGCAAGACGATTTGGGAAAAGATCGCCAAAGAAACAGTCCCGCACGAAGGCCATCATCAGGATCACGGTTTCGCATCGTCTTCGCCGATTACCGACGGCAAACATCTGTACGCTTACTTTGGATCGCGCGGACTTTATTGCTACGACCTGACCGGCACACTCAAGTGGTCGAAGGAATTCGGACAACTGCAAACGCGCGGCTCTTTTGGCGAAGGAGCATCACCTGCCCTGCACGGCGACTATCTGGTGGTGAATTGGGACCACGAGGGCGATGATTTTATCACGGCTCTCGATAAAAACACCGGCAAGGAAATCTGGCGCACGCCGCGACGGGAGGAAACTTCCTGGGGCACGCCACTCATCATTGAGTTCAAAGGCCAGAAACAGGTCATCGTCAACGCCACCACCAAAGTCCGCTCTTACGACCTCGCCACCGGCAAAGAAATCTGGATTTGCGGCGGTCAGACCGGCAACGCAATTCCCAGCGCGGTCGCGGATGAAAATACCGTTTACGCCATGAGTGGTTTTCGCGGTGCGGCGTTACAGGCGATTGAGCTCGGTCACACCGGCGACCTGACCGGCACGCCAGCCGTGAAATGGAGTCACAATCAAAACACCCCCTATGTCCCTTCCCCGACATTGATCAACAACCGTCTCTATTTCCTCAGTCAACGCGGCGCTGCGTTAACAGGAATCGATACACGCACCGGCAAACCCTTCATTGATGCCGAACGTCTTCCCGGCGTGTTCAACGCCTACGCTTCGCCTGTCGCCACTAAAGACCACGTTTACATTCTCAGTCGCGAAGGTAAATGCGTCGTCATCAAGCAAAGCGACAAACTCGAAATCGTCGCGGAAAACGCTCTCTCTGATCGCACCGACGCTTCCATTGCAATCGTGGGAAACGAACTGTTCATTCGCGGAAAAGAACATCTCTACTGCATCGCACAAAATTAAAGCGACCGCACTTGTGGAATGGAGATTTATTGAAGTGGGGTGACCAACGGGATTCGAACCCGCAACAACCAGAATCACAATCTGGGACTCTACCATTGAGCTATGGTCACCAGCCGACGGGCAGACTAGTTTTCCCGCCGCAGCCGGTCAAGTTTCCGTTGTGGAATTAACGGTCCGCGCGCCGCCGGAAAAGCCGGGCGATCACAGCGCGGACAATGAAAATTCCCGTAATTCCCGTGCTCAAAATCGCCAAAAGCCGGTCCGGCGGCACTTCCCCGCGGCGCTCCAGATTTGCAGCAAAATAAAGCCGCTCGCCCTCGCCGGGAAACGGCGCAATCACCTGCACCCGGCCATTCGCTTCCACGCCTTGCGAAATTCCAGAACTCGCCACCCGGAAAATGGGAATCCCATACTCCGCTGCCCGCACCGGGGCAATCCGCGCGTGCAACTCGTGCTGATGCCGCCCCCAGTTTGCAACATCCATCGTCGGCACAATCAACATCCGTGCTCCCTGCCGCACCAGTTCATCCGTCACTCGCGTGTAGCTCAAATCGTAACAGATGCAGATACCGATTTTTCCCCACGGCGATTCCCACACCTTTTGTTCCGCTGCCGGCATACCATCGGAAAAAAATTGAATCGGCACACTCTTACCCTGTTTGAAAACAATCTCTCCGTTCGTGCTGATGACAAATGCCGTGTTGAAATAATTCGTCTCCGGCGACGCGTCTTTCCCACCGATAATCAGAAACATTTCGTTGGTACGACTCCAATCTCGTAACGCTTCTGATGGTGCATCGGTCAAGGCGTATTCAGGCAAGATCGCCAGAGGAAGTCCTGCTTGGCGATCGAGCGAAAAATTTGTGCGGTGATGCAATGGATACTCCGTCAGTAAATCATCGAGCGCAGAAAGAATTTTCTCTTCCTCCACAAATTCCAACTGCACGCCACCAAAAGCGAGATTGGACGGCGGTTGCGATTTCAACGTCATTGGCAGAACTGCCATCGCAAAAAGTGTCACCACACCAAATGCCGCCAGAGAAAAAATCCGTCGCAACCGCGCGTTTGATACGCGTTTAATTTGCAAAACCACAACCACCGCCGCCACAAGTCCGAATCCCATTCCGTAAGTTCCGATGAATCGCCACGGAACATACGGCACTTCCGCGAACGCATAGCCGACGTTCAACCAGGAAAATTTCAGGTAATACAATTCGCTACGGAAGTATTCCAATCCCGTCCAAAGAAACGGCGTCAGAAAAGCCGCGCGCCCCAGTCCGAGTTGAACAATTGCCAATCGCGTCAATACCACAAACGCCACCGTCCACAGCGCCAGAATCATCCACAACGCGATAGCAGACGCGCCAAAAATCCCCCAGAAAAACGCCAATTGCGGCGCGAAACATGCAAAACCTGTTGCCAATGAAACGTAGAAAGCCTGTCGCGTCGTACGCGATCGCGCCAGTTGGACCAATCCCAAGACGTAACCGATCATCGCGAACGCGAACAACCCGGACTTTGCCGGCGTGTACGCGAGGTGAAAACAGAGTATCGCGCCAAGACTGAAAATCAGCGCTTGCCGCGCGTTCAACCAGTTCGTCGAGTTCTCAGACACTTGATTAACGCCGGAGCATCCAGGCGGAGGGTCAGGCGTGCCGCCACCTTAAACATCTCGCCAACGCAAGTCACGCCAGGTTTAGTGCAATAAAAAAGCGCGACGAAAAATTCTTCGTCGCGCCAATGAACTCAGCTCGAGATTACTTCTTTTTCAACTTTTCGATTCCCGCGATGAAGTCTTTTACCGACGCCCCGCCGTAACCGGTTTTGCGATGAATTTCTTTTCCTTCGGAATCCAACACGATGATGGTCGGATACGCTTCTATGTTGAACTTCTTCTGCAAGTCCTTATTGGCTTTCTTCAATTCTGCGGACTGCGGCTTCTTGTTCGGAAAATCCACTTCCACGAGCACCAGATTCGTTTTCGCGTATGCCTCGAACTCCGGTTTTGACAGCACATTCTTGTGAAGCGCCTTGCAGGGCGGACACCAGTCCGACCCCGTGAAATCCAGCAACACCATTTTGTTTTCTGCTTTGGCTTGCGCCTGCGCTTTCGGCAGGTCCGTCAACCATTCGACCGATTCGGCCGCTGAAGCACTGAAGAGCGTCAACGCCGCGACTGTTCCAAGGATTAGTTTTTTCATGTTGTTTTCTCCGGTTAACCAACTCGGGTTAGACGGCCACAACGCCTGCCTGTTCAACCCAGACTTTTCGCCCGGCCACTATCGTCGCCACCGCTTTGCCGCGCAAGGGCCAGCCATAAAATGGATTATTCTGCGATTTACTCGCCGTATCGCTGCGTTCCCAACCCCAGTCGCGATCCGGATCAAACACCGTGATATCGGCTGCCGCGCCCACCGCTAATGTTCCTTTGTCCAGATTCAACAACCGCGCTGGCGACACCGTGTATTTCGCAATCAAATCCGTCAGACTCAGCCGTTTAGTGTGATAAAGCTGCATCAACGCCAGCGAAAATTCGACCTCCAGCCCCGTAATGCCAAATGGCGCGTAATCGAACTCCACTTCCTTCTCGAAATCGCAATGCGGCGCATGATCGCTGCACAAAACTTCAATCGTTCCGTCCACAATCCCTTCGATAATGGCCTCGCGATCTCGCGCCGAGCGCAACGGCGGATTCATCTTGAAATTCGTATCGTAACTCGGCCACGTGGGAAGTTCTTTCATTCGATCGAAGCCAAAAATCGCTTTACCGTCTTCCGCCCAAAATTTCTCACTTCCGGCAATCGCCGCATCCGTCAGTGTGTAGTGATGTGGACACGCTTCGCCGGAAATCGGCACGCCGCGCTTCTTTGCCGCGCGAATCAACTCCACGCTGCCCGCCGCACTCAAGTGCTGACAATGCACCCTCGCTCCGGTCAGTTCTGCCAATAAAATATTTCGCGCCACGATCATCTCTTCGCCTGCCGCCGGCCAGCCTTGCAAACCAAGACGCGTACTCCAATTGCCTTCATGCATCACCCCCGTTGTGACCAACCCGTAATCCTGACAATGATCCATCACCGTCAGATCGAACATCTTCGCGTACTCACACGCGCGGCGCATGAGTTCGTTGTTCTGCACGCAATGCCCGTCATCCGTGATTGCAACAACGCCTGCGCGTTTGAGTGATCCAATCGGCGCCAACTCCTCACCCGCGATACCTTTGGTAATCGCACCGGCTACGAAGACATTCACCGCCCCCTGACTTTTAGCCCGCTCATGAATCAACGCCACGGTACCGGCATTATCAATGGCTGGCGATGTATTCGGCATGCAAACCACCGACGTGAAGCCGCCACGCGCCGCGGCGGCGGTCCCGGAGGCTATATTTTCCTTCGCCGTCTGGCCCGGTTCACGCAAATGCACGTGCAAGTCAATCAACCCCGGAGCAATGACCAGCCCTTTCGCGTCGAAACGTTCCACGTCGGGCGACGCCTGTTTGGCCGCTTCCGCGCCAATGGCCGCAATTTTCCCATCGAGAACCAGAAGATCAGTGATAGCATCAAGACGATTGGCGGGGTCAATTACCCGCCCGCCAGTCAACAGCAGCGAATTCATCGAGGAGCGAGCCTAACGGCGACGAATTGACAAGGCAAGCGTGCCGGGTATGATTCGCGCGTCGGTGCGGGCGTAGTTCAATGGTAGAACGGCAGCCTTCCAAGCTGCACACGAGGGTTCGATTCCCTTCGCCCGCTCCATTCTTTCAACGCTCCGCTCCCTGATTTGATCGCAATTCGACCGTAAACGCATTCTCGTCGGCGTTGCTTAGCCAGCCAAAACTACGATCAATGCCGTCCTTAGTCTTCGATGTGAATCGGCTCTTTGATTCCCGAAAGCGCGGCAAAATTTCGCAATCGCTCAATGATAACCGGCGTCAAGCGAGTACCGGCGCCGACCACCATGACGTTGTCGGTTGCAGTGCGAATTTCCGAAATGAGCATCTGTCCGGGGCGCAATTCACTGAACTGCACGGCGCGTTGCACCTTCGGCTTATCGGCGGTTGTGAGCTCAAGCACGTTGCCCACAGCCGTCAATACTTTGGCGTCGTAGATGCCGGTCAATTGCTTCATTGCATCCAGCGCTTTGAAGCGGGCAACCCTATTGGCCTCGTGTAGCGCGAGTTCTGTCAGCACCTTGATCAACCGCGATTCCAACGGAATCTCTTCCCCTTTGACTTCATCGAACGGAAAGCCCGTGCCGTCAAAATTCTTTCCCGAATAAAGAACGATTTTTGCGACTGATTGCAGACGCGGAATTTTTCCCAGCAAACTGCTGCTGACCTGCGGAACGCGATCGAGGATATCCTTTTCTGGGCCTGACAGACTTTCTTTGATCTGTATTTTTTGTCGGATAGTCGAGGGCACACTCACTTGTCCGATCTGCGCCAGCATGGCTGCCAGATCCAATTCCCAACCGGGAGTCAGCCCTAATTCCTTCGCCACCAGCCGCGCCTGGTCACGAATCATCTGACTTCGACCAAAGGTATCAGGATCAGAGAGGGAAAGAATTTCCAATAGAACATTAACGCTGCCGTTGAGTGTGTTTTCGAGCAACTCACGTTCAGCCGTTATCTGTCGGTAATGCTTGATGCCCGCATCCAGCACTTCGGCCAATTTATTCGTCGGGCAGGGTTTATTTAGAAACTGATAGATATGTCCGCGATTCACGGCTTCAACTGCTGTTTTCTGATCGGCATTCCCCGTGAGCATCACGCGGACGGTGTCGGGATATTTACGACGAGTCACGTTGAGCAACTCGATACCGTTCATCCCGGGCATTTGCATGTCGGCCACAATCACGGCGTACGGGCATTCGTGTTCGATCATCTTCAGCGCGGCGATAGCGCCGACGGCCGTATCAATCTCAAATTGCTTCCGCAGATTCCGCTGGATTCCTGCGAGAAGGTTGACGTCGTCATCAACACAAAGAACTTTATTGCTCATAACTTACTGACCGTCTGTGGAAAGAATGATTTGTTGCCATGCGCCGAGGCGATTCCCCAGGTTCAATCGCTCCAGATAAACCCGATCGATTTCCGGTATGCCGGCATCCGCATTGACGATGGCATTGGCGATATGAACCGCGGCGAGCGGATCGAACTCCTCGGCCATGGATTTGTGCGGCAGATGGTGCAAGGTGATTGCTTCAACCACCGGCGTGGGTAATCCCCACAGGCCCAAAAGATAACCGCCCACGCAGGCATGCGTTGCGCCAAACAAGGCCCGCTCTTCTCGCAGCCGAGTTTCCACGCTTTGCCCGGGTTGTGCCAGAATTTTTCGGTATTGCTCAGGGAAATTGAAGGCCAGCGCCATTTTTCCGGCATCGTGTAGCAAGCCGGCGACAAAAGCTTCATCCGCTACTTTTCGATTTTGACTTTCGGCCTGAGCAATTCGTTTCGCCGCAGCAGCAGTCCGCAAACTGTGATTCCAAAGCGCCGTGAGCGAGAAGCCGGCTATCGGGATAGTTTCAAATTGCGAGAAAGCGTGCGTGGACAGCACCAGAGATTTGATCGTGTCGATGCCAAGGTACGCAACCGCTTCGCACGGACTGACCACCTGTTGACGCACTCCGAAAAACGCCGAGTTGACCAGTTTCAAAATCTTCGCCGTCATCCCGATGTCTTTGGCGATAATCTGCCCGATATCCTCTACCGTCGTATCAGGATCATGCATCTTATCGACAATTTCGCTGTAGAGCGACGGAATGCTGGGAATATGTTCCATCTCACCGACCAACTCCTGCAGTCGCTCGTTGTTCAATTGCGATTCCAGGTCCATCGCCCGCCGGACGGTGGCGCGCAATTGTTCCGGGTTACAAGGCTTCGACAGATATTGATGCGTTGAGCCGACGCATTGCAAAATGAGATCCTGATCGGCGTGTCCGGAAAGAATGAGGCGGACGGTTTTCGGATACCGCTTCATCACCTCGCTGAGTAACTGCACTCCGTTCATCGCGGGCATCCGCATGTCCGAGACAATCACGTCCACCGGGTGCGATTCCATGAATGCCAGTGCCGCCGCACCGCTATCGAGGAAAGTCATCTCCCAATCTCCTCGCATGCCCCGCAATGACCGCTGCAACCCCTGAAGAATAAGCGGTTCGTCATCAACAAAAAGAACCTGAGGCTTCATGAATGAGAATTACCCTGAATGTGCTGGTTCGATTCCTGGACCGGCATCTGCCTTTCTCCTTTAGAGCTTATCGGAATTCGGATGAGAAACGTCGTTCCTTTGCCCAGCTCCGTTTCAAACCTGATTGTGCCTCCGTGCTTGTCCACAATCACCGAGCGGGCAATGGCCAATCCCTGACCGGTTCCTTTTCCCACGCTTTTGGTCGTGAAAAAAGGTTCAAAAATTTTTGCGCGGGCGGCTTCGGGAATTCCCGATCCAGTATCGCCGATGCGCACTTCAACCCAATCCCCATCCTGCCGCGTACGGACCGTAATCGTGCCCTTCTCTGATGTTTGAGGATTGAGAGTATCTCCAATCGCGTGAGCGGCATTGATAATCAGATTCAAAATGACCTGATTGAACTCCCCCGGCAAACAGGTCACCGGCGGAAGATTGGGATCAAAATCCGTCACCAGATTCGCCACGTATTTCCACTCATTGCGCGCAACCGTCAACGTGCTGTCAATACAGTGATTTAAATCCACCTTGGTTTTTTCTGCCGCGCCCGGGTGCGAAAATTCTTTCATCGCGCGGACGATCTTGGTCACCCGATCGACTCCTTGAAGCGATTGCTCCACCGCCTTCGGCATTTCTTCCATCAGATAATCCAGATCCGCTGTTTTGATAGCGGCTTCTGCTGAATCCAGAAGCTCCGGGTCTAATTTATTGTCACGCGCAGCCTGAACCAATTGGCCAAACAATCGAAGCGGCGACATCAATTCCCCCAAAGAATCCCGGATAAACATGATGTTGTCGCCGATGTATTGCGTCGGCGTGTTGATCTCATGAGCCACTCCAGCAGCCAGGCGTCCGATAGATTCCAATTTTTGCGCCTGCCGAAGCTGAATTTCCATCATCTGCCGTTCCGTCTCGGCCTTCCGACGGGAAATCCGCTCCGCCATCTCCTTTAAAGCTCGATCAATCGCCGCTGGCAGTCGGGCCAACCGTGTCTTCAAAATGTAATCGGTCGCGCCACTTTTGAGACTCTCGATGGCCTGTTCTTCGCCAATCGTTCCAGAAACCAGGATGAAAGGAATGTCTGCGGAGATCTTTCGGATGTGCCGCAAAGCGGTCAAACCATCGAAATCCCCCAATCCATAATCAGACAGAATCAGATCAAATTCCTGGTTGGTGATGGCCGCTTGAAACTCTTCACGGCTTTGAACCCGAGTAAAAACGTACGAGCCGCCGCTGTGGATCAACGTCGTTTGAACGAGTTCGGCATCCTGGTCATCATCCTCCAAGTGAAGCACGCGCAAGGGTTTAGCCGGTTGCGGCACATCAAAATAGGTTGTGTTCCCGTCCCCGGATTCGTCCGAAGGGAGGGAAAAACAATCGATTTTATCAGCGGTTTGTAGCATTGCGGTCAAAGCCAAAAGCTAAACCAGCGACCCGACACTCCTTCTAATCTATATCGGTTGTCGCACGAAAGAATTTAGCAGCCATGTTTATGCCAACGCTAAATTGTTGCTCCGGGAAGCCTGAAGGTGTTGAGCCGCTGACTGAAGTAAGCTCAGGTTGCAGCCGGACCGCAGCAACCGGGGAAACAGTCCTGACAAAAATGTTCGGCCAATTCCTACGCGGTAACAGGCACGTTATCCAACAATTGCCGAATGGTTCTTAGAAGCGTCTCGGTGTGAAACGGTTTTTGCAGGAAAACATTCCCGGCGCGATGAAAAAACTCCGTGTCGTGGCTGTAGCCGCTGGCAAAAATCACCTTCAAGCCAGCAACCCGATTCCGCAGCGAATCCGCCAAGTCGCGACCGGTAATTCCCTCAGGCATCACCATGTCCGTCACCAACAGATCGAATGGCGTCTGAACTTCCAAAGCCGCTTTTCCCGATGCCGCTTCAATGACCCGATACCCATATCTTTCCAACGTCCGGCGCGTCAAAGAGCGCACCGCTTCATCGTCTTCAACCAGAAGGATCGTTTCAGTCCCACCGCGCACCGTTACGCCCACATCCTGCGTCCGCTGAAATGTTGGCGTAACATCTAAAGCTGGAAAGAAACACTCAAAGGTCGTTCCGACTCCAAGCTGAGTCGAAACATCAACCCATCCGTTGTGTTGCTGGACAATCCCGAACACGGTGGCCAATCCCAATCCGGTTCCTTTACCGATTTCCTTCGTCGTGAAGAACGGTTCGAAAATCTTCGGCAGATGTTCCGGCGCGATTCCTGTTCCGGAATCCTGCACCGACAAACAAACAAATTCACCCGGACGACCTGCCGCCGGAAAACTGTCTTCGAAACAGACGCGCCGTGTCGCAATAGTAATGTTCCCACCGCGCGGCATGGCGTCGCGAGCGTTCACAACGAGATTAAGGATGACCTGCTCCATCATTCCGACATCGGCACGAATTATGGCGGTGTCGCTGTGACGGCATTGGAGATCAATATTCTCGCCGATAACCCGAATGAGCATCTTGCTGAGGTTGCTGATGACCTCCTCAAGGTTCAATCGCTCCAATTGAACGGCGTTTTTCCGTCCGAACATCAACAACTGTCGCGTGAGTTTCGCCGCGCGTTCGGAAGCTCGAACAATTTGCGTCAAATACTCTTTTGTCGCGGAG
>Ga0065721_10051075_pt1 | contig 16357 bp, 15 predicted proteins | sample Mesricmetagenome_FD_59108 | JGI IMG/M metagenome (GOLD analysis project Ga0065721, IMG submission 59108) | Mesophilic microbial community from rice straw/compost enrichment Sample: eDNA_1 v2 (version 2) | ecosystem: Engineered > Solid waste > Grass > Composting > Bioreactor | place: USA: Davis... | reverse complement strand
TTGCCGTCGAGCCGCTCCTGGATGGCGATGTGGCTCATGCCCGTGGTCGCGGTGGCGCCATGCCAGTGCTTCTCGCCGGGATCGAACCAGACCACGTCGCCTGGCCGGATCTCCTCGACTGACTCGCCCTCGCGCTGAACCCAGCCGCAGCCGGCCGTGACGATCAGCGTCTGGCCGAGCGGATGGGTGTGCCAGGCCGTGCGCGCACCGGGCTCGAAGGTGACCAGGGCGCCCGCAACCCGGGCCGGGTCGGGTGGGCTGAAGAGCGGATCGATCCACACCTTGCCGGTGAACCACTCGGCCGGTCCCTTGTCGGACGGCTGCGCGCCGCTTCGCCTGATCTCCATCGCGTTTCTCCTTCGATGATGTGCCTATTTGATCTCATCAACCAATTACATTGGGAGGAGCAGGCTGCGCATGCATGCCATCCTCAGGTTCGGTCAGCGATACCATGTCGATCACGAAGCGATAGCGCACGTCGGACCGCTCCATGCGCTCAAAAGCCTCGTTGATCTGGTCCATGCGGATCGTCTCGGTCTCGGGCAGGATGCTCTTGCGGGCGCAGAAGTCGAGGAGTTCCTGGGTCTGGGCGATGCCGCCAATGGGAGAGCCGGCAACACGACGACGTCCAAGGAGGAGGGGGGCCGACGACACCTCGGCGAGCGGCCCGATCTGACCCACGATCACCAGTGTGCCGTCCACGTCGAGCAGTGGCAGATATGGGTTGAGGTCGTGCTTATTCGGTACGGTGTCGATGATGAGATCGAAAGTATTGGCGGCTTGAGCCATCGCATCCGGATTGGTGGAGACGAGGAGCCGGTCGGCGCCCAATGCGAACGCATCGGCCTTCTTGTCGGGGGGGCGGCTCATGACCGTGACGTGCGCTCCAAGGCCGGCCGCAAGCTTCACCGCCATGTGGCCGAGGCCGATGACACCGACGCGGCTGCCCGGGCCTATATTCCAGGTGCGCAGGGGCGAGTAGGTGGTGATGCCGGCACATAGCAGTGGGGCTGCCCGGGAGAGATCCAGGCCGTCGGGGACGCGGAGGACGAGTTCCTGCCGGACCACGACGTGCTTGGAATAGCCGCCCTGCGTCATCTACTGCGTAATACGTTCAAGTCCACCATAGGTCATCGTATTGCCTTCGCGGCAAAGCTGATCCTCGCCCTTCCGGCACTGATCGCAGTGCTGGCAGCTATCGACCATGCAGCCGACGGCGACCTAATCCCCTGCCTTGAAACGCGTGACCTCGGGACCGACCTCGATGACGCGACCGACAATTTCGCGGCCGGGGACGACCGGGTAATTCGACCAGCCCCAGTCGTTGCGCGTCCAGTGCAGGTCCGAGTGGCAGACACCACAATAAAAGGATCTCCATGGCGACGTCGTCTGGGCGTAGTGCCTGGCGCTCGAAGGAGAAAGGCTTAAGCTGTGCGCCAGCGGACGGGACAGCGTAGCCGAAAGTCTTGTAACGAAATCTTGCCATGCTGTTTCTCCTCTCGTTGTGTCGGCTTGTTGCAGGAACGGTAGGAGAGTCCATGGGCCCGACAAGGAACTCGGTATTGTGCCGATGCCGGCGAGTTCATGGACCGGACCGCGGGCCGCGACGGCCCTGCTGGGGCGAGGCAGCACATTTCGCCAGGAATGCCAGCAGGCCTGCAATCAGCAGCGTGGCCGCGCTGGCTGCGAAGGTGCTCTGATAGCCGCTTATGTCGATGAGGAATCCGCCGACAGTCGCACCCAGGGTGATCGCCAGTTGGATGGCTGCTACCATCAGGCCGCCACTGGCTTCGGCATTCTCAGGCAGCGTCCTCGCCAACCAGGTATTCCAGGCCACGGGGGCCGGGGTGCCGATCAGGCCCCACGCTCCGAGAAGGGTTGCGGTCCCGGTGAGCCAGTTGCCGAACGCGATCAGGCCAACAGCAATCGTCGCCATTGCAAGGGGGGATGGCGATCATAAGGCCATACACGTCGTTCTTCAGGAACGATCCGATGAGGGTCGTTCCAACAAGGCCAGCTACACCCAGAGGCAGGAGGATGAGCGACAGGGTCGACACGTCGACCCCTGTGACCACCTCGAGGAAGGGGCGCAGATACGTGAACAGCGCAAACTGGCCCATGAAGAAGAGGGTGACTGCCGCCATGCCATACGCCACCACGGGTCGGCGGAGCAGCCCGAACACGTTTCCGGAGCCTGTCCGCCGTTCTGAGTGCATCGCAGGCAGACGCACCAGCAGCCAAGCGAGTGCAACGGCGGCCAAGGGCACCACGCAGAAGAAGGCGCCCCGCCACCCGATGTAGCCGCCGAGAAAACTCCCAAGAGGCGCCGCGACGGTTGAAGCCAACGCAGTCCCGCCTTGCAGGACTGCCAATGCGCGCGGCACGCGATCCTCCGGTACGAGGCGCATCACCGCCGCGGTCGACATCGACCAAAATCCGCCGATGGCAATACCGAGAACCGCCCTGCCGGCCATGAGGATCGGGTAGTTCGGCGCGAAGGCCACGACCGAGCCGGAGACGATCAGGGACAGGGCCAGGACGAGAAGGACGGGCCGCCGGTCCCGTCCTGCCGTAAGACGTGAGATGAACAGGCTGGTGAGCACTGCAAAGATGCCCGAGATGGAGATGGCTTGTCCGGCCTGTCCTTCCGTCATGTGGAGGTCGGAGGCGATCGGGGTCAGAAGGCTGGCTGGCATGAACTCGGAAGCGACGAGCACCATGCAGCACAGCGCCATGGCGAGGACTGCGCCCCAGGCAGGCGTGCGGGCAGGAATCGTGTCGCTTACGGAAGCGTATCCTACGGTCAAAAGGGTCTCGGAACTTGGCTATTCGGGTGGATCCCGAAGCAGGGAAGGCGGCGTGCGGGCGAGCCAACAGAGAGGCTCACCAAGTGCATCAGGCCGCGACGCCGAACATAGGCCGTCCCGCATAGGTCGATTAGGTGCTAAAACGTGCATGGACTTATGAGTGGAACTCATGAATGATGCGCGAGAACATCAATGACCTGATCGCCTTCCTCACGGTTGCCCGCGAGCGAAGCTTTACACGGGCTGCTGCGCAGCTAGGCGTGTCGCAGTCGGCTCTGAGCCACACTGTGCGCAATCTTGAGGAGCGGCTCGGTGTCCGGCTCCTGACCCGCACCACGCGTAGCGTGGCGCTCACGCAGGCGGGAGAGCGCCTGCTCCGGACCGCGGCTCCCCGACTGGAGGAAATCCAGGCCGAGCTCGAGGGCCTGAGCGAATTCCGCGAGAAGCTTGCCGGTACGATCAGAATCACGGCAGGCGACCACCCTACCGAGACGGTTCTCTGGCCGAAGCTGGCGAAGTTCCTTCCCGACTACCCCGACATCAAGATCGAGATCGCCCTTGATCAGAGCCTGACGAACATCGTCGAGCAGCGGTTCGACGCGGGCATGCGCCTCGGCGAGCAGGTCGCTAAGGATATGATCGCTGTCCGAATCGGGCCCGATATCCGGTTCGCGGTCGTTGGAGCGCCGTCCTATCTCGCAGGTCGGCCGCTGCCCGCAACGCCCCAGGACCTAGTCGGCCACACCTGCATCAACCTGCGCCTGCCGACATTGGGTGGGTTATATGCCTGGGAGTTTGAGCGGGACGGGCACGAGCTGAACGTGCGCATGGATGGCCAGCTCGTATTTAACGGCATCTTCCAGGTCCTCAATGCGGCTCTCGATGGCTTCGGTCTGGCCCACGTGCCGGAAGACATAGCCCAGCCTCACATCGCCGCCGGACGGCTGAGGCGGATGCTCGAGGACTGGTGCCCGCTGTGGACCGGATACCACCTTTACTATCCAAGCCGTCGGCAATCCTCAGCCGCCTTCAACCTGATCATCGATGCCTTGCGCCACCACAGCTGAGCCCGTCAGCTCCAGTGACCAAGACTGCAAGCAGAATTATTTGCATTGCAACAAAGAGCATTTTTGCCCTTCCGCTAAGGTCTTCATGGCCGGTCGAATTCCGGTTGTTAAGCAATGGGGCACGCAATGGGTGAAGCAATCAAAATGACCCGCCGCAGCATTCTGGCAGGAGCGGTCGCCACTGGAGCATTCGCGCAGGCGGCAGCTTCCACGTCGGCACAGGCGCAGGCCGTCATGAGCAAGGCATCGGCCGCAGATGTCGCCAAGCTGCCGCGGGTTAAAGGCCAGTTGGTCGATCCCCCCTTCGTGCATGTGCATGAGCAGGTTGCCACCAGCGGCCCGAAGGTCGTCGAATACGAAATGACGATTCACGAGAAAAAGATCATTCTCGACGACGCCGGAACCGAGACTTTCGCCTTCACGTTCAACGGTACGGTGCCGGGTCCGCTCATGGTCGTTCATGAGGGCGACTATGTCGAGCTGACGCTGATCAACGCCGCGACGAACGAGATGATGCACAACATCGACTTCCACGCGTCGACAGGCGCGCTGGGTGGTGGAGCGCTGACGGAAGTCAACCCAGGCGAGAAGGTCGTGCTGCGCTGGAAGGCGACGCGGCCGGGCGTCTTCGTCTATCACTGTGCCCCTCCGGGCATGGTGCCCTGGCACGTCACCACGGGCATGAACGGCGCCCTCATGGTGCTGCCGCGCGACGGGCTGAAAGACCACCAGGGCAAGCCCCTGAAATATGACCGTATCTACTATGTCGGTGAGCAGGATTTTTACGTGCCGCGCGACGAGAACGGTAAGTTCAAGCGCTATAACAGCCCCGGTGAAGCGTATGAAGACATGCAAAAGGCGATGCGCACGTTGACGCCCAGCCATGTCGTCTTCAACGGCGCGGTCGGAGCGTTGACCGGCAAGAACGCGATGACCGCCAAGGTCGGCGAGACCGTGCTGATCGTCCATTCGCAGGCTAATCGCGACACTCGCCCGCACCTCATTGGCGGACATGGCGACTACGTCTGGGCCACTGGCAAGTTCCGCAACCCGCCGGAACGCGACCTCGAGACTTGGTTCATTCCCGGCGGATGCGCGGGTGCAGCTCTCTACACCTTCCTGCAGCCGGGCATCTACGCCTATGTCAACCACAACCTGATCGAGGCCTTTGAACTCGGCGCCGCCGGACATTTCAAGGTCGAAGGCGAGTGGAACGACGATCTCATGAAGCAAATCCAAGCACCGACGGGTGTTTGATGGCAGGTACTTGATTGCCGCCCGTCTCCTCGTCTGGAGCGAGGAGACGGCTCCCTTCAAGCTTCAAGACGGGACGATATCCCATGGCGACGACGCTCCTCCTTTCGCCAGAGAGGGTGCTGACTGCACTCAGTCTTCTGTGCATGGCTGGCACGGCCGCGCTCATCGTGGCCGCTCCCGCGCCCCGCACAACGTCGGCTGTTCCTCTGCCGCAGACTGCAATCATTCCACCGACAACGCTGACACATCGTCTCGACGGCGAGTACATCCGCGCCGGCAAACCGATCGATGCTCCTCGCGTCCCCGTTCGGATCGACGAGCCTCTCGAGGTCATGCGGTACCAGGTCACTGCTACCGACTACGCCCGCTGCGTTGCGGCAGGCGCTTGCAAGCGTCTTGATAGCCCGGCAGCGCACGGCGACCTGCCGGCAACCGGCGTCAGTTATGCCGACGCTACCGATTATGCGACATGGCTCTCGCGGGAAACCGGCACGGTCTGGCGCCTGCCGACCGACCTGGAATGGGCCCACGCGGCAGGCTCACGCTTCGTTGACGACGCGCGCGGTTATGATCCTGACAATGCCAATCCAGCCTTACGCTGGTTGGCGGATTATGATCGGGAGGCTGCTCGAAAGGCAGCGAGCAATCCGTCTCCACGTCCGGCCGGCAGCTTTGGCGCCAACGAGCACGGCATCTATGACATGGCCGGCAATGTTTGGGAGTGGACGCAGAGCTGCCAGCGTCGCGTGGCGCTCGACTCCGCGGGTCGGTCGGTCGGCGAAACCAGTACGTGTGGGATCTATGTCATCGAGGGTCAGCATCGCGCCATGATGTCTTTCTTCATCCGCGATCCGAAAAGCGGCGGCTGCTCGGTCGGCACCCCGCCCGACAATCTTGGCTTTCGCTTGGTCAGGGAACCGCACTGGCGCGACCGGCTGCTGCTCAGACTGCGCCAGCTGGTGCCGAGCGGATTCCACTAAATCGCTCAACGTGGCTACGGTTGATGAAATTGAACCGCTATCGTCATCGCCAGCCCAAAGCCGGAGCGACATGCTTCAGGAGGGCCTCGATGACATGGGCGTTGTAATCAACGCCAAGCTGGTTCGGCACGGTCAGCAGCAGCGTATCGGCCTCCGCAATCGCCTCGTCTGACTTGAGCTCCTCCACGAGCCTGTCCGGCTCTGCGGCGTAGGAGCGCCCGAAGATCGCACGCATGTTGTCGATGACGCCGATCTGGTCGCCGTCCTTGCCGTGCCCGAAATAGGCACGGTCCTGGTCATCCACGAGCGCGAAGACCGAGCGCGAGACCGAGACGCGGGGCTCGCGGGTGTGTCCCGCCTCCTTCCAGGCTTCCCTGTAGCGACGGATCTGTTTGGCCTGCTGGACGTGGAAGGGCTCCCCGGTCTCATCTTCCTTGAGGGTCGAGCTCTGAAGGTTCATACCCTGCTGCGCAGCCCATACGGCCGTCGCGTTGGAGGCGGACCCCCACCAGATGCGTTCGCGTAGGCCTTCCGAATGTGGCTCGATGCGGAGTAAGCCGGGCGGGTTGGGAAACATCGGATGCGGGTTCGGCTCGGCAAAGCCCTCGCCCTTGAGGACGTTCAAAAACACTTTCGTGTGATGGCGGGCCATGTCGGCATCGCTTTGATCCTCTTCGGGCTCATACCCGAAATAGCGCCAGCCATGGATGACCTGCTCGGGCGAGCCGCGGCTGATGCCGAGTTGGAGACGTCCGCCGCTGATCAGATCGGCCGCGCCCGCATCCTCGGCCATGTAGAGCGGGTTCTCGTAGCGCATGTCGATGACGGCTGTGCCGATCTCGATGCGGCTCGTCTTCGCGCCGATCGCCGCCAGCAGCGGGAAGGGCGAGGCGAGCTGGCGCGCAAAGTGATGAACGCGGAAATAGGCGCCGTCCGCGCCGAGTTCCTCGGCCGCCACGGCGAGGTCGATGGACTGGAGGAGGGCATCACGGGCCGAGCGCGCCTGTGACTGCCGCGAGGGTGACCAGTGTCCGAACGAGAGAAAGCCGATCTTCTTCATGAGGCGGTCCTATGCCAATTCGTTCAGTCGATTCGCCACGATAGCAGACCGATTGGCTGCTCGTGCCGAGGGCACCCTTTGAGAACTAGCACGACAGACCAAACTTGCCATAGGTCTGCCTCAGCAAGTCATGCCGGGCATTCTGAAAGGACAAGGATTTCCCAGTCCGGCCCTTTGCGAAACTTCGGCTCACGCGCTCATAAGGCTCTCGGCTGCTCGTGCGAGCCATGCTTTGACTGCAGACACCGATCCCGGGTGCTGCGGCTTGCGGAGAGCGACGATGTAGAAATCCGATCTGACGTGACGTCGATTTCCTCGGCTGCGAGCCGGAAGTCCAAGTGTCGTGTGACAACTTCGAATAAGCGGAGACCGTTGAGTGAGGGAGGCACCAGATACTCTCTGTCATGTAACGGATTTTCCACTGAAGAATGAGATGTAATCTGGTTCGCCCATCGGTCAAAGCGTGATACCTCTTCGCTCATGTAAGGAAATGGCGGCGTGGTCTGCCGCTCTGCCAGAATATGGAGTCAGCGATGTCAGTAGAAAAAGTCGCCGTTATCACCGCAGGCGGGAGTGGCATGGGCGCTGCCGCGGCACGCAGGTTGGCAGCCGACGGGTTCAACGTCTCGATCCTGTCGTCCTCTGGCAAGGGCGAGGCCTTGGCGCATGAGCTCGGCGGGATAGGGGTGACCGGGTCGAACCAATCCAATGACGATCTCAAGCGTCTCGTCGAGCAGACGATGGAGCGCTGGGGCCGGGTCGATGTTCTGGTCAACAGCGCTGGTCACGGTCCCCGCGCGCCCATCCTCGAAATCACCGACGAGCAATGGCACCAGGGTATTGATGTTTATTTTATGAACGTGGTCCGCGCGACCCGCCTGGTCGCCCCGATCATGGTGCGGCAGAAAGCCGGCTCGATCGTCAACATCTCCACAGCTTGGGCCTTTGAGCCGAGCCCCATGTTCCCGACCTCGGCTGTCGCCAGGGCGGGGCTGACCGCCTATACCAAGATCTTCGCTGACCAATATGCGGCCGACAACGTACGCATGAACAATGTTCTCCCTGGCTGGATCGACAGCCTGCCAGCCACCGAGGAGCGCCGCGAAAGCGTGCCAATGAAGCGTTACGGTACGAGCGACGAGATTGCCGCAACGATCGCCTTCTTGGCGTCCGAGGGCGCGGGCTACATCACCGGACAGAACATCCGTGTCGATGGTAGCATGACACGGGCGGTGTAACGTCGAGAAGGAGGGCGCCTCGCTTGCATTCGCTCCCCTGCGTGGTCTGAGGAAGGAGCTTTATCCTCGTCGGATGGACCGTCGCGGTCACAGCATTTGAATGAACAGTGTCGACACTCCTTCCTCGATGCGTCCGAGATGTCCGATCTGGAGCCGCCGGTAAGCGTCCATATGGGGCAGGTCACGGTGAAGCCCGTCTTGGGGAGGGCCCCATCATCATCATGCGTCAAGGTAATCGGGAACGTTCTGCCGCTCCTGTGGGTCGTCGATGCCGATCTCAAAGGCGTGTTCATCGAGGTTGACGAGCAACCAATAATGGTTCTCCCCAAGCCATGGATGTCGCGAAACGCAGGCTTCTCGCAACACAGACCTTACCATCCTCCCGGCTTGCACGTGTGCAGTCCCTGGAACAGGAATGTTCCAGGGACTCATTCGAGAGGATCCCTGTAGGTTACAGGGAGAAGCCGGACACGTTGCGAGGGGTATAATGCTGTTCGAGACGCGCGACCTCTTCGTCCGTCAAGGAGATCTCGAGTGAGGCAATCGCATCGGCGATGTGGTTGGGCTTGGTGGCGCCAACGATGGGAGCGGTCACTCCAGGGCGTGACGCGAGCCAAGCAAGTGTGATCTGTGCCATGGGGCGACCTGCTGGGCTGGCGGCATGCCTTTGGAGACATTGAGCCTCGCGCTCTGTTGGTCCTTGCCGGTGGCGGTACCGCCTTCATGGTCTCGGGCGTGCCGGTCAACCGCGATGCCGTGGTGGCTGAAGCCGGCCTGGACTGGCAGGCTTCTAGCGCGATCAGCCTTGGCGTTACCTATGGCGGACAATTGGGTGCGCGGGCGCAGGAATACACGTAGAAGGGCAGCTTCACCTGGCAGTTCTGGTGCTTCGGATGAACGGCTGGGCAGGGACTCCGCTACCGACATGTGCGATCGCAGACGACCGATGATGCGCCAGATCAGGTCCGGCACTTTCCGAAAGTATGGCGAGTTTCTGAGAAATCGCGATGAGTGGATGTTCTCACAGGTGCGCTTATGGATCGCTTGTGACCGATGCCGTTGAAAAACTCGGCCGGTCGAGCCGCTGGGGGCCTGGCCCTCGCTTCTCAGCTGCTGGGGGCGAGGGGATCAGGAGCCGAGGCCACGGGCCTCAGCCCGCCCCCTTTCTCAGTCGGCCGCCGCGGTCAGCCGAGCCATGCGGCGTAGGTTCTGGACCATAGCGACCAGATGGAACTCGGCCCTGGCCCCTGTCAGTCCCCGCAAGCGCATGCGCTCGAACCGCAGGGTGATCTTGAGATGGGCAAACAGCATCTCGACCTTCTTGCGCTCGTTGCGTGAGGTCGCGAACTGCGGTGTTCCGGAAAGCTGTCGTGCCTGATCGCGCGCCTCTTCATGGACACTGCGCAAGACGTTGCGCGAAGCCATGTTCGGGCAGCACTGTGCCTTGAGCTCGCAGGTCTTGCAGTCCTTCTGCGAGGCGGGGTACTTGCGGATGCCATCATGAGCGCTGTCGGTGCACGCCACCGTGTAGTTGCGCCGGAACTGCCTCAGGATCTTGCCTGCCGGACAGGTGTACTGGTCCAGTTCCGGATCGAAGGCGAAGTCGGCGCGGCCAAACGTGCCGTCGTCACGGCTGCCTTTGTCCCAGACCGGAATGTGCGGCTCGACCGGGCCCGAGTGCGCTCGAGCATGGTTGCGGTGGAGCGCACCTCATCGAAGGTCCGTGCTGGCGTCGGCTCGACATCGACAATGATGGCGTGCTCGTTGTCGATCAGGTAGTTCAGCCCATAGCCGAACTGGACCCGCTTGTTCGCCTTCGCCGTCCAGGCGGAGGACGGATCGGAGGGCGAGATCACCTTTGGAGCCTTGCGGCCGGCCTCAAGTCCCTCCGCGCCGTCGAGGGCCTCAAGATACTCGCGCACGGCTCGGCTTGGCCGTTCGACGGCATCCCAGTCGATCTTCTCTGGCTCGAGGCCGTGATAGCGGCTGGCATCGGCCTCGATGACGCTCGCATCGGCGGCAAAGCCCTCGCCTTTGATCAGCCCGGCGACCAGGCAGAGGCCCACCACGCGCTCGAACACCAGGCGCAGCAGATCGCTGTCGCGGAAGCGTCCATGCCGATTCTTCGAGAAGGTGGAGTGATCCGGCACCGCATTATCCAGATCGAGCCGGCAGAATCAGCGGTAAGCCAGATGAAGTGAGACCTCCTCGCACAGCTTGCGCTCTGAGCGGATGCCGTAGCAGTAACCGACGATCAGCATGCGCATCATCAGCTTGGGATCAACTGAGGGGCGGCCCGTGTGGCTGTAGAAGGCTGCGATCTCACGATGGATGCCAGCCAGGGCCCGGGTGACGAAGACGTCGATCCTGCGGAGCATGTGGCTGGTGGGAACGCGCTCTTCCAGATGAAAGGAATAGAAGAACTGCGCCTGATTGTTCCGCTGACGCCCCATCATCGCTGCGTCTCCTCACAAATCCTGAGGAGAAAGGAATCATGCCCATCACATCGACACAACCGAGTTCTTCAACAGCATCGACCCAAAAGTGACATTCCGGTTCAAGATGCCTTAACATTCGTGCCCCAGCGGCTGTGCAGGAAGCGCTCCCAAGGCGAAAACAGGAGACGGTCTGCCAAGAGACCGATCAGCACGATCACGATCATGATGCCGATGACTTGGTCCATGGCGTTGAGTTCGCGTCCGTAGTGTAGCAGATGGCCCAGCCCGAACCCGGTCAGGATGGTCACGTAGATCTCCGCTGCCATCAGGGAGCGCCACGCGAAGGCCCAGCCCTGCTTCATTCCGGTCACCAGGAACGGCAACGAGGCGGGCAGGATCACGTACACCCATTTGTGCATGCCTTCTGACCCCATGGTCCGGGCGGCTCGGGCATAGATAGGCGGGATCGAGCGTGCGCCGTAATCTGTTGCTATGATGACGGACCATACGGTGCCCATGACGACGACGAACAGCATCGCGCTTTCCGTCTGCCCGAACCAGACCAGCGCCAGCGGGACCCAGCACACACTCGGCAGTGTCTGAAGGCCGAGCGCCATGGCCCCTATCGTATCCTCAAGCGTCTGAGACATGCTCGTGAGGAGGCCGAGCGGCAAGCCGATGAGAACGCCTGCCGCATAGCCGACGAGGAGCCGCTTGAGCGTAACCCACGCTGCTTCCAGAAGCGTGCCGTCGAGGAGCGCCGCCCACAGATATTCCGCCACATACAAGGGCGACGGCAGGAGCACGGCCGACCAGCGCCCGCTGCGCACGGCGAGCTCCCACAGGCCAACGAGGACTGCGAAGAATACGAGAGCGACTGAGATCCGCCTCATTCTGAAACCGCCTCCTTCAAGGTGCCCTTGAGAGCGGCCGCAATCCGCGAGGTATAGCCTGCCAGCTCCGGGCTGTTGATGTCGCGCGGGCGCGGCAGCGCGATATCAAAAATGCTGGCGATGCGACCAGGCGAAGGCGACATCAGCACGACCCGATCCCCAAGGCATACAGCCTCCCGCACGTTGTGGGTCACGAAGATGATGGTCTTGCGGCTTCCCATCCAGATGCGCTGGATATCATCATAGAGTTGGTCGCGAGTGAGGGCGTCGAGAGCCGCGAAGGGCTCGTCCATCAGCAGCACCTGCGGGTTGGGGGCCAGCGCTCGCGCCAAGGCTACCCGTTGCTTCATACCGCCGGACAGCTCATGCACATGGGCGTGTTTGAACGTCTCAAGGCCGACAAGCTTCAGGAAGTGCTCGGCAATCTCCTTGCGCTCGCGCGCCTTGAGGTCATCGCGCAGCTTGAGTCCGAACATCACGTTGCCGAAGGCGTCGAGCCAGGGGAACAGCGCGGGTTCCTGGAACATCACGAGGCGCTGGCGCCCGGGCCCTTGGACCAGCTTTCCATCCGCCAGCACCCGGCCCGAATCCGGCACGGTCAACCCGGCCATGATGTCGAGCAGGGTGGATTTCCCGCAGCCGCTCGGCCCGATCAGGCAGACGAACTCCCCCTCTGCCATGGTGAGGGAGACGTTATCGAGGGCCTGCACCGTCGCCCTCTGCGAGGTGAAGCGCTTCGACACGCCTTCCACGATCAGCTTGGCCGGGACGCCATCGTGCGGGGCCGGTGGGGACTGCATCAAGGGTTCTCGACGAGACGTGAGAGGTCCGGCGCGCCGCGCATGAACCCGACCTGCTGGGCGCTTGTCATGAAGGATTGGAAAGCGCCGAGCGTGACATCTGGCGTGATGCTCATCCGGGCCCAAGCCCGGGCGACCAGTTCCGGCGCCATGCCGACCCGGAAGGAGGCTTGGAGCTCGTCCCGGGCCAGGCGCTGTGCCTCCTCCGGGTTCTGCCGGATCCACTCAGTCAACTCACGGTGCGCAGCCACAAAGCGCCGGGCGAGGTCGCGGTTCTCGGACAGGAAGCCGGCCCTCGAGACCAACACGGTCGTGATAGCGTCCTTCTCCTCGACCAACACCTGGCCGCCTGCCTCGGATTCGAGCCGCGAGATCCAAGGCTCCACCGTCCAGACTGCATCGAGCTGCTTGCTCTGGAACAGGGAAAGTTGATCGGGATTGCTGGTCGGCAGTACCTGAGCGTCACCTCCGGTCTGGGTGATCCTCAGGCCGCCGGCAACAAGCCAGGCCCGGGCGGCAACGTCCTGGGTGTTGCCGAACTGTGGTGTGGCGATGCGCTTGCCGCGGAAATCGGCAGGCTTCGTAAGGCCGGAATTCGGTTGTACGACCAGGGCCGAACCGCCATTCACGGCGCCGGCAACCACCCGGACCTCGCCACCGCGCGAACGCGCATAGGCGTTGAGCGCGGGATTTGGGCCCACATAGGTCAGGTCGAGGGAGCCGGCGAAGACTGCCTCCATGGCGCTGGGGCCAGCGTTATAGGTGTACCACTCGATCTTCACCCCCGGCCCAAGCTTGTCCGAGAACCAGTTTCGGCCTTGCCGCTCGAAGGCACGAGCTACGAGGGCCTGGACATGGGTGATGTTCGGGAAATGGCCGACCCGCAGGGTCGTGCCCTGCGCCAACACCGGCGCCCGAGCCGCTAGGAACGAAAACGCCGCTAGTAGAAGAAGTCGCAATCCAGAGCGCATCAGACCAACTCCGTTGGGCCAATAGGAGGCTAGGCGCTCGCCCGCGAACGTCAATGGAGAACGTCATCGGCTCTAAGCCTAGGAGGAGGTTGGGCCGATTTCATTGGCATGACGTCAATGCCGCGTCTTGGCACTTTTCGGAAGCAAGCTGGACTTCTGCGAAGTGATAACGAGCAGACCTCCCTATGGTCCCGGGAAGGCCTTCTTTGACTCAAACGGGGCCTTGCCTCAGAAAGCGCCTCGACATGGATCAACTCTCCACCTCCGAAAATCGAAAGCCGGAAGTGCGTCAGAGTGCTAAACAGGCCCGGCACAAGGTGCGGTGGCGCGCTGTTCTATTCTCTCGGACAGTAGAAAAGGTGCCCGCGAATGACCGGTCCTTGTTAATCGAAACCATTTCCAGAAAGGCTGCTGAATATGAGGATTCTTGTCCTCTCTGGTGACGGCATCGGCCCTGAAATCACCGCTGCCACGACCAAGGTCCTTCAGGTTGTCGATGCGCAGGCCGGTCTCGGCCTCAAGCTCGAGGAGCATGACATCGGCCTGGCAACGCTGAAGTCGCAGGGCACGACCTTGCCCGACACGGTCATGCAGCGCATTCCGCAAGTAGATGGTGTCATCCTCGGACCCGTATCGCATTACGAATATCCATCACGGCATGAAGGCGGCATCAACCCGTCCGGCGAACTCCGTGTCAGGTTCGAGCTTTATGCCAATATCCGCCCCTGCCGCTCCCGGGAAGGGCTGACGATCCTGCGCAAGCCCATGGATCTGGTGATCGTCCGCGAGAACACGGAAGGCTTCTATTCGGATCGCAACATGTTCGCGGACTGCGGCGAGTTCATGCCGGATCCCGACATGGCGCTTTCGATCCGCAAGATTACGGCCAAGGGCTCGGCCCGAGTTGCCAGGGCGGCCTTCGAGCTGGCCCGCGGGCGGCGCAAAAAGGTCACGACGGTTCACAAAGCGAATGTCCTCAAGCTCTCAGACAGCCTTTTCCTGCGCGAGGTTCGCAAAGTGGCCCAGGACTTCCCGGATGTTGAGCTGGACGAACTGATCGTCGATGCGGCGGCGGCCCATCTCATCCGAACTCCTGACCGTTTCGATGTCATTGTTACTACCAACATGTTCGGCGACATCCTTTCGGACGAGGCTTCGGAACTGTCCGGCAGCCTCGGCCTCGGTGGCTCCATCAATGCCGGTGACGAGATCTGCGTCGCCCAAGCCCAGCACGGTTCCGCCCCCGATATCGCCGGAAAGAACATCGCTAACCCGACATCCCTCATCCTCTCAGCGGCGATGCTCCTCGATTGGCGTGGTCGGCGCGATGCGAACGCTAATCTTGTCAAGGCCGCCGCCCTCATTGAGGCTGCGGTCGAGAGGGCCTTGGACGATTCGGCCACCCGAACGCGCGACATCGGAGGTCCCCTCGGCACGGATGCCTTCGCGGAGGCTGTCTGCTCGCGTATCGCTGAGCCGAACTAAATCGCGCTGGTCAGGGCTGGGCCTCCTGCCGTCGACACTCGTGCACAGCAATGGAGCGGCGTAAACGATCCAATCACCTTATGGGACAGGCTTTGCTGGAAGGGCTGGCGCCGATAGAAGGTCGGCTGTGAATGTTGCCTCTTGGCACGTTCCGTAAGTAGGCTCAGGACCTATTAATTTGGCCTGAGAAGAGATTTAGTGCTTCTGTGATGGAGGTGCCGATGAGCGATGTGTTTCTGCTGAGCAAGCACCAGCTGACACGGATCTCACCGTACTTCCAGCAGGTTTGCATGCGTGTCGCGGCCATAAAATATGATTTGGCTCAATTATTTACGTGTTTGTGCCCGATTTGCCGAGCAAGGAATATCGTCAGTTGGAGCAGAGAATTTGGATAGAGGTTCGGATTGGGTCGCAGGCAAAACATAGTGGCTGCTTCGCGTAGATCCTACATGTTGACCCGGAGATCCATGAAAGCGCGCTCTCTATTATAATAAAGCGAACCGTAGCTTGTGTACAGGAAAAAGGGGGCTGAGTTCCTACATGTACTTGACATAATAAAGTATATATTCTTGCATATGAGACCCTTTATGACTAGGAATACGCACCATCTATCAGATCATACTTGATGCGACTGTACGGGTTGGCTAGGTGAAGGGTGTTGCACATTCGGGTAGCAGTAGCCTAGACTGATCAAGTCGACGGCATTCTTGAGGCAATCTCGCCTTCGCGGGCACTCCTCGTACCAATCTTCAGGCGCCGAGTGCGTACGCGCCTCGGCTCGAAATGGTGTGGATTGCTCGCTTGACGCAGGCGATCTCCCTTAACATGCGTGTGATCGGTTATGGCTTTTGATCGGAGGGGATTGGGTTCTAGGCTCGGCGCTCGCTAGTAATATCAAAGGATTATCAGCATTCGCCCTTTGCGTCGTTCTCTCCAGGTGCCTGAACGTTGGGTCTGAAAGGCCAACGCGGGTCTGCGCCGACTCGGGCTTAGATAGCGAGCGCCGAGGCGGGGCGGACTCATCCAGGGTAGAGAAGTGCAGTTTGCTTCCTGCTTCGGAAGAGCGGTGAGAAAAGGCCGGAGTACCGGCTGCAAAGCGAAGGGAACGCACAATGGCCAAGAACACGATCTGCCTCTGGTACGATAGGGATGCCGAGGCGGCCGCCCGCTTCTATGCCGAGACCTTTCCGGACAGCGCCGTGCTCGCCGTGCACCGTGCCCCCGGTGACTATCCGTCCGGCAAAGAGGGTGATGTGCTGACGGTCGAGTTCACGGTCGCGGGTATTCCCTGTCTCGGTCTCAACGGAGGTCCCGCGTTCAAGCATAGCGAAGCCTTCTCGTTCCAGATCGCCACCGACGAT